>Ga0210406_10005846_pt1 | contig 12819 bp, 9 predicted proteins | sample IncBWC30MmetaG_FD_155454 | JGI IMG/M metagenome (GOLD analysis project Ga0210406, IMG submission 155454) | Forest soil microbial communities from Barre Woods Harvard Forest LTER site, Petersham, Massachusetts, United States - Inc-BW-C-30-M | ecosystem: Environmental > Terrestrial > Soil >...
GTGTGCCACCAATTCCCACCCTCCCATGTCGCGCGTGTCTTTTCGGCTGGGGAACTTTGCCATGCACAGGTTTCCCGCTTCGTCCCGTACGGAGGCTTTTGGCCGTGCGCCGCCGAGAGAACTACCCGGCGCAAATAGTTGCGTAAGCCATTTCTCGTATTCGGGGTTTTCTTCATCGTCGATGTGCTGCTCGAATTGCAGACTCGCTGCTTGTAGTTCGCGAAGTGATGTAAGCGGAGGCGCCGCAAATTCAGTATCGCTGTCGATGAAGGGCCCATCCGGAGTGGGTCGAAAACGTAAGGCGCCCAGACGAGTCTCGTCATGAACCCCTAAAAGAAAATCCCACTCTGTCAGCGCGCGCGGTTTGCGTTTCTCGCTTCGAGCGCGTGCATTCTCACGACGCTGCATCAAGACTCGTCCCCATCGGTCCGGGGAGGAGTCCAGGAAGATTCCGAAATTCTTGCGATTGGGAGCGGGGTATTGGTGGCCCACGGCCATGGCCAGATCGGGATCAAAGGCGAAAACCTCGGGCCGCTCCAGCCACGTACGGTCATACTCGAACGAGAAGATTTCGCCCGCTCCGCTCTGTTGACGATGAAACACACCAACAACGACTGGCTCCGCATAGCGCTCCAGGTCGAGATAAACATGTACTTGTTCCAGACCAGCCATCACTGCATTTCCTTAGTTTTGTCGGAGACTGCAGGCGGGGCAGCCGAACGTTTAGGCGCTCTGCGCTTTGCAGTCAGACCAACGTCCTGCAACTGACGGCCAAGAGGATCATCGGCGGCCAGCTTGGATAAATCGTCTTCCAATCGCAAGACTTGCATGACTCGCGCATAGGTTCCGATCGCAACCGTGGAGTCGCCTCGTTCCACTCCAGCAAGAGTTTTTCTCGTAATGCCCGCGCGCTGGGCCACCATTTCTGCTGAGTATTTTCGGCGTAATCGTGCCAGTTTCAGGTTCTCTCCTAAAGTCCGAAGAATACGAGAGATACGGGGCAAAAGGGGTGGCGTGGCCCTTGTCATAATGGGTAATATAATACCCAAAACAAGCAAGCTTTGCAACTTATATTACCCATTATGCGGCAAGGGCAATCCGGAGAGCTTCATGAGCTGTAGTCATGGAGCCGGTGGTGCCATGTCGCGTACGGAAGCCAAGCGCCGCTTCACCTTGGATGATCACGCCAAGACAACTGCCGGCGTCGAGTGCCGTCAGGACGCGGATGTCATCGACGAAACTCCAATGGCGTACAAGTCCATCGATGCGGTGATGGAAGCGCAGCGCGATCTGGTGGACGTAGTACACAGGTTGTGCCAGGTGGTCTGTATGAAGGGCTAAACCGGAGAGGGCTGAAATTGTCCTCTCCGACAATCCGGGTGTAGGGTAGCGGCCACCCACATGTCTTGGGCACATGTCCACGCAGGTTCAACTCCTGCCACCCGGACCAGTCTTCTTTTGTTTTTGTGAATCAATTTGTTGCGCGGTAGTGGCGCGGGACAAGAGTTGCCTGAAGAATCGGGTTCGCCGTGTACCACGTTGAGGCCGTTGAGGGAGAATAATGTCTGCACTGACTCGACACAGGAGAGCCTCTACCATCAAGGCTCTCCTGCTCTTTTGTGAAGAGTTAGCCAACCTTGGGGGAGTCCACATCCGACTTCGCCAAGCCTGACCGCAGCGATCGAAAGCCCGTGCGAATTTCTTCTGAAAGAAGCTGGGGCTGCTCGAATGCGGCGAAATGTCCGCCTTTCGGGAGCCGGTTGTAATGAATCAGTTTGGGATACGCCCGCTCTGTCCAACTCCGGGGCGCTGGCTACAGTTCATCAGGGAAGACGCTTACCGCAACCGGAATGGAGACGCCTTTGGCATTGAAATACCCTTTTCCCCAATACTCCCAATAGAGACGGGCGCCAGAGAGCGCCGTGTTCGCCAACCAGGCGATCGTGATGTTGTCGAGGACGTCGTCGCGTGTGAGGCCGTTCCGTCGCCGAGCACATCTGTGCGGTTGATTGGCGGACTCACTCTTCACCATGCCTTTCTGTGCTTGTACCTGAGTTCGTGACTTCAAAAGCTGAGCTTCAAAGACAGCTGAACAATTCGCGGGCTTGAACCGAAGTTGAGAAGGCGACCGAAGGTTCCCGGGTCTGTAATGCTTCCTGAATCGTCGAAGGTTGCCAGATTCAGATCTCCTACGGGGTTGTCGTGACTAGCGTGATTCAGCACATTGAAAAAGTCTACCCGGAAAGCTATTTCTCGAAATTCACTCCAGCGGAAGTGTTTGGCAACCGACAAGTCGAAATTGCCCTGCCTGGGTCCGCGTAGTGGGTTGCGGCCCACGTCGCCAAAATCCGTTTCTACGTCGCCCGCCAGTGCGGTCGGGTCGTGGGCGCTCGGTATGGGTTGTCCTTCGTCAACTTGAGCCCGTCGGAACGCACTCGGATTGAAGTAGTAGCCTGCGGGCACGTTGCGAAAGGCGGACTTCGAGTTCGCACCAGGAGCCCAATTGGGACGCGCCCCCAACAACCCGTAGACCGAAGCTCCCGAGCGGTCCAGGATGTCAACCGGCACGCCTGACATCGCCAACAGACTGCCGGAAACTTGCCAGTTAGAAAAGATTGCGCGGCCGCCCGGAACTCTTCCCGAAAGCCAGGTGTCAGCGAGATTCCAGACATATGTGAAAGCCAGCACGTGTGTCCGATCAAAGTCGGAGAGGCCGCGGTTCGCATGCGGATCCAGCACATTCCCCCAAAGACTGCCACTATCGAGGCCGCCGCCGCGATCCGGTGTTCCATCCAGGTTCGCACCCCCTCCTGGGTTGGAGGTGTTATCAATCGACCTCGAAAACGTGTAGCACAGGGAGACTTGCAGTCCCCGCGACATGCGCCGGTTAAGCGTCACTTGCAGTGAGTGATACGTCGATTGCGCGCTGGATTGGTTCAACGCAAAGCCAGCCGTATCCACCCCTTGCATGGGCGCGCGCAAGGCAGCATCGCCGAGTGTGTTGGTGGTGTATATGTCCCCAGTCACGGGGTTCACGACTGGATGGCGCGCACTCGCGATCCGGGCCTGATTCACCGGAAGGCTGCGCAAAAGGCGTAGGCCGCGTGATCCAGCGTAGGCTGCGTGGACAACTGTGTCCCGAAACAGTTCGTACTGAACTCCGAAATTGAAGTGCTGGTAGTACGGGTTGCGGTTATTGCGATCCACCACGGTCGCTGACAAGGGAATGCCGGTCTGCACAATCGGGAAGCTATTGCTCGGCGGGGCGCCGGGGAACGGATCCTCCGAGGGGCGTGGGCCAAACGCTGAGATTTGGAAAAACGGCGGGGCGAAGTAGTTCAACCCAACGTATAGAAAGGAGGGACGGGAATAAAAGATACCGTAGCTTGCATGCACCACAAAACGATTCGAACTTAGCGGTGACCAGGCGATCCCGAGCCGCGGGGCAAAATCGAGCGGGTCGGTGCTCTTTAGAACCCGTCTCCCCACGCGCGTTACGCCGGGAAGACTATATTGCGGGGACGCGTTGGCGGCCTCGATGATTCCATCTGCCGGAGGCCCAACCGGAAAACCATCGGTGTCGATTTCCATCCTGGGTTGGTACAGGGTTGGATCAAAACCTCCGAGCACGCCACGTGTCTCGTACGGCGGTGAATTCAGTTCATAGCGCAACCCCAGACTAAGAGTGATTCGTGGAGAGATCTTCCAGTCGTCTTGCGCGAATAGATGATAGTCATTGGTGCGCAGATCCAGCTGACTAAATCCGGTGCCCAGCCCGGAGAATTCGCTGATGCCGGTGAGAAAATCCTGAAAGGAAGCAAAGTCGATTTCGCCATAAGAAAGCACTGCACCGTACACGTTCCATCGGGAACGGCGCACTTCTCCGCCCAGCCTGAGAAAGTGTCGTCCCCGTTGCAGCGAAATTGAGTCCAGGACTGAGAGCGATGGGCTGATCCCACGCAAGAGCAGTTCATTGGTCCCGAAGGATGCTCCCGAACCGGACTGCAAGAGGAACAGGGGAAGACCAGGAAACTCCTCCGCCGAAACGCGACTGATATTGAGATCGGCATCGTGCAAAGGTTCGTGCGGCACCTCGTTGCTGCGGATGAAGTTGTATCCCAGGCGGAACTCGTTCACCGTGCGGGGGCTGAACGGGTGAATTTCCTGCAGCGCCAGAACCCGGTTGTTGACCTGGATCTCCGTCCCAAAGCCCGGAAGCGCCGGCCCCAACCCGAACGCAGAAGCACCCAGAGCGCTGAACAAGGGAGCGTTTGCGAAAAACAGCTTCCCGGTGATCGCATCCTTGCTTCCCGCACGAAAATCCAGGTTTGTATTGAACTGCTCCTCGCGGTAAGTCGAGAGAGCCGTTCCTGTCACTAGCCCGTTCGATTGCGGAGTAGGAATGAGAAAGCTTCCATCTGCCAGCCTGAAGTTCAGTAGCTTCAGCGCTGCTGAATCGACGGAAGGAACCCCGCAGCCAGCCATGAGCACGGCTGCCGAACGGTCATTTGTGAGGCACGGATCGAGCAGGACATTTTTGTAAAGACTCTGGTCCGTGGCACCGTTGGATTCTCGTCTCCCCTCGTACGAGACAAAATAAAAGGCGCGACTCTTGCGGAGTGGACCGCCCAGCGTCGCCCCGTAGAGATTCCTCTTCAGGACTGGGCGACGCACGCCCACTGCCTTCAAGTTCGGATCGTTGGCATTGAGCGCCTCATTCTGAAAATATTCGTACACGGTTGCATGCGTTTTATTCGTGCCACTCCGGGTGAGGAGCTGAATGCTGCCTCCTCCGGCACCTCCGACCGAAGCGTCGTAGGTTGAAGTGAGAACCTTCACCTCACTGATGGTTTCCAACGCCGGAACGGCAACATTTCCAAACTCGTGAACGGCGATGTCGTTCGCATCGACCCCATTGATCTGGTAGCTGTTCTGCGTGACCCGGGCGCCATTTACAGAAACGTTGGGTGAGTCGCGGCCGATCGTGTTGTTGTTCTGGATGGGAGCTGAAACTCCGGGAACAGTAGTCAACAGGTGCAGCACATTTCCTGCCGGCATCGGAAGGCTGGAGATGGATTCCGAGGTAATCGTGGTCTGCAGATCGGCCCCGTCGGGACGAACCAGAGGGGGATCGTCGTTGACGGTCACCTGAAAGCTGGCATGAGCGACACGCAGGATCACCGAGAGGCTGGTGGTGTCTCCTAATGCAATCGTCACGGAGGGGTAGGAAGCATCCTCGAAGCCCGCGGCTCGGGCTATGACATGGTACCTGCCGGGCGCAAGGGACAGCAGCGCAAAACCACCCGAGTCATTGCAAGCGGCGGAGCGCTTTTCGCCGTTTGCCAGATTCTCCGCTTCGACTCTTGCGCTCGCAATCGCAGCTCCTTGCGGGTCGCGGACTATCCCGGCGAGCCGCCCAGTCGATAGGCTTTGTGCGAGCGCGTGGCCACCGAGAATGAGTGCAACCCAGACAGGCCAACAGTAACGGCATTTTGACGAAGCGCGCATGAGTTGAGCCCGGTAACTTCCACTGCAGGAACCGGCATTCAGGTCCACATTGAGCTTGCTTTTACATGGCAACTCACTCCGGCAGCCCGACGCGGTGCAAGAGAACCTTGAATCTGGGATCGGAGCGCAAAGGGTTCCAGACGTCATCGCGCTTCAGGTAGATGATCATCCAGTTACGTTGCTCGACTGCCTTGTCCAGCCAGGCAAAGGCTCGGTCGTTGTTTCCGAGGCTGGAGTACGTGAATGCCATGGGAACCACCGGAACGTCCTTCAGACGATTTTCACGCTCCTCGAACGCGCGCATCCACTCTTCCATGGCAAATTTGGGACCGCCCCGTGCATCAGCCCTGCGCAGCACATCCGCGGCGTCATTCCATCCATAGAGCGTGAGACACCTCCGCCACATTTCAACCGACTCCTGGTAGCGGCCGGCAACAGCGTAGCCTTTCCCCAAGGCGGCGAGGCTGAATGGATCGTTGGGGGCTCGTTCCTCAAGCACCTGCCGGTCTTGCTCCAGGGTTTTACCGATCCGATGAACACCCGCATCGGCAAGGTAGTCTCTTGTAGGATTAAGAGCCTGAGCCAATTCGAGTTCTTTGTCACCCTCGCTGTTGCGGCCGACGTTTTCCAGATATTCGGAATACTCAGAATGCACATCTCCCGAATTGGGAGCGAGTTCAAGTGCCGCGCGATATTGCTGTTCGGCGCCTTGCCAATCGTATTCGAACTGCATCAGCAGTCTGGCTAGCGCCAGATGCACATCGACATTCGAATCATCCAGTTCCAGAGCTTTCGTCAAAAGGGCCTTGGCTCTGGGTAGATACTCCAGTTGTGAGAGGCTGGGGGCACCGACCGCATCAAAGTATGCGGCATAAGCCGGTAGGTAAGTGGGATCTTCCTGAATCGCTTGATCCAACAGCAGAATCGCCTTGCGATACTCCTCTTTTTGAGCGGGCTGCTTGCCGCTGTAGTAGGTCAGGTTGTTCGCTTGAGCCAGATGGTATCGCGCCTGGAAGTAAGTATCCAGAGCCTTAGGATTAACCGGCCGAAGGCTCTTGAGCCGACTCTGTACATCCGGGGTGATCCTGACCTGGATCTCATTGGCAATCGCCGTCGCCACCGCACTCTGCAGGGTAAGTACATCTTGCAGATCGCGATCATAGGTCTGCGCCCAGATGTTGTTGTCCTTTGCCGCATGGATCAACTGTGCGGTCACACGAACCCGGTCACCCGAGCGCACGATTGAACCTTCCACGATCGCGTCCGCATGCAGTTCACGGGCAATCTCCGGCAGTGATTTTGTGCTCTGTTTGTATGCCATCACCGAAGTCCGCGAGATCACATTCAAGGCGCGAATGCGCGACAGTTCGGTGATCAACTCCTCGGTCATGGCATCGGCGAAATATTCCTGCTGCGGATCTCCCGAGAGGTTCTGCAGAGGGAGCACGGCCAGGGAATGAATCGGAGGCAAGCTTTCCTTGACCGAGAACCAGTTTCTAATCGCAGCAGCCTGCCACCAGGTCAGCAAGCCGAGCAATGGAATTGCGCTCGCGACGAATGCCCATACGTGCGTCCGCCCCTGCCGTGAGATCCTGTCGTCCAGCTTCGCGGTGCTGGCCGGAAGCGAGCCGACTTCGGTGTCACCGTTTCCCGAAATGACGGGCGCGATAAGCCGGTATCCACGTTTAGGAATCGTCTGAATGAAGCGGGAGTTTTTAGCATCGTCGGCAAACACCCGACGAAGTTCAGAGATCGAACGCGTCAGCACGTCATCGGAGACGAAAGTGCCCGGCCAGACGGTGCGGAGCAAGTCCTCCTTGGAAACAGGGTCGCCCGGTTGCGCCGCCAGGCACAACAGCACCTCCATCACCTTTGGTTCGAGATGAGCGGTCGTGTCGTTGTTAGAGACGCTATTCAACCCCGGCTCTACCCGCCATGCTCCAATTTGGAAATTCGTGCTCACCGGTCAGCCGCCCCTTCTGCATTTTTCTTTATTGTGGGAGCCCTACTCGTCGCACGAGATCTTTAAATCTGGGATCCGAACGCAGTGAATCCCACAATGGCTCCCGCAGGCAGTCCACACCATCCCTTGCTTCGTAGGCCTTAGTCAGCCAAACAAATGCCTGATCTCTGTCCCCGGAAAAACCGTAAATAGAAGCGATAATCGAGAACGGAACGTAAGATGTTTGCGATGCTACCTCGAGTTCATGGGCGAGAACACGCAGCGCCTCGTTGTACCCACCAGACTTCTGTGCGCGGGCGATAGCCGCCGACAGCGATTTGTATTCGAGGATCTCTGCCAATCGTTGCCATTCGGAAAGAGACTCAGCGCGTCTTCCGGTCAATGCATAGATATTTGCGAGTGCGAGGTGCACACCGAGGTCTCCGGGTCTCGACTGTGCCTGAGTTTGGTAGAGTTCGATTGCCCGATCAAACTGGCGAGCGTAATAAAACGCGTCCGCCATGCGATCATTCTTAGGGTCCAAGCTCTGCGCCAGTTCGTACTCCGCCATTGCATCTTGAGGTCGACCTTCTACCGACGCCAGAAAATTGGCGTAGTCGGAGTGGACGTCTGGATCGCTGGGAGCAAGTTGGATGGCCCGCTGGAACTCGCTCTTCGCGCCCGCGAAATCCAGGTCGAACCTTAATAGGGACGCCATCGCGCTGTGCGCCTCTGCTAGAGAATCGTCCAGTTGCAACGCCTTCACTAGCTGCGGCTTCGCTCGCGGCACCCAATCCCGTCCAGGCACAGGACTGGAAACCAAGGCTTCCCAGATACCGAGGTAGGGCGGCGCATAATTGGGATCTTCCTGGATCGCCAATCGGAAGTACTTCTCCGCTTCTTCCGCTTCTGCGGCGGCCACTTTGGCTGAGTTCCGTTTAAAGACGGAATCGCATTCCAACTGCAGATGGTACCGCCCTTGCATGTATGCCTCGTGCGCCTTCAGGTTCACCGGTCGCCGGAAATGGAAGCGCGCTTGCTCGTCCGGCTTCATCTGCACTCGAATCTCTTCAGCAATTGCACTTGCCACCGTGGCTTGCAGCGTTAATACGTCCTGGAGGTCACGGTCGTAGGTCTGGACCCAAACATTTGTGTCCTTGGGCGCATAGATGAGTTGTGCCGTGACGCGCACCCGGCCTCCAGACCGCAGTACTGAGCCCTCCACGATCCCGTCCACTCCCAGCTCGCGCGCAATTTCTGGTAGGCCTTTGTCCACCTTCTTGTAGCGCATGATCGAAGTGCGCGAGATGACCTTCAAAGCGCCGATGCGGGAAAGTTCCGTGATCAGCTCTTCCGTCATCGCATCGGCAAAGTACTCCTGGTTGGGATCGCCAGAAAGATTCAGTAGAGGCAATACGGCCAGGGATTGAATCAGAGGTGGACTGCTGTTAACGGGAAACCATCTCTTGATGTCGATCACCCTCGGCCGGGCAAGTACTCCCAACAAGATGGCACTCGCGAAAAACACGAAAATTCTGCGGTGGCCTTGTAGAGGACTTCCGGGAACCTGTTCAGCAATTGGCGGTTTGGTTGGACTGGTCGGCGGAATATGCTCGACCCCAACGACCGGCGCAATGAGCCGGTACCCGCGCTTGGGAATTGTCTGGATGAAGTGAGAATCCTTTGCGTCGTCGGCGAATACCCGCCGCAATTCAGAGATCGAGCGGGTCAGGACATCATCGGAGACAAAAGTGTCCGGCCAGACCGTGTGCAACAGCTGTTCCTTGGTAACCGGTTCGCCGGGTTGCTCCGCGAGGCACACCAAAACCTCCATGACCTTGGGCTCCAGATGAGCGGTCGTGCCGTGGTTAGAGACAGTATTCAACCCCGGCTCTACCCGCCATGCTCCAATTTGGAAATTCGTGTTCACCGGGAAATCTCATCCTTATAGTGTCGCCAACCCCAGCCTCCGCATCAGCACTGCCGCAAGCAATTCCGGCGTTGACCCGTCGGTGATGACTTCCACAGGAGCTGCTACGCGATAGCCCTTCTTGGGAATCGTCTGAATGTATTTCGGTTCTTTCGGGTCGTCCTCGAGGACACGGCGCAGTTCGGAAATCGATCGTGTCAGGACATCATCACTAACAAACGTACCCGCCCATACGGCTTGCAGAAGTTGGTCTTTGGAGACTGTCTCTCCCGCGTGGTGAGATAGACACACCAACACCTCCATCACCTTCGGCTCGAGACGAAGCGACGAGCCGTTGGACGAGATGCGATTCAGGCCGGGTTCGACCCGCCAGGGGCCTAACCGAAAATCGGCTGTCACAGCCCCAACCCCAAAGAATCCGCAGATTATAGCCCTGTTTTAAGTTTTATCAACCGGCTTGCGACCGCCTTCGGAGAAACCTCCCCTGAACCTCAGCCTTTCCTCAGGATTTCCGGCAGGATCGGGGCTAGTGTGCAGCCTCTGAAGGGCACACGGCTCTTGCGAAACCGGTGGTTCGGTTTGCAGCCCAGCCTTGCACCCGCTTTTCACAACTCGCGAAGGAGAGCAAGTCTAATGAGAGTGAACCTATTGCGCATACTGGCGGTCGCCGGAGCGATCGCCGCAACTTTTGCACCCTCCCAGGCGACCGCAGCGCGATGTTCGCTTTCGGGCGCTTCTGGTTCCTGGGCCTATACCTACTCCGGGACGATCTTCACCCCCGCCGGGCCGGTGCCGGCAGCATCGGTCGGGCGATTTTCCCAAGATGCGGGCGGCACCGTTACCGGCAGCCAGACGAGAACCGTTGCAGGCGCCTCCGGGGTGGAGGACGTCTCAGGCTCGGTCAGTGTGCATGGTGACTGTTCGGCGAGTGCCACCATCGACGTCTTAGTCAACGGCCAAGTAATCCGCACCGCAGTGCTCGCACTCGTTTACGACAACAATCAGAAACAGGCGCGGGGGATTTTCCAATCTCTGACGCTGCCAAACGGCACCAATGTTCCGGTCGTGATCACTATTGATCTCGCAAGAGTATTTCCCAAGGACTGACTAAGCGGCAGGAGCCTCGCTCCTGCCTTTCCTTGAACTCTGATCCCTCAAAAGAGTGATTCAGGGCGACCTTTCTAGGCTTTCGCCTTGAGCCGTCGCGGATCGATCATCTGAACTGGCAAAACGTAAGAAGCAGCACTCCGTCTGACACCGTGAGGTGACCTGTGAATTGGACAAAAATGCTTGGCTTGCTGGTGGTCGTTCCCGCGCTGGTGTCTCTGCAGGTCTGCGGCCCGCGCATAACTTTTTCGCCTACGAACTTGTCTTTCACTCCCCAAGTCGTGGATCCCAACGGTGCGCCCAGCCCCGCGCAAGTCATTACGGTTCGGAACAGCGGGAACAGGCCCGGAGCACTCGGCCCGATTAGTGCCGTCGGACCTTACGCGCAGACAAATCACTGTCCCGCTACCCTGAACCCAAGTGCCTCCTGCACGATTGACGTGTCATTCTTGCCCAACGCAGTGGGCACCCTCAATGGCGCCGTTCGAACCGCGGTCCTTACCGCAATTGGACTGGCTCCGGTCGGCTTCAATCCTTCCGTCCTGGATTTCGGCACTGTCGCTATCGGAAAAACGAGCGCGCAACAGTCGGTCACTCTCACCAATAATCAGACAGCGGCCCTTGCCATCAACTCAATCGCGGCCAGCGGCAATTACTCGCAGGCCAACAACTGCCCCACCTCGCTAGCGGCCGGCGCCAGTTGCACTCTTAATGTGAGTTTTGTACCGACCGTCAAAGGAACAGTTGCGGGCGCCCTCAGCGTAGTTACGGATGCCGCGTTGGCGGCCCAGCCCGTGGGCCTTACAGGCATCGGCTCAGGGACAGCCACGCCAAGCGTGTCGTTTACTCCCACGAGCCTGGATTTTGGCAACGCGGAGGCCGGCACCGAGAGCGCTGTCAAGACCGTGACGCTGAAGAACACCAGCGGGTCCGCTAGCCTCACCGTCACCAGCATTGCGGTGTCGACTGGCTATGCCTCCACTGATACATGTGCTGGCAAGATTATTCCCGGCGGAGGAAACTGCACGATTTCGGTGAAGTTCCAGCCCACCGCGAATCTGGTCCCCGTCGCGTATCCTGGCGCCATCACGGTCCTCGATAGCGACCCCACTGCCACGCAGGTCATCGCACTGGCGGGGTTCGGAGTCGCTCCGGTAAGTCCCTCACCGACTTCGTTGGACATTGGTGTGATCTTTTACAGGTCGAGTTCTGGTCCGAGCACCGTGACGCTCACAAACAGCGACGCTGCCGCCGAGACGCCGACATTGACTGGCACCGGAGGAGTTTCCCTGGCGAACAACACTTGCACCGGCAGCCTGGCCCCCGGAGGAAAGTGCACAGTCGATGTGAGCCTTGGGCCAGCATTTGTTGGATTTGGGACACCATCGGCTGGACCTGCTCATGGCGCCATGGCCATCGATTTTTCGAGCGGGGGATTTCTCAGCCCGCAGGTGCTGAGTGTTTCCGGGTGCCGGACCGAAGTAGCCCGCACTCCGGAAAGTCTGAACTTCGGAGCCGTATCCGTGGGCTCCGCCGGCGATACCGAAACGGTAACCATCGGCAGTGGTTCCTTCAATTTCTCCGGCTTCACCTTATCTGGTGTCAACGCAGCCGAGTTTGCGATCGCGAACAACACGTGCGGGACCACACTCAGTAGCGGTACCTGTTCGGTGGACTTGACCTTCACTCCAACAGCGGCAGGAGTACGAACGGCAACCCTCGAGATCGCCGACGACCAGAATTGCAGCCCGCAGCCCGTGAACTTAGCAGGAGGCTCCTCGGCCGGGCCGTTCGTCGTGACTGCACAGTTATCGGGAACCGGCACCGGCAACCTGACAAGCAGTCCCGCCGGAATCACCTGCGGAAGCCAGGGCTCGGCCTGTTCAGCAAGCTTTGCATCCGGCAAGAGTGTGGTGATCACCCCCACGCCCGATGCCACTTCTCGCTTTGTGGGCTGGACCGGCGCCTGCTCCGGGACTGCCGCCTGCGACCTCACTATGAGCGCAGATCGCCAGATTGTGGCGACCTTCGATTTGAATCCCTCCCTCACAGTTAGCCTGGTCGGAAATACCAGCGGCACCGGGACCGTAACCAGCAATCCGCCGGGGATCAATTGCCAGTTTTCGCAGGGCGGTGCTTGCCAGGCGTACTTCCCCAAAGGCACGTCCGTACAACTCACCGAATCCCCTGGATCCGGATCGGTCTTTGACGGCTGGACCGGAGGCTGTTCGGGAACGGGCGCGTGCACCGTCACCATGAACTCGGATCAGAACATCGGCGGCAGCTTTACAGGCCCACCCACGATCAACATCGGCATCGGCGGCACTGGTAG
>Ga0210406_10005847_pt1 | contig 12818 bp, 9 predicted proteins | sample IncBWC30MmetaG_FD_155454 | JGI IMG/M metagenome (GOLD analysis project Ga0210406, IMG submission 155454) | Forest soil microbial communities from Barre Woods Harvard Forest LTER site, Petersham, Massachusetts, United States - Inc-BW-C-30-M | ecosystem: Environmental > Terrestrial > Soil >...
AGCCCGCGTTTTTGTGCCAGTTTGAATAACAATATTATTTTATATCACGTCATCGGACTGATCAAACCAGCCCTTTTGCACCACTTCAGGGCGAACATTTGGCGGTCTATACCCCGAGTGAGTTCCGAAACCGAGAGGAACCAGAGGGCGGGGCCCTTCGGGCAGACTCAGGGCAGGCAAGCCCCGCCCCTGCAAAGGCGAGGAGGTCCCAAGAGTTCGTGCTACTCGGTGCAATGGGTGATCCAGAAAAGATGATTGAATTTTTTCGGATGGCGAGGGTCGGAGTAATCGGTGCCTTTGTGCTTGTACTCGATCTCGGTACAAGCGGTTTGCGTTGCCGTCCTCTTTTTTCCTGTTGCGTGGGCGGTGGAGCCGTCGATGGGACAACTGGCGGTTTTTGGAAAGGTCCACGCGGCGAATGCTAAGGGCAGAGCCAGCATCGCTGCTGCGGCTGAAATCAGCAACAGGCGGAAAATCTTCTTTTTCATTTCGTCCTCGGTCGCGGATTCAGATGTTGGGCGTCTGACAAGATGCGGCGACGGCTCCGACACCTAGATGATAGTTCGGATGGCGGCAAAGGGACACAGGATTGCACGACTACACGAAAGCAAGCTCGCGAATCTCTCGGCCAACCGGCATCCAGATCGTCCCGACCGCGAGCCACAAGTAAAGATTTGTCGGAAAAGTATCCGGATAGGGAACGAAGGCGCTCGCGACGCAGATGGAAATTAGACCGGAGGTAGCGAAGGCGTGGGCCTGACTTAGATTCCGGTGCCGCCAACCACGGACGATGGTTGCTGCCATAACAACAAGCCATAGAAGCAGTCCGAAGATGCCAGTTCGCACGAAAAGCGCGAGATACCAGCTTTCGATGTGAAAGTAGTCGGTACCCAAGAGCAAAGGCGCGAGGTCGAATCCACCAAAGCGCGATTGAAAGACCCGCAGTTCGTAGAGCCGTAAAGCCGTGCTGTTATCCACGGCGACGTCGAGACCACTGAGGTGGGCCAGCCCAAATTGCACCTGCTCGAAGGCAAACACAACGGGAAATTTCCAAATCAGAAGTCCTGCAAGAGAGAGCAACAGAACAAGCCCCACCAAAACACCGATTCGCGCGCGTCGAAGATAGAGCAGGCTGCAGAGGCCCGCCAGCAGCCCCGCAAAGGCACTGCGAGAGAGAGTCAACGCCAATCCGCACACCATGAATGGCAGCAGCAACCAGTGAGACCACTCACTGGCGTAGGCCAGCAGGCCGATGATAAAAAGCACGCAGAACACGCCGTAATCGTTTGGACTTCCAAGGATTGATCCGTAGCGGTTGTAGAAGCCCATTTGCCGCCCGGAGAACAATTCGAAGCAAAGAAACGCAACGGAGAGCCAGCCGAGACCAAGAAGCATAGGGACCAGGGGCCTCCAGCGGAGAACAAATATTGGCAGAAAGAATGCCACGGGTATGTACTCGAGGGGGTAACGAATCCAGTACAAGAACGTATCCAGGGTGGACTGGCGGTAGAGAAGATGGAGCGCCCCCATCAGGACGAACAAACAGACCAGGGCAAATAGCGCCCGGAAGAATGCGGTGTGCGCTTGCCGGTTCAACCGCGCGAATCCCCGGGATTCCGCGTTAGAAAACACCAGCCCAGCCAGGAGAACGGCCAACCAGACTACATCTTTCAAGACGCGGAGCCATGCGGGCGCGTCGGAATCGTAGACGGTCGTCAGAGGAGAGCCCATGCCCAGGAGGAAACGGTAAGAATAGAAGCAGGCGGAGAAAATCAGGAAGCCCGGGAAAAGGAATCGCCGGACGAATCCGTCCTGAGATGACAGGATTGCGGAATGGGAAACAGAGTTCATACAAGCAAAATGGTCTCTGCCGGAAAGCGGAATACCACTTGCCAGGTAAGTTTATCAGGCCTTAGCGAACGTTACGAACTGCCCTCGTTTGCATTGCCTGATTGGCGTGCCTGATTGCGCCAGAGTGAATCCGCTCCGATGCTTTCGGCGCAAAGATCCCCGATTGCTTGCGAACGGTGCGGCGCACCCGCGCAATTTATCTTAGCGCTTCTTTGCGACTTTGGCGGCTTCGTCGGCCCTGCGAAAGGCTTCGAAATCGGCCCAGATATGCTGGATGCTCTTCTCATCCAGGGCCTTGATCACCGGCGTTTCGCTCTTGGAGGAATAAATCTCAAGCTTCACCTCGCCGCACTCCGGGTTCACGGCGTCGGGAGGGAACAGGTACACGCCTTTATAGGTGGAATCGTCCATCTTGACCGCCTGATTCCGCACTGAAACTGTTACCGGAACCCGGCCGGGATGGATGGGCTGCACTTCCTTGCCGCCGCAGAAAAGCTTCATCCTTTGAAAATCGGTTTTGAATTTGAGCTTGGCGGCGGAGGTGTTCATGAACGACCGGCCGAGCGCCGAGCCGAAACCCTCCTTGGCCTGGGGCATCACATAGATTGCGAATACGGCGGGGTGCGCGCCAGCATCTTCTTCCCACTGTTTGGGCGCGTCGGAGTCATCCGCGTTTTCGGCGGCCTGCTCGTTTTTCCTGCGCTTCTTGTGGTTGCGTTCGGCTGCGAGCCGGCGCTCTTCCTCTTCCCGGTAATCGAAAGGCGGGGTGGAGAGGGCGATATTGAAGTCTCCCGCCGAGAGGTAGTACGGGCGGGAATCGAACTTGTCGACCTTTAGCGCGTCCTTCAGGCCTTCGACAGGATATGGAGTCAGCGGCTCAACCGGGAGGAGCGTGGCTGGCAAGGTGCCAGTGGCTTTGGCGCGATTCTGGTCGAGGAGCGCCAGAGCTTCTTCAATGCGCACGATGCCAGAGACGCCCGGGCCGCCTTCGCCCCGAGTGCCGAAGGTGGTGAGGCCGATCACCTGCCCGGCGCCATTGAAAAGCGGCCCGCCGGAATTGCCGGGATTGATGTTGATGTCCGAAATGATCGTGTGCGGCTCGACCTTGCTGACGATGCCGGTGGTGATGATCTTGTCCAGAGTGAGCGGGCTGCCAATGGTGAAGACGCGCTCGCCTTCCTGGACAGGGGCCTTGCCCGCCGCAGCGCGGGAGAGCGGCGCTGGCGCGGCGTTCGGCAACGCTGCCAGGTTGACCCACAAGAGCGCGACGTCTTTCTGGGGGTCGGCGGCAATCAGGCGGGCCGGGATCTTGTGTTCGCGGTCAAACTGCACGGCCAGATATTCCGAATTGCCCACCACGTGCTGGTTGGTGAGGAGCAGGCCCTTGTTGTCCACGAAGAAGCCGGTGCCGTGGCCTGATTCGCTCATCACTGTGACCACGGTGTTTTTCAGGCGCTTGAAATGTTCGGTGAGGTCTCCTCCGCCGGAACTTCCGCCCGCGGCGGCAGGGGTGGGCGAAGAAATTTCCTCGCTCTTGGCATTATCGTTGGTGAGATCCACGTTGGCCTGAGCGCCTGTGAGCGTCACAGCCATGCTCCAGGAAAAGGACCGCCCGCCCAGCTCAGCGGGCTTGGGAGTGGCAATCATATATTTCCCCGGCGGAAGCTGGGTTTCCACGGTTCCGTCCAGGCCGGTCTTTACCTCGGCGGATTTTGCCCCGTTTTTGAGGGAAACCAACAAGAAGGGCACGGGTTTCTGGTTCAGATCGCGGTCGATAAGGATCACGCGCAGGCGGACTTTGACCAGATCGGGGTTCGCTTGCACGGTAAGAGCGCAAACGAAGAGAAGCACAGTGAGACGGAGGACGCGAATCATGGAAACCTTTCCCGAAAAGAATGGAAGATCGTTGAATGAGATGATCCGATGGCGGGCAGGAAGAATCAACGAAGAGGGGGATTGGTAAGAGCGAATGAGTTAATTGCCCGAACGGCCAGTAGGCGGCGGATAGGGACAGGAAGATGTAGCCGCGTTTCCGATGGCAGGAAAAACTCGTCGCCTGCTCATGCGCTCAGTTTTCCGCTGGCGGCGGGCGCCTCCCAACTCAGCCACTTGCCAAATTTGACTGGAGCGAGCTTGGCGAGTGTAATGCATGCCCGCCGGACGAGACGCCAGGGATGCGACTGGGAGTCGATATACACAGTGAATTCCTCGCGGCGGGTAGTGTAGAAGCGCAGCGGCGCCGATGTGCCACTCCAAAAGACAAGTTCCCGGATACCTCGATTGATTAGCTGCTCGAGCAAATAGGAACGCAAGACGAGCGAGACAGACTCTCGCGCGCAAGTACGGTCATTCAACTGGAAGGCGAGGTAAGCGCGTTCACCGGCGTACCAACCGCCGGCGAGACCGATCCAATCGCCGCCCCTTCGCCGCAAGCCAATCAGGAATCGAGAAGGCGTGGCTTCAATCATGGCAAGGGACCACTGAAGTTTCCGTTGCGGCGACAGGTAGGCCGCGTTTGGAAATAAACGTTTCGCGGCAGCGCAGAAGTCTGAAAACGGCAGGTCTGGGCAGAATTCATTGCCTGCCAACTCGCTCCTTCGACGATAGCGGTAGAGATTGTGACGGGTAGAGCGTCGAACCTTAGCCAGAAACTCGTCGTAAGTTCGTGGGAGTTCGAGATGTGCGTGGTGTTCTACAGGGCAAAAATGGATCTCTGCGTTGGCCTTCGCGGTCTCTGCCTGGAAAAGCGCAAGGCGATCCGAAGCAATCCGGAACCTGAGTGCAGTCTTGTGCTTAAGTAGAGCCTCTACCGCGCAATGCATGACGGAGTCTATTTCCTCTGGGCGGGCCACGATCATCGTGCCGAGGGTGTCGTCCCCAAGCACGATGCCGGTCGGGATTCCCGCCACCATGCGCTCTCCGCCATACAGGAGTCCTGCAATCCTGCGCCCTTGTGAGACCACGACCACGCAGGGTCTGCAATGTCGCGGCAAGAGCGACGCCAGGAAAAAGCGTGGGGCCAGCATGCCCGGGTCCGGTAGCAGACTGCTCACGAACGCCGTAAGATCGCGGATCTCAGAGGCGTTCGAGACAATGGACGCAGTTAAAGGCTTCGAACGGACAGACAGTTGCTGGGGAACTGCTTCGCTCAGGACCAGCGGTTGGCGATGGGGTGTCTGAAGCTTGTTGGTGAGACCCGACAGCCACTCGAATGTCTGGTTGGCCATGAGTTCTCCCAGCGAAACCAGGCTTGCTGAGCCTCGGATTCGGTCACACCGGCTCGCCGTTGGGGCTGGTCCCTTTCGGCTGGAGTTCGACTACTCATACTGTTGGTGTGATTTAGGGACAATCCCTTAAACACGGTAATTCCCGTGCGGGTAATGACCCTAGTGACTCCGTCCAGGACGGAATTATCAGATTCAATCCAAGCAGATAACTCCGGGTAAGCCGGATTAGCAGACATGCGGTGTGCGGTGAAATTGGGGGATGTTGCGAGAGGGAGCCGGCTAAAGTTCGACGATCAGTTTGCCTATGTTTTCGCCGCGGAAGAGCATGTTGATGGCTTCGGGGGCTTTTTCGAGGCCTTTGACGATGGTCTGGCGGTCTTTGAGCTTGCCGGTCATTTTCCACATGCCAAGTTTCTGGCCGGCGTCCATGAAGCGGGGAACGTAATCCATGATGAGGAAGCCTTCGACGCGGAGGCGCTTGATGATGATCTGGCCAAAGCTGGCGAGGCTGGGGTCGTGCTTGGTGTAGCCGGAGATGAGGCCGCAGAGGACGACGCGGCCGTGGAGATTCATGCGGTCGAGAACGGCTTGCATGATTTCGCCGCCGACGTTTTCGAAATTGATGTCGACGCCTTTGGGAGTGGCGGCGGCGAGTTGAGCTTTCCAGTCGGGATGTTTGTAGTTGATGGCGGCGTCGAAGCCGAGATCGTCTTTAATCCATTTACATTTTTCGTCGGTGCCGGCGATGCCGACTACGCGGCAGCCGTGGATTTTGCCGAGTTGGCCGACGATGCTGCCGGTGGCGCCGGCGGCGGCGGAGACGACAAGGGTTTCGCCGGATTGCGGCTTGCCGACTTCGAGGAGACCGAAATAGGCGGTGAGGCCGTTGATGCCGAGGAGATTTAGGAAATTGGTATCGGAGAGGAACGGGATGCCGGGGAGTTTCTGAAAGGCGCCCTTTCCATCGCCGGCGAGGAGACAATATTCCTGGAGGCCAGTGAGGCCGGAGACTTTGTCGCCCTTTTTGAAATTCGGGTGGCGGGATTCGATGATTTCGGCGAGACCGAAGGCGCGCATGACTTCGCCGATCTGGACGGGAGGCATGTATTGGGGGAAGTCGGTCATCCAGACGCGCATGGTGGGGTCGATGGAGAGGTATTTTACGCGGGCGAGAGCCTGGCCTTCGGAGATGGAGGGGATGGGGGATTCGGTGAGTTGGAGGACGTCGGGAGTGATGAGGCCAGTGGGGCGATTGGCGAGGAGCCATTGGCGATTGGTGGTTGGCATGGAGGAAGAGTAGAGGAGGAGGAAGGGGAAGTCAAAAAAAAGAGGAGGAAGGGAGAAAAGAAAGATAGATAACGCAGAGTTCGCAGAGACGCAGAGGCGCTGAGAAGAGGGAGTTGCGCGGTTGAGTTGGTGGAGGGGCTGCCGCTGAGGTCCTTCGCGCCCGCCTCAGGCTGGCGCTCAGGATGACAAATGCTCTTGATTGTTGGGCTAGGGGGTTTTGAGGAGGCGCATCAGGTCGGCGGCGGATTTGGTGGCTTTTTTGATTTGGGTGACGCTGCGAGTGGCGTTGTCGGTGGAGTCGAGTTGATCGAAGAGGATGTCGGCGTTGGCGTTGATGACGCAGAGGAGATTGTTGACGGCGTGGGAGATGGCGTCAACTTTGGAGACGGGGCGACCATCAACCGGGGCCTGTTCAAATGGAAATAGCATGGGGCTTACCTTTCTGGATGAATTGCTAAGCGTTTGGGTATTGATGGCCGTGACCAGAGCGTGCTGCAAAGAGGCGACGTTGACGTCGGCGAGAACAAGCGAGGAGGCAGAACCCGCGGCAAGGGCGGCTGCCTGGAATTGGGGATCCACGATGGGAAGCAGGGCGACGACGGGGACGGAACCCAAGTCGTCATGGAGCTTCCGGGCGGCCAGAAGCTCCTGAGCGGACGGATGGCTGAGATCGAGGAGAATGGCGTGCCATGGTTCGGCATGGAGGCGGCGCAGCGCATCGGTGAGGGAATGGGCGCGACAAATTTGAAAGGAGGCGGAGGGCGCTTCCACGATAGATTGGGAGATCTTGAGCCAGAAGGGCAGCTCACCCAGGAAGAGAACTTGAAAACCAGCGGTTGACATCGGTCTTTCTAAACACTCCTAACTCTTTGTCTAAAGCCATTGGGTGGCTTTGGTAACTTCTCGGAAACCTCAGGGGCCCGCCGAGGCGGGCGAAAGCCCAGTTGTTGCTCGTTCGTTGCGCCGGGGCTGAAGTCCCGGCCTTCTAAAAAAACCCCAAGAGCACAGCCCCTTCGACTTCGCTCAGGGCAGGCAGGAATCATCCCGCAAAAGGCGCCGGATGGGGCGGCGGTGGCTGTGCTACCTGGAGGCGGCCGCTACAACGCGGCGACCTGAAGGTCTCCGCTACTGATGCTATGCGGTTTGAATTCCGGCGCGGCGCGGCGCGGAAATTTGGGAATCGGTGCCGCTTACACGACGGAACCCGGGAAAAGACGACGAATTTCCTGAAGCAGACCGTCGGGAAGGCGACCTTTCGAAACGTAACCGTCGGCGCCGTGGTTGCGACATTCCTGTTCGAGCGTGGAGCCGTTGATTTCGGAATAGATGATGACGCGCAGGGCGGGATGCAAGAGGCGAAGTTGCTGGGCTGCTTGCAGGCCGTTGAGACGCGGCATACGGAAATCGAGGAGGGCGAGATCGGGTTGATGCTTCGCGGCGAGCTGGATGGCGTTGAGGCCGTCGCTGGCGGTGCAGACAACCTCCAGGCCGCCGGCGAAATCGAGATAGTCGCAGACAGACTGAAGAGCTGTGGGGGAATCATCGGCTACCAAGACGCGGATTGGATCGATGTGCGGCATTGCTGCTCCACGGGTGGACATTGTTAAAGCATGTTCATAATCGGCGATATGTGAGGGAAAAGGAATCGGGGAGATTGCGTAGTGAATAGTTACTAGGGGGAAGAAAGTTATCAGTAATTAGTATCAGTTATCAGTAATCAGTAAGAGGGAGAGCAGATAGCAGCGAACAGATAACAGGAGGCGGGGAGAAGAGGTGATTAGGTGGTTGAGTCGGTGCCTCGACTTACGTTGAGGTCCTTCAGCCATCCTTATCGGATGGCTTCCCTCCTGCGGCGGGCAGGCAGGATGACATCGATTTGCGTTGGTCCGGAGAGGGGAGGGGTTGGCGGTGTGGATTAGGTTGTAAAAGCGGTGGCAGAGCCACCGCACTCCAAAGTGAGGGCGGCGCTCAGGCGCGGATGATGTTGTTGCGGACGGCGTACATGATTAGTTCGGCGAGGGAGTGGAAGTCGAGTTTGAGCATGATGTTGGCGCGATGGGCTTCGGCGGTGTTGACGCTGATATTGAGGAGATTGGCGACTTCCTTGTTGCTTTTGCCTTCGGCGAGGAGTTGAAGGATTTCGCGTTCACGGGGAGTGAGACGGGAGCGGGAAGACCTGGCGGAGTCGGAAGCATCGGCGATGCCTGCGGCTTCGGAGACGCGGACGGAGAAGAAGGGTTTGTGCTGGCTGAGTGCCTGGACGGCATCGAGGAGGACGCGGTCGGCGTCGTCTTTGAGGATGTAACCACGGGCGCCGGCTTCCACGACCTGTTGGACGAGGTCGTCGGACTCGTGCATGGTGAGGATGAGAATTTCGGTGGCGGGCGAGGCTTTGCGAATGTGGCGAGTGGCTTCGACGCCGTTGAGGAGAGGCATGCCGATGTCGAGGATGGCGATGTGCGGTTTGTACTTGGTGGCTTTTTCGACTGCGTCGCGGCCGTCGGCGGCTTCGGCGCAGACTTGCCAGCGCGTACGCGACTCGAGGAGAGTGCGGAGGCCGGCGCGGACGACGGCGTGGTCATCCGCGATCAGAATAGAGAGAAGCGTCATAGATTGAATCCTTGAGAACCGGGGCGGAGAGAAGAATCCTGGCGCGGACGGTGGTGCCAGAGGCGCTGGAATCGATTTCGAGAGAGCCGCCGAGCTGGGCCATGCGTTCACGCATGCCGGGGATGCCGACGCCGAGGCGGGGCTGGCCGCGGTGGGGAGCGCCATTCGGCGGGACGATCATGCCGCTGCCGAAGTCTGTGATTTCGAGGGTGACGCATTGCGGATCTTCGCGAAGGGTAACCTGGGCGCGCTTGCTGCCGGAATGGCGCTGGATGTTGGCGAGACTTTCCTGAGTGATGCGGAAGAAAGCGGTTTCGGCGATCTGGGGGAGACGGCGAAAACCGGTGAGAAGTTCGAGAGAGGTTTCGATGCCGCTGCGTTCGCTGAAGCCGTTGACGTATTCCTTGAGGGCGGAGACGAGGCCGAGGTCGTCGAGGAGAGGCGGGTGAAGGAGATACGAGAGAGTGCGGATTTCGCGGGACATTTGCTGGAGCAGTTCGCGGGCTTTTTCGAGGGCGCGGTGAGAGGCTTCGTTGAGAGGTTGGGCGGATTGCCGGAGCTGGGCGAGGCTGAGATTCACGGCGAGAACGGTTTGCGCCATGCCGTCGTGAAGTTCGCGGCCGATGCGGCGGCGCTCTTCGTCCTGGAGCTTGAGGAGCTCAGTGGAGAGTTGGTGGATGGCGCGCTCGGCGTTTTTCAGGTCGGTGATATCGGTGAAGGTGGCGATGACACGGAGAATGGAGCCGTCGGGATTGAATTGAGGAATGGCGTTGCCGAAAATCCAAAGGATCTCGGGGATGCCCGGGCGGCGCCAGCCCATGGTGGTTTGGCGGACGGGACGCTTGGTGCGGAGGACGGTTGGGACGGGACGATCGGCGAGGGGAATATCGCGGCCCTGATCGTCAAGGGGAATCATGCCTAACTCATGAGCTTTGCGGCCGATAACCTGCTGGCCGGCGATATTGAACATGTTGAGGGCCGCCTGATTGGCGAATTCGAAGGCGGCATCGGGACCGGTGAGGACAACCCCGACGTGAAGATCGCGGACGAGGGTGCGGAAGCGCTCTTCGCTTTCGCGAAGGGCTTCGGTGGCGCGGCGCTGCTCGGAGAGGTCGGTGAGAGAGACGAGGATATTGGTGACCTGGCCGGAGGAATTGAACTGGGGAACGGCGTCGAGGAGGGTCCAGATGGTTTTGCTGGACTGCAGGTGTCGCCAGCCGACAACGAGATTGTGAAGGGGACGGCGGGAGGAGACGACCGTGGGGATCAGGCCTTCGGAATCGGGAAGAACGGAGCCGTCCTCACGAAGAGGCTCGAGGTGGAGGTCGATCAACATTTTTCCGGTGACTTGTTCGAGGCGTAGTTCGAACAAGTTGAGAGCGGCGGGATTGGCGTAGAGGATTTCGCCGATGGGGCTGCTGGAAACGATGCCGACGTGAAGGTTTTCAACGAAGGAGCGGAATCGCTCTTCACTTTCGCGGAGGGAGTCGACGGCTTTGCGCTGTTCGGAGATATCGCGGACGACGACGAGAGCGCAGCGGCGGCCGTCGAGTTCGAGGAGGGAACCGGAGAGCTGGCCGGTGCGAAGCTGGCCGGATTTGGTGCGGAAAGAGAACTCGACGTTGCGGATTTCGGCGTGTTCGTTGAGCTCGGAGAGAATGTGGGTGCGGAGGGCTGGTTTTGTCCAAAGATTCAGTTGGAGAGGAGTTTTGCCGAGGACTTCCTCGCGAGAATAGCCGGTGAGGCGAGTGAAGCCGTCGTTAACGTCGAGGTAGGGGCCGTCGGGGAAGACGTTGATGGCGAAGCCGTCGGGGCTGGAGCGGAAGGCGGAAGAGAGCAGATGCTCGGAGTGGGCGAGGGCCCGCTCAGTTTCGAGAAGTTCCTGGGAGACGCGGCGCTGCTTGCGATTGGTGAGAATGAGACGAACGGCGGAGCAGAGGAAGGAGGCACTGATGGCGATCCAGGCAAGGGCAAATCGATCGATGGCAATGGTGCGCCCCATGAACAGGACAAGAAGGGGGATCACAACAGGAAAGCCGTTGGTGACGGCGAGATCACCGAAGCGGGAGACCGGCTCGGCGATGGAATCCGAATCGCGACGCGGCCAGGCGACGGCAAGGAAAATGACTCCGAGGTAGGGAAAGAGGAAAAGAAAGTCTCCCCAAGTGGCGGTGCTGAGGGAGGCTTTCAGAGTGACGAGATAGTTGGCATCGGTGAAAACGGCGGCGAGAAAGACAAAGAACATGCCAAGGGAAAAGGAGCGAAGACCGGCGGAGGCGGATTTGCGGGAGCGAAAGAAAAAGCCGGTGGAGATGATCGCGTCTCGAGTGATGTAGAGGATAAGAATTTGGCGGGGGAGTTCCGAGGAGTTGGCGAGCCAGCGAGAAGGGGAATAGAAGAAGTAGAGATAGGCGGTGATGGCGACGATGGCGATCTGCGCGAAGTCGAGAATGCGAAGCCAATCCCAGCCGCGGGATTTTTCGTCGGCGGCGGGAAGGAACATCATGAAAACAGGAGCGGTCCAGACGAAGAAGAGGATGTCCGAGGGCGAAGGCAACTGCGAGGAGCCGGGAACGAAGCTTTGGTAGTAGGTGGTGATGGCCTGAGCGAGGGCTTCGAGGAATAAGGCGATACTGAGGAGTGTCCAAAGTTGGCGAGCGTAGCCTTGAGAGCGGCGAGCGGCGTACGACGAAGCGAGCGCCCCAAGTACGACGATAACGAAATCGAGGGAGTTGGAGAAGAGAAGGCTTCGGGCGGCGTTGTGAACGACTTCGAGGTCAAGGACGAGGAGCGCCGCTACGAGGAGGGCGAGGGCGATGAGGAGCTTGGGGAACTTGCCAAGGGGAAGCAAGCTGACCTCAAAGGGCGCGCCTGGCGCAGCGTGCCGGGGGATGGAACTATAGTAAAAGGTGAGTGTACACCAGAGGAGCGCAAGAGGAGGAGGGATGTTCACGAAATTGTAAGAAGGCGGTGAGATGCTTGGGGCAGGCGGGAAAATCGCAGAATGGGAAGGCCATGAAACCTCAGAATCCGATCGAGCACGTGGTGATCATCGTGAAGGAGAATCACAGCTTTGACAATTATTTCGGGTCGTTCCCCGGAGTGAATGGAAGCATCTTGCCGGCGGCGAAAGATCCGCCGGCGGGAGGCGACCCGCGGCACGATCACACGGCCTGGCTGGAGCGGGCGACGAAAGCGGTGAAGCTGCAGTACAAGGAGACGGATATACCGGCGTACTTTTCGTATGCGCGGCAATTTACGCTGTGCGACAACTATTTCACGGAAGTGGCCAGCCAGTCGGAGCCGAACCACCTGATGCTGATCGCGGCGGACGCGCCGATCATTGACAACGCGAGCAAGACGCGGACGTATCAGCCGCAGGAACCGTTTGCGATTCCCTCGCTGCCGGAAAACCTGCAGAAGGCGGGGTTGAGCTGGGCGACGTATGGGGACCCAGGATTCAGTTATTTTGAAAAAATTGTGGCGCTGAAGGGGAGCAAGAATATTTTGCCGTGGACGCGGCTGGATACGGATGCGGCGGCGGGAACGCTGCCGAGTGTGTCGTGGGTGTATGCGCCGGGTTCGCCACAGGAGCTTTCGGAGCATCCACCGTTCGGAGCGAATGCGGGGCAGCCGACGGTGAAGCTGGGGAGCGCGTGGACAGCGGCGCGGGTGAGCGCGCTGGGCAAAAGTGGATTGTGGGCGAAGATGGCGATTTTTATTACGTGGGATGACTGGGGCGGATGGTACGACCATGTGGTTCCACCGCTGCGGGACAAGTGGACGGGAGGAAATCCGAAGACAGGGCCGAAGTATACGGGGACGCAATTCAGTTATGGAACG
>Ga0210406_10005850_pt1 | contig 12815 bp, 13 predicted proteins | sample IncBWC30MmetaG_FD_155454 | JGI IMG/M metagenome (GOLD analysis project Ga0210406, IMG submission 155454) | Forest soil microbial communities from Barre Woods Harvard Forest LTER site, Petersham, Massachusetts, United States - Inc-BW-C-30-M | ecosystem: Environmental > Terrestrial > Soil >...
ACTTTGGCTCGGGCGGAAGCGCCGTGAAGCTCGCGTTTTGGACCTTCCGTCATACTCCAGCGTACGGAAACCGGTGGTCCTGAATTCCTCCGACATGCTCGAAAATCCTTGTGTGATGTTTGCCCCAAGGGGCTGTGAGCCAAGTCACATCATTCTATGAGTTCGTGCCGGAGAATTTTGTCAGGCAAGGGTGACCTTGGCCACTCTCACAAGGGGGATCATCCCTATGTTTGAACAAGAATTAGAAATGGAACAACGCCAATCTTCGGTAGTGCCGCTGTTGTTAATCATTGCCATGATTATGGCCTTCGTGGGCGTGGCTGGATATTACGTCATACAAAATCGAAAGGTTCTGCCCGTAGCGGAGGCGAGCACCTTGATCACGTCATCGTTCAGGCAGGATGGCCCAGTCACGATCCAATTCAAGGCAGGGCCTGTGATCGGAAGCGTGCAGGACCGCCCCCATGATGCCAACTATCGGTTGCTGGAGAGAGCGGGGCTGGTCACGATTGGGAAAGATAAAGGTCGGATCACTCCGATTGCAGTGACTGCGGCGGGAACCAAGCTATTTGCGGACATCCCGGGAGTGAAGCAGACGAAGGATCCGAAAGACAATACGACGCAGTACGTGGTGCCAGTCGCGGTCAGGACGCTCATCGGTACACCGACGATAACAATGACGGGAATGGGGCGCGCCACGGCCGAGTTCACCTGGGGCTGGGACCCGAACAGAATGGGCGAAATGCTGGACGCCTCAGGGCCGCTGGTGAAGAGTTTCAATACCTGGGATCGGGGCACGCTGATCGACAAGTATGGCGTGAAGTTTTATCACGGTGCACCGACGAAGGCGGTCATGACGTTTGTGCGTGGTGATAATGGCTGGAAGATCAGCGCGGAATAAATCATCAGAGAGAGTCGAAATCAATTCCGCCGCATTCGCTCGGAGAAACTACGAGCGAATGCGGCAGTTGTGTTTTTGATTTCCGAACGGATTACTGAAGTCCCTGTGGCGTCACCTTGATGGCAATGTTTGGTGCGGCCCCTGATGAGAAATGGATGCTGGAGCCGCCGGTCAGAGTTACGTAGTTACCAGCCGTTGCTGCGGGAGTCTTTCCCGGCAGAGCCGGGGTTGAACTTGTTCCTTTTGCGGTAGGCGAGAATCGTAATTCCGACGGACATGGACATGGGGGGGATGATCAATACGAGAATCCCGCTACGCAAACCATGGATGATGCGCGAACCGGAGGATGCTGCCTGGGTGTAGCAAAGGGCGCAGCTTTGCGCGTACAACCCAGTGGTCAGAAACAGAATGGCGAACGCGGACACCATTTGCACAGCGCGCTTTGTTCCGGTGGACAATCGGCCGCTCCCTTTTCTCACTTGAGCAAGGGCCTCATATGAAGCAGGCGAAAGCTATCAGACCAGATCATGTTCATCATCAACATGACGAAGATGGTGGCAGGAATCAGGGCGAGCCGCAAATTACGCTGCTCGTCGCGCAGGTGCATGAAGTACATCACGCCAAGAGCCGCCTGGATGAGAGCTACTGCCAACATGCGCGCGAGCAATTGGGCGCCATCGGCGTTCTGATACGCGAGGGCGATCTGGACGCCGAACAGCGCCAGAATAACGAAGTAGACGGTGATGTCAGTCTTCAGATTGTCTCGGGTGTTGGTGGGGGCGCTCATTTTTTTCTCGGTTACGCGAATTATCGGGCCACGTTCAACAAGTAGACCATGGGCACGACGAACATCCACACCAAATCCACGAAATGCCAGTATAAGGACCAGATTTCGATATCGTCGGCATTGTAGCGCCCTCGCTTGTAGCCTAGCGCCACCACGGTGAGGGCAATGACGCCGCCGATGACGTGCGTGAGGTGGAGGCCGGTGATTGTGAAGAAGCTGGCACCGAACATGGGAGAACCCCATGGATTCTCGAAGAGTTTGAGGCCTTCCTTGATCAATCCGAACCATTCGCGAATGTGGAGCAGAGCGAAAAGGGCGCCACCGGTAGCGGTAATAAAGATCCATCGCAGAGCGCCAGCTTTATCGGCGGCTTTGGCGGCCCGAGTCGCAATCAACATGGTCAAACTGCTGCTGACCAGGATGAAGGTCATCAGGATGACGTTGATGATGCTGGGAGAGAACTTGAAGGGGTGTGGCCAATTGGGGCTGGCATTCCGGATGTAACCGTAGGCGAAGAGAAGGGCCGCAAAGGTGACTGCATCGGAAATGATGAACAGCCACATGACCAGTTTTTTGGAAGGGATCGCGAACGGGGAAGCTTCCATGAATCCCGCGTGCGCCCCGACCGGCAAATTGGCTTCGCTCACAACCCCTCCAGGAGAGTGGGCTACAGCTTCATCCACATGACTATCAAGACGTACAGCCATAGCACCCCCATGAAGTGCCAGTAGTAAGAAGTTGCGTCGATGGTGCTGCGACGGAGAGCAAACACCGGTTCGCGTAACAAATACAGAACGCGGACGAGACCGACCAATCCGCCGAGCACGTGCACTGCGTGCATTGCGGTCAGAACATAAAAGAAGGAACTGTTCGGGTTGGAGGCGAGGTACAACCCTTGGGCACGCAACTGTCGCCAGGCAAGGTATTGGCCACACACGAACAAGAGGCCGAGCGCCAAAGTACAGCTCAACCAGAACTGTGCCGGGGAACGATCAGCAAGCTTCTTGCGCGCGTAGTCGGCAACGCGTCGCCGCGCGATTTCGAGGGTGGCGCTGCTCGCGAGAAGAAGGGCCGTGTTCGCAAAAACGATGGACGGAAGAGCCAGCGGATGCCAGTCGTTTGCCGTAGCATGACGGACGATGAGGGCGCTGGTGAAAGCAGCGAAGCACATGCTGATGGCCGCGAGTCCGACCCAGATACCAGTACGCGAGGGCTCCGGCGAAAAATCGTCGAGCAAGCGCAGATTCCCGGACGGACCCAAGGTGCTCACGCCTCCACCTCCAGTCCCGCCGTGGTCGCCTGGCTTGTCATGCTGCTTGGTTTCAGGCGGTTGAAGTGTCGTTGCCATGGATTTAGTGCCTTGGTGAAATTCATGTTGTTGAGGATCGTCATCCTCGTGCTTCTTCCGGGGAATCCTGCATCAGGAAATCGCCCGTCGAGCTTTTCACTCCGTACTGATAGGGGTCGTGGTAGACGACCGGGTGCTTGCCTCCGAAGTTGTCGAAGGGAGGCGGGGAGGGCATTGTCCACTCGAGAGATGTGCACTCCCATGGATTCGGGGGGGCCGCAGGCCCACGGAATCGGCTGTGAATCAGGTTGTAGAGGAAGATTAGTTGTGCGGCCCCCGTGACAAGAGCCGCAATCGTAATGAAACGATGAACCGGGATAAGGGGGACAAGATAGTCGTCGACGAACGCCGAGTAGCGACGAACGTTTCCGGCGAGCCCCAGATAGTGAAAAGGCATGAAAATGCAGTACGTACCGACGAATGTGAACCAGAAGTGGATTCGTCCCAGAGACTCGTTCATCATGTGGCCGGTCATCTTTGGATACCAGAAATAGGTTCCCGCCAGGACGCCGAACAGCGAAGCGACTCCCATCACCATATGGAAGTGGCCGACCACGAAATAGGTCGCGTGGAGGTAAATGTCGATGGAGGGCTGCGCGAGGAAAAATCCGCTGACTCCGCCGCTGACAAACATGGAGATGAAGGCGAGCGCGAACAGCGAGGCGGTGGTGATGCGCAAACGGGAGCCGTAGAGGCTGCCGAGCCAGATCAGGGTCAGGATCGTGGCCGGGATGGTGATGACGAGGGTGGGGAAAGAAAACATCAGCGAAGAAAATGGATTCATTCCGCTGACGAACATGTGATGGCCCCAGACCATGTAGCTGAGGAAGCCGATGGCCATCATGCAGTAGATCACGACGCGATAGCTCAGCAGCGGACGGCGCATGCTGTTGATAAGGATGTGGGAGACAATTCCCATGGATGGCAGAATTGCAATGTAAACCTCGGGGTGTCCGAAGAACCAGAACAGGTGTTGCCAGAGCAGGGGCGAGCCACCGGAATGAGGCTGGAGACGGTCGCTGATCACCAGACCGGCGGGGATGAAAAAGCTCGTGCCTGCCACGCGATCGAGGATCAGGAGCAGGCACGCGGGGAGCAGGACAGCAAAGGCGAGCAGGCTGATACAGGAGGTAATAAACCAGGCCCAGGTGCACAGCGGCATGCGCGCCAAGGTCATTCCTTTTGTGCGCAGGTCAAGAGTGGTCGCGATGAAGTTGAGCGATCCGAGGAGCGAGCCGATACAAAAAACAAAGATGGAGAGTCCCCACAGCGTTTGGCCCAGACCTTCGCCGGGACCGGCGTCAGGACCAACGGCGCTCAGAGGAGCATAAGACGTCCAACCGGCAAGCGGCGGCCCATCGGGCACGAAGAACGCCGCGATCAAGATACAAAAGGCCACGAACGTGGTCCAGAAAGACATCATGTTGAAACGGGGGAAGGCCATGTCTTCGGCGCCGATCTGTATGGGCAGGAAGTAATTTCCGAAGGCAGCGAAAGGAGCATTGGTAAGAACGAAGAAGACCATCAGCGTCCCGTGCATGGTGAGCAGGGACAGGTAGTACTCGGGCGTCATGATGCCACCCGGAGCACCGGATTTTGACAGCAATTGCAAGCCGGGGATGGGAGCGTTGGGCCACACCAGGTGAATGCGCATCAGCCAGGAGAGGACCATGCCGATCAGCACGGCCACGAGGGCGAGAGCGTAATACTGCTTGCCGATGACCTTGTGGTCGACGCTGAAGATGTGCTTCCGGATAAAGCCCTGGGGCGGAGCGTGATGCTGAACGTGCTGGACCGATGCCACGGACATTTGCCCACCTTGGTGGAGAGTTGCCACCGACGTCTTCGTCGGAGGGACCGGCTACTGTTCTGATGCTTTCTGCTTCAGCCAGCTGTCGAAATCTTCCTGTGACAAAACGTTTAAATAAGCCTTCATGTTGTAGTGGCCCAGGCCACAAAGTTGCGTGCAGACGATCTCGTACTTGCCCACCTTGGTGGCCGTGAAGTGAACCGACAGATCGAGTCCGGGTACGAAATCCTGTTGAATGCGAAGTTCACGCACGTAGAAGGAGTGCCCGACATCCTTGGCATGCATCAGAAGATGAATTTCGCGATTGGCTGGCACAGCCAGTTCGCCCGACACAATGTCGTCGCGAGACTCGACGTCGTTTGCAGGATCAAGCCCGAAGAAATTTGAGTTGCCCTCGTCGATCTTGTCGGGATGAAGGTCACCGAATTTGCCGTCGGCCCCGGGATACCGGAAGTAAAAAGCGAATTGGCCTGCTTGCGCTTGCACTTGAAGCGCGTCCGGCTTCGCTGGGGTGAAGTACACCGTAGCCCACGCCCGCTGGCCAAGCACACCCAAAGCAAGCATCTCGGTGCCGACCAGAGCCAGTGCAGCGATCACCAGCCACTTCGCGCCGCCGGGAAAGGTCTTGATCTCAGCATCGGCAGCGCGGTTGGAGAACTTCCACACAAAGAAAGCCAGCACGAGTTGAGCGGCAAGAAAGGAAAGGCCAGCCTCAACCATCGTTTCAGAAAGTTGTTCATCAATCGCGTGGCCGTGCGTCGAAATGTCCGGTGGAGGGCTAAGTTCGATCGCGGTGCCAAACCAATGATGAGTAATGATGGGGACGGCAGAAGCCAACGCAATCACGACAACGATAACAGCAAAAACCTTGCCCATGGGTGCCTCGCGTTGCCCGGGCCAACTCCAGGCGTGTGCGGGAAGGGCGGTCGAGGGGATTCCGGCCACCCGCTGAAATCAGACGCTCTTCGTTATCAGTAAGGCTTCGCCTTGAAGGTGAAGTCCACCGTCTTGGTTTCGTTACCCGAGATCGTCACATCCTGGGTCTGGGTGCCGTAATCTTCCTGCCAGGCCGTGATCGTGTACTTGCCTGCCGGCAGGTCGGGCAGTTTGAAACTGCCATCCTCGCCGGAAATGGCGTAGTGCGAGGTCTTCAACACGGCGAAGTAACCATGCATCCAGGGATGAACATTGCACTTGACCGGAATAAATTCCTCTTTGTCGAACTTTTCGGAGAGTGGGGGAGTTCCGGGCGGCTGAGACTTGTTCCACTCCCGATTTACTTTCGCCATAGGATGAATGTTGTGGGAGGTCTGGTCTTCATTGACTACCTTCAGCTCCTGGCCAGTCCGCAAGGCGATCACGTGAGGAATGTATTGGCAGCCCTTCTGCGTGAAAGTAACCGCTTGCGCAGGAGAACTCGAATCGTCGGACGCCCCCGCGGAGACGTAGACGACCACATTCCCCAAAGTGTTGTTCGGACCCGTTACGACGCCTTCCGTGGTAATCGGAGTCGTATGCTGCTTGGCGCAGGACGGTTCCTTCGACATGTCGATGGCCTTCGCCTTGGCGGGCGTGCCGGTGTAAGTGACTTTGCCGCTGATCGTGGCTGCGCCGAAGAGCAGGCCGGGACTGACTACCATGGTTGAGAGCACTGCAAACCACCGCTTCGTATACATCCGGTTGACTCCTCCTCAAGACTGATCGACGGTATTTAGTTGCCGGATCCCTTGTTCTCGGGTTGTGCCGGCGAATTCGCATCGGGCGCCTTTGTGGGCACCTTCCCGCCCGATGCTTTCAAGACCTCGTTTTCCTTGCTGTGACGATGAGTTTGAAGTGTACGCAGGTAATGCACAAGGTCCCAAGCGTCGTTAGGCTGAATGACATCCGCAAACGAGGGCATGGGGGTTCCGTCTAGACCGGTCATGAATATCCGGTAAAGATCCTGGTTGGTGGACCCGCACTTGAAGCGGGAATCATCGCCCCCGGAAGCGAAGTTGTAGGGACGGATCGGCTGGTCTTTGCTGTCGGTGAGCGTGGCAGCGGAAGGACCATCGCCTCTTCCCTGCTGGCCGTGACATTTCCAGCATTCCATCTTCTGGAACAACTCGGCGCCGTGCGAGATACTCTGCATCGTAATCGCCGGCTCGGGCGGAATCTTGATGGGATCGCCGGACTTCTCAGACTGCCAGCGAGGAGAGAAGGTCTTGATGTAGGCAACCAGGTCAATGCGATTCTGATCTGTCAGCGCATCCCAGTGCGGCATATTGGAATTCGTGAACCCGCGGCCGACGGAGTTGTAAAGGTCTTCGTCGGTGGGCAAGGTGCCGGTGGGGGTAGACCTGCACTTGAAGGAGGCCGCCACGAAATCACGGGGCTTGGGATCGATCCACTGGGCGTTCTCCCCGTTGCCGTCGCCCAAAGGACCATGGCATCCGACGCAAAATCGACGGTAGAGTTTTTTCCCACTGGAAGCGTGGCCGGTGAGATGGTTGACGTGCGCCTCCTGGGCATAGGAAGCAAGCGAGAACAACACGGCGAGGGCGAGATGAGACAACAACCGCCTGAAGGTGGTGTGCATAGGGGTTCACCCTTTTGACAAAAGTGAAGCAGGAATTATTCCTGCGAATATACCGTCCGCAGCGAAGCTTTCGCCCGCTCGCGAAGATTAAGCCTTCTTGCCCCAAGGAACCGACGATGAAGTCGAATCACCCCGTCTGAATGCCAAAGGAATACGGAACGGCTACCCCTAAAAAAGGTGGCTGATACTACCTCCGACTTCTTCAAAATGCAAATTGTTTTTTACAACGAGTTTACAAATTGTTTACAAACTCTCACCCCAGCAAAGCTAGTTCAGACGCATGCTGCGAAACTCCGTCGGGGGGTCGAGAGAGCAGCGGTTCACGAATGCTGCGTCCGGGAGGCCTCCTTCGAGCCACTGGCGAATGTCGGACAGCGTGGCAGCGGCAACACCACCGCGAGCACCCAGGAACACCACCACTACGCCCTCGACGTCGGTTTTTGATTGAGAGACGGACCGGAAGCGACTCTCAAAGATTCGTTTTGCATAGCCGAGCTTGGCATCTTCGTTCCCCATGTCTGAGAGCAGTCCGCGGGGTTGTGCGTAAACGAACAGAACCTTCTTCCCCTTCAAGCGGGCCCAATCTCCAGAGAACACCGTTACGTCTTCCCTGCTTACCGAGAAGCCGAGATCGGGTGCTGGGACCGCGGCTTGGGCGGGGGACTTCGCCGCTGCACTCTCTGCAGGTTTCTCGGTCATTCCAGGGGGTAGAGTCAATTCGTCCGCCTGGATGTATCCGGTGGAACCGGGACCCAAACGAACCTGCGCCCAGCCAGAGGCCAGTTCGACGATCTCGAACTCATCTTCGGCCTGCGCGCGGAACAGCACGGGGCCACCGAAGTTCTGTCGCGACATGACGCCGACTCCGGATCGCTTCACAGAGCCAACGTTTGCGGGGCCGGAGGGTGCGTGATCTGAAGCTTTCATCTGGTCGATCTGCGCCTGGAGAGAGGCGGTCTTCTCCCGCACGGATTGTCGCTCTGCGCGAACGGCGTCCAGTTGTGCTTGCGCTGTGCTTTCGGCTGGAGCGGCCTTGCCCATCGCGACTTCCTGGGACTGCGGTCTCGGCGGCGAGGCATCCTTGTTTTTCACAGGAACGGACGGAGATTCTGATATTCCGCGCAGAGCCTGTTGCAAGCGGTCGTGCAGGTCTGACTCCAGCCTTCCGTTTGACGGAAGGACCTGATATTCGGGCTTGGATGGATCCTGGTTTGCGTACAGGGCGCTGATCTTCGCCTCAACGCTGACAAGAGTGGTGTTGGCGTCCACTGCCTTGAGATGGACGCGATACTGGAAGTAGGGGTGATCGTAGCGATCGAGGTCGCCCGCCGCGACAAAACCGTCGAGCACAGGTAACTTCCCTCCTCCAAAGCCACCGATGCTTTGCAACGCCTTCTGGACCGCTTCGGCGGAAAATGGGTAGGTGCGTTCGACTGCCGAAGGGTCTTCGGTCTGAGCCGATAGAAGGCCACATAGAAGAGCACAGCACAAAAGAAGAGCGGCCACTCGACTCTTCATGGCTGAACCTCGAGTAGTGTGTGGGAGATCCAACCCTCCTGGCCGTCTTCGGAGCGCACCTGATACCAGTGAGCGCTTTTGGCGAGCACTGTCACTTCCTGCCCTTTCTTGAGCGCCTCAACCGCGCGAGCATGCGAATAAGGCAGAACTTTGAGTTCCGCGCGGTCGGATTTCACGCGCACGAACTCGGATGCGCGCATTTGGCGCCTCTGGGCTTCCAGCCGGTCGAGAGCGGCGTGGTCGGCAGCCAGCAAGGATTTTTGTTCAGCGATGGCACGCTGCAGGTCAGCCAGTTTCGCGGAGTCCACTTCAGCGACTTTGGGAAGTTCGGAGGGACTTGCGCCTTTCGGTTTCGCATCTTTGGTCTTCGGAGTTTTTGGACTGGAGCTGGCAGGCTTCGCATTTTTCTGAGCTTCGGCTTTGATTTCTTCCTGTCGCTCCTGGGAAAGTGATGTGCTTTCTTGTCCGGGGGAAAGTGGTTGTCCGGAAGCGGCCAGCTTCTGAAGTTGCTCGCGCTCTTTCAGGAGCTTCCCGATTTCACCAAACTCGCAAGTCTCCACGTATCCGTCAGATGGATGCCCGTGATGACGAGCGTTCTCGATGAAGACGGCATCAATGAACAGCCGCGTTGAATTTGGTCCCCGTTCCTGCACAACGTAACGAACCGCCACCGTGCCGACGTCGTTGCTGTTCAGGAAATGCGAGGGCGAGAGAGCTTTGGTGCGAATCTTGTAAAAGACCTTGCCCGGCTCGGTCCACGCGGAAAACAAAGAGGATTTCTCGGCAAATTGGGCTCCGCCGAGCTGCTCGTCCCCGCGATATTCGAAAGTTCCCTTTATGGAGCCGCTGCGCGCCACCTCGTCAACGATCGCGAGCACTTCGTTGAAGGGTTTGTCGAGATCGATCGAGAAACTGGCGGCCCCAGTGTCGCGGGTACGGCAGAAACTCCCAATACTTAGAAAGAGAACAAGCAGGCATGCGATCCAGATGCACCGGTTTTTCGCGTCCGAACTCCATGCCCGCGCAAGACGTCCCTGCGCCCACTTCAAGGCAAACATCCCCATGGGACTTAGCTTAACCTAGTAGTCAAAGTCAAAACCAATCATGACGCTTCGAATCGTCTGGTCGCCCTGCGTCAGAATGGAAGTGTTCCCAGTCTTGGCTTGCGAGTACTCGTTGTGGAAGGCCAGTCCGGCGCGACTGAACATGATCGGGTACCAGCGATAGCCGATCGTAAATGAATCCACATTGCCGAGACTCGGTAATGCCGCCAGGGTGGGATTCGCTTGCCTCGACATATGGACCAGTTCGTAACGGCCCGTGAAGATCAACTGGGGATTGTACGTGTAGTGAGCTTCGATGAATCCGCCGTTCCATGTCGGTCCGGCGGCGCCTGGAGGAAGGCCGGCAGGATCGTTTACCGCGATGCCGTTACCGAGATAGACATTGTCCTGGCCATGCATGTACAGAGTTTCAATGTCGAGATCCTTGAGGTACCACCATCCATAGGCACCCACACGGGAGAAGCTTCGGTTCCCCTTGCCTTCCACTGGAACTCCGCCGCTGCTGAGGTAGTAGGTCGGATTCTGTCCAAAATAACCGAAGACCCCGACACGCTGTACTCCAAGTCCGCCAACCTGGAAGCCTTCGTTTAGGTTAATGAAAGTGTCATAGGTGCGCGCTGTACCCGGGTTGGCAGTTCCCGCGTTGGTGGTCGTGAGTCCGGGATTCCCATCTACACTGCTCAACAGTGCAATCGAATAACGCGCATAGCTGTTCTTGTTGTGCCCAGAAATCTCGAGGCCAATCTGGTTGTCGCCGATACCGCCGAAACCATTACTATCGCCGACGGGCAGGAAGTGGTAATTGAACCATCCTCCCCCGACTCCGGAGAGGGTCAGAAAGCGCTTTTCGGAGAGCAGCGTGTCCAGTTCGAATTTGCCGACTTTCACGTTCAGCCAGGGGGAGTTCAGGAGGTTGTCAAAGCGGACCCAGGCGTTCTCGAAGTGAAATGTGTCGCCCTCTCCCATCGACGGCAGAACTGAGAACGAAATGTTCTTGTAAAGGGTGCCGGCGGTCCAGATATCCAGGCCGGAGAGGTCGAATCCGTGCGTCGTGACTGTTTGTTCGGTACCCGGAGTGAGGCCACTCGGGTCGTCGATTTGGACCTTCGTTTGACTCTCCAGATGCCACTGCGGAGTGACGCGGAACGTGATCGGCCAATAGGACGGATTTTGGTAGATGGGGGAATCCTTCTCATTGCCCAACTGGTATCCGTTGTCGCGGAACTGCTGACCGAAGACGTTGAGGATGGGCCATCCGATGTGACAGGCCGAACAGGGCAGGCCGTACTTCCTGGCGAAGGCTGGGATGGCGTAGCCTGGCTGGCTTCCGACCGTCAAATACGAAAGACATAGGATAACCAGAGCCAGAGTCGATTTGAGCATTGACCGCGAGACGTAGCTTGTCGTGCTGCCCGCATCACACAGTTGCATACCAATCTCCTGTTTGAGCACACCCCGCCTGAGTGACATCGCGTGTTTTTGAATTGGTTGAAATCGCAGAGTAGTACTAGACGCTATCGAGAGGAAGTGCATAGTTCGTGTCGTAATGAACTGCCCTAAGATCGATTTTCAGCAGAAATCTTCCGACCCGACCCCATTTGTTGGCGCGCATACTACATCGAGCCAACTCCAATTGCAAATTATTTGTAAAATCTGCCATAGCTGCGCGAGTTCGGCCCCCGGTTTGTCGGGAGATGGGTTTTGTTTGACCTGCGGTCAAAGTGCCGGGAAGTGGCTGAACCGGGCCAATTCCCGAGATTTGAGGACGCGCGAGCCATTGAGGGCGCAAAAAAGGGCAGCTCTGGCTTCTCCTCAATCAAATTGCGAGTCGGTGACTACACTTAGGTTGGCTGCCAGTGCGGGTCGGCCTTGGATCTTCCTGTCATTCCTCTGAAACGTAACCGCATGCGATCCATATAAAGGTAAACGACTGGCGTAGTGTAAAGAGTGAGCATCTGGCTCACGATCAGGCCGCCGACGATGGTGATGCCCAGAGGGCGATGCAACTCAGAGCCGGTTCCCCGCCCCACGGCCAGCGGCAGTCCCGCGAGCAGAGCCGCCGCAGTGGTCATCATGATGGGGCGAAACCGCATGATGCAGGCCTGGTAGATCGCTTCCTCGGGAGACTTATTGTCTCTACGTTCAGCTTCCAGAGCGAAGTCGATCATCATGATCGCGTTCTTCTTCACGATTCCGATCAACAGCAACACGCCGATCAGGGCAATGACGTTCAAGTCGTTATGGGTGAGCAAAAGCGCAAGAAGAGCCCCCACACCCGCAGACGGCAGAGTGGACAGAATGGTGATGGGATGAATGTAGCTTTCGTAAAGAATCCCCAGCACGATGTAAACGGCAGCCAAAGCGGCAAGAATCAGAATAGGTTCGCTGGAGAGGGAGTCCTGGAAGGCGGCGGCCGTGCCCTGGAAACTGGCGTGAATGGTCGTGGGCAGATTCAGTTCGCGATTGGCGCTTTCAATTAATTGGGTTGCGTCGCCCAAGGAAACGCCCTCCGAGAGATTGAACGAAAGTGTCACGGACGGGAATTGCGCCTGGTGATTCACGGCAAGCGGGGCGTTCGAGGGCTCAAAATGGCTGAACGATGAGAGCGGAACCATGGTGCCTGACTTGGAGGGAACGTAGATACTCTGTAGCGCGTCGGGCGTTTGCTGGTAGCGAGGATCGACCTCCATCACAACGTGATACTGGTTGAGCTGCTCGTAGATGGTGGAGACCTGGCTCTGCCCGAAGGCCTGATAGAGCGCCGCATCGATTGCATTGGGCTGAATCCCCAGCCTCGCGGCGGTGTCGC
>Ga0210406_10005852_pt1 | contig 12814 bp, 12 predicted proteins | sample IncBWC30MmetaG_FD_155454 | JGI IMG/M metagenome (GOLD analysis project Ga0210406, IMG submission 155454) | Forest soil microbial communities from Barre Woods Harvard Forest LTER site, Petersham, Massachusetts, United States - Inc-BW-C-30-M | ecosystem: Environmental > Terrestrial > Soil >...
CGTTTTCGGGTTTGCTCCAGCCCACGATTTTGATTCCCGCCGAATATGAAGTCCACTTGTCGGAGACCATATTTCGGGGTTCGCTGAACGGGATAACGCCCTCTGCCTAGTTCGACCACGGCGGCGTTCTCGACAAGCACTTGCCGCCAGACCGAAATAAGTGTTTTCTCGAATGGCGTTTCGACCACGCTGGGCAGATTATATGCTTATCCGCGGAGTCGTTTCGGGCGCGAACAACTCGGGGAGTTTTGCCGTGAATGAATGCAAGACAGAGCTAACGAGCTTCGAGAGCAAGCTGCTTTTGGCGATGGGTTTGACAAGTGTCGACCAACTGGATGAGCTCCTGGCCGCGCCGATCAGCCAGTGGGCGGCGGACCACTCGGAACCACCGGATGAGGAGTACGCTCTAGCCGACCGGATGTACGAAGAGGCGGATCGACAGTGGGACGCTCGAAAACGCTTCAACGCGCTGGCTGAGTGCAAGTACCTCTGCTAGTGCCTGAGTGAGGCCAACGCTCCTCGGGGAAGGGGTGGGAGTCCCAGTTTTCGACCCGACCGAAAAGTAGTGCCCGTCAGCCACAGAATTTTTTCGGTCCGTAATTTTTTTCGCTTGCTGTTTTTTGTTGTAACGATTTGACTGGGATCCCAGTTGGTACGTTGTGAGCGGCTGCCAGACGTATCCAATCGGCTCGGAATTGTCTCAAAACGAGATAGGTGGTGATAATCCCTGTTCCCAACACTTATCCTGCCGAATCGCAATTCCTGGCGCTTTGGGGTATGGCGGCGTTGACTTCGCGTAATGACGCTAGTATTGCCGCCGACAAATGTGAAGACGTTATCAATGTTATCGAATGCGTAACAAACGTCCAGCTGCTAAACGTAATCGTGATCGTCATGTTGGCCTTCGTGTTCATGAATCGATGGCACGACGCGGCGAGCTCGATTGCCACAATCGTGTCCACCCGCGTGCTGCGCCACTATGGGCAGTCGCGTCCGGAGAGTCCAATCTTGATCATTGAGATCATTGCGGTGCAAGCGCCCTGCTTCTCACGGCGCGGAAGGTCAATGCTAGTGAAAGTGGTCGACCAGCGTGATGTCCCTGCTGGCCTCGTCCAATTGTGGGTAGAGGAACCAACGTCCATCCGGTGAGACCGAAAAGCCACAGTCGAGATCCTTGTCCGCTTCAAAGAGCTGGCGGACCTTCTTGGTATTGAATTCGAAATAACGGACAGAACGGGGTGCATCGGCGGGCGCGAAATAGATGCCTCCTGGGGCAACCGTGTAGTGGCACGTGGAAAACATCGCAGGCATTCCTGTCACCGCTAACTCGGTCCCTCCCGGCTTAAGGGATGCCATGTATAGTGCTGCGTTAGACCAACCACCCTTTGAAAAATAGACCGTCTCTCCATCATAGGACTCGAGGGGGTTCCAACCCGTTCCCGAAAGCGAGACCGCATCTCCACCGCTCGCTGGACAACGAAAAATTGAGCCATTCAGGGCTCGGTCGCCGGTGCCCGACTGAAAATAGATCCATTTCCCGTCGTGGGACCAGCTAGGCAGCCACATATCAGGTAGATTTGTGACCACCTTGCGGGGCATACGCCCAGCTATATCGACAATGTACACATCTCTGTGGCCGGGTTGCCCGTAATCAAATGCAATTCTTTGGCTGTCGGGAGACCAAGCGGGAAATCCTGCCCAAGCGGGGTTTCCCGTCTGCAGATCCCCGAAATTCGAAATCTGCAGGAGGTTAGTCCCATCTGCGTCACTCATCCATATCTCTCCGGCACCTCCGCGGTCCGACGCAAAGGCAATGTGCTTTCCATCCGGAGAGTACTGCGGAATACCTTGCGAGCGAGTCGAGGAAATCAACTCCACTGCGGGAGATTGTAGGTGCAATAGATCTTTGCGCCAGATGTTGCTCTGGTATGAGTAGGTGGTGTACGCGAGCTTGTCGCCCTTTGCAGAAATAGCCGGCCAAACTGCGTTCTGTCCAAAGGGAAGTTTCCTAAGCGAACCGTCTGCAAGCGTAATCTCGTCCAATGCGTAATCTCCACCGTGAGGTCGCGAAAGAATCAACCTCCTATCATCGCCTGTCCATACCAACCCACCCAACACTTGCCCTGTGCTCTTGACGGTGGTCACTAGCATCGGCGAACCACCTGATGTTGCAACGGAAAATATGGCATTTGTATTCTCTTTGAAACAGATATATGCCAACTGCTTGCCAGAATGAGAGAAAGCAGGATCCCCTTCAGCAATACACTCTGGAGCATGGGCAATCTCCCTGCTTTCCAGCGTGTCGGTGGAGAGCAAATGGAGCCTAACGTGATTTTCCTCAAACTCCGAATATGCGATCCACTTGCCGTCGGGGGACCAACTGATTAGTGTACAGACTTCCCAAGGAATGCGCGTAGATCGCAGCTTTCTTTCAATTCCGCCGAGCGCTGGGATGACGTACACGCCTGTATTCGCACCGGAGATGCGATGGAAGGCAATCCGCGTGCCGTCAGGGGACCAAGCCAGGCTGATATATTCTGATGGCTCGTGCGTCAAGCGCAGTAAGTTCTCACTGCCGATGACCTTTACATATAGATCGTAACCTTTCGAGCCAGGCGGCTCCCAGGCGAACGCGATCTGCGACCCATCCGGCGAGAATGTGGGCATGTCCTCCTTTCCTAGGTAGGCAGTGAACGGCACTTCTGCCAAAGCCACAGGTTGGGGACGGGGACGGGATCGTCGGTACGCGAAAATCATCGCGATCGCACAGGCCGCAGCAACCAGAATCCAGGCTCCGACTCTGAACCAATTCAAGCCACGAGCCGTTGCACCTGCAGGTTCGCTGGAAGCTGCCTGACCCGGCGGAAACTGTGCGACTGGACTAATGAAGCGGTATCCTCGACGCGGTAGTGTTTCTATAAATCGAGGTTTTTCGGCGGAATCCCCCAAAGCTTCGCGCAATCGATTCACGGCTGCATTTACCCCGTGATCAAAATCCACATAGGTTTCCGAGGGCCACAGTGCCTGCTGCAATTCCTCCCGTGTGACCAAAACTCCGGGCCGCTGGAGAAGCATCTTCAGGATTTGAAAGGACTGGCCGGGCAGACGAAGTCGCACGCCGTGCTTCTTGAGTTCCTGTGTTTGCAGGTCTGCTTCAAACGCGGCAAAGGAGATAATGGCGTGACTAGCTTGATTGACCGACATTCGAGAAGCCTTGTTTTGAGGAGGGTATCACAGAAGGGCCCTGGTACAGATCGCGTTACGATTCGATAGAGTATACAACTCGCCTTGCGTCCGGGCATTAGAGTTCCCGCTGGGTATTTTGAGCCTTCGGTCGCGTTCAGAAGTAGAACTTCACACCGAACTGCAACTGTCTTGCATTGCTGACGGTACTGAATGTCGTATTAAAGGTGGGGTCTTGAACATTCCGGTCTGGAATGCCTAGGACCGGAGTGTTGAAGACGTTGAACCCCTCGAACCGGAACTCGAATCTGTACCTTTCGTTGATGGGGAATTGCTTGAACAACGAAAGGTCGAGTCCTCTGAACCAGTCTGATCGAAGCGAATTGCGCTTAAGGGTCCCAAACTGGAATTTCGAGAACGTGCACGTAAAGGCGCCGGTGCATACCTGAATCGGGTTCCCCACATTGTCAACCGTATTCTGCACGGCGACATTCAGCCACTGAGCCGCGCCTTTATTTGGAACATACCTAGGCTGACCGGCTACTGTATTCAGGCGTTCATAGTAACCACTGAATGTTCCAGAGTTCAGAGTTTGCGCAGGGTCTCCACCCAGACCGATGTCGAATGGCTGCCCGGAGGTAAGCGAAAGGATGCCATTTAAGTCCCAGCCACCGAGTATGTAGTTCACAATCTTATTGTTCGACGAGATCTTCTTCCCACTGCCGAAGGGAAGCTGGTAAACCCACGCGGCGGAAAAGAGTTGCGGAACGTCGATTGCGGAGGTGCCCCAATCCCCATGTATGTCATATGGGTTCTGAATCTCGCAGCCTTCGACTCCGAACCAGCCGGTGCAGCCAAGATCCATGCTCTTCGACCAGGTATAAGAGACTAGATATGTAAGGCCGTGCCACGAACGGCCGTTCAGTGAAACCTGCAAGGCATTGTAACTGCTCCGGCCACCGCTGTAATCCCAAGGCGTCGGATTTATTCCGGGAAAGGGTTGGACTCCGGTCGCGGGATTGATTGTGTTCGCAATCGGCCCCAAGTCGAGACGGCCGCCGTGGGATCCGACGTAATTCGCTGTAAGGATGGTGTTGGAACCTAGCTCCTGCTGCACACCCAGGTTCCACTGATCAGCGTAGGGTCGCTTCAGGTAAGGATCAGCAAACCAGGCCGTCTGATTAAACGGTGTGGGGCCCGTGACCGGGGTTGTGGTCCCTTGGCTCAGTGGGTCCTCCGCAGATACGATTGGCACGGAGGTATTTGGGTTCACATTTGCCAGAAGCAGGTCGAGACTAGGCCACGTTCCCGAGAAGTTCTGAGCCGTCTGAGTGATCGCAGCCCAGTTGTCATAAGAGCGCCCGTAAGCCGCACGGAGCACCGTGTTTTGGCGGATTTGCCACGCCAGGCCGATGCGAGGCTGGAAGTTGGTGACATCATTATGGTAAATGGCTCCGTTTTTTAGAGGGGTGAGAGTCACGTTGGGCGGAAGCACCCCGCCTGGAATGCAGGGAGCAGCTACCGAGGGAGGATTGCAAGCTGGCGCGTTTCGTTCTAGATAGTAAATTCCATCCCGCGCATCCAAGTCTCCCACGAAGTTGTTTGCGTGTGCATTGTCGCCATAAATCGGCATCAGCGTCAGGTCATAGCGGAGTCCCAGGTTTACGGTTAGTCTGCTGGTAGCCCGCCACTGATCCATGAAATAGGCGCTGTCAACCCAGCCGCCGTGCTCCGTTTCGAGAGCGTTGCGCCGCTGAGCGAAGCTCGGGATTCCCAGGACGAAAGATGCCATTGCATTTCCTCCCGTACCTGTTGCTACATTCGCCGTGTTCGCTGCTTGAAAACCGACAAAGGAATTTAAATATTCGGCATTGAGGTTGTTTGAGGCGAAGTTCACACCCATCTTGAATGTGTGGCGGCGGTAAGTCTTCGTAAAGTTGCCGCCGAATTCCCAAATGTTCGAAGCCTTTGTGTAGGCGAGTCCCCTGGCACCGTCGATGAAGCCCTGTATCCCTACCATTGGAACCATTTCCAAGCCGCCTCTGAAATTGCCGGCGAAATTGGGATTGAATATCATTGGCCCGAAACTAGGCGGTACACCCGAAGGGCTTGAGCCCTGGTTAATCGTCAGAAAGACGCGTCCAAACACTAAGTCGAGCAAGCTGCTGCTGGAGAAAACGTGGCTGTATCCAACCCCCAGGTTGTATCCGTTTGTCTCTTGTGAGTAACGGAGCCCGACGAAGCCGCCGGACCCGCTTGCTGGCTGCCAGAAACCGGCGTACCGGGCCCAAATATTGTCCCTGTCGCTGAACTGATGATCAATCCTCAGCGTTCCCGTATCCTGGCGGGTATTTGTCGGAGTCGAGTCAAGGCCGTTAAAACTCGAATTCCCCGTCAGGTTAGGCGCAGGAAACACGTTTTGCGAGTATGTGATCATGCTCTGGTCGAGCATGGTCGTGGGAATCTTGTTGCAAGGTATGCCCGCCGGTTGAATATTGCCTGGCGCCGGTAAGGGGTTGCCAACTCCATCGCACACAAAAGGTTGAGTGACACCACCCGAAACGCTATAGGGATTGTAAATCTGGCCAAGCGACGCGGAGAAATCCCCGGCTAACTGATCAGTGGTTGGAGTATTGTAGAGAATTGCTGGAGGTACGCTAGTATTGCGGTACCCCTCGTAGGCTGCGTAAAAGAAGGTCTTCGGGGTACTCGGTTTGTAACCTGGAACAAAAATTGGACCGCCGCCCGCACCGCCAAACTGGTTCTGCGTGAACGAGTAAGGAGTACCGACCGGCTGGAATGTCGGTAAAGCGTCAGCGCCGGCACCCCGGTGAAATTCCCACGCTGAGCCATGGTATTGCAACGTTCCCGATTTCGTTACAACGTTTATGTAGCCTCCTAACGAGCCACCGAACGATGGATCGTCATTGTGGGACTGAACCTTGAATTCCTGGATATCATCGACGATCGGCGCGACCGCGTACGTGCTTGCGAGCGACCCCTGGTTGTTCACGCCATCCAGCATGAACAGGTTGCTTCGATTCGTTTGGCCATTCACTGAAGGAAAAGTGAAAGTGCCAATCGGATTGGAACCAAAACCTCCCGATGAGTTTTGCGAGACGTTGACCGTGCTGACACCGGGCGCCAACGCCAGCAATTGGGTGAAATTCCGGCCGTTCAATGGGAGGTCGTTTATCTCTTGTCTGATGATGGCAACGCCCAGTTCGGAAGTCGACGTTTCCAGCGCGGCATCCATCGCTTGCACTGTTATAGTTTCTTTCACCGATCCTGCCGTAAGACTGAAATCGAAGGTTGTCGTCTCATTTACGACGAGCGTGATATTCGTCTGCACCGAGGTCGTAAAGCCGTCCTTGCTGACCCTGAGGTCGTAATTGCCGGGCTGAATGTCGGTGATGACGTAAGCGCCCACGGAATTCGTGGTCGCAGGCCGGTCGAGGTTCGTGCCGTTGTTGTGCAGCAGGATCGACGCACCCGGAATCACGGCACCCGAGGGGTCGTGTACCGTTCCGTTGATGGCGGCCTGCGCCCGCTGCGCGTGGATGGTTCCTGGCAAGAGCCAGAAACACACGAAGAGCAATACAACCCGTCCCAAAGCCCAAGACTTCCGGAAGAAACCCGGGGCGACGAACCGGCGGAGCTCGACACAATTCCCATAATGCTCGCCAAGTTTCTCCAGGACGCGACAATGCGAGATGATGCTGCTAATCATGCGGGTTGGGACCGCCTAAGTGCCGACATCTTAGGTCCCGAACTGAAGCAAGTCAACGTGATGAGATGCCACCCGCACGAGGTGCCTGAATGCTTTCTTTTTGAGCGCTCGATTCTGCACAATCAGCATGTTCGCGTCCTTTTTTGCTGCAAATGAGCGTGAGTAAGAGCGGGTAAGGCGAGTAAGCTAGCATTCTCATTTTTCGCCAGCTTGTTTATCCTACTGCTTCAAGCCGCAGGGCCACCGCAAAAGTCTCAATTCACCGACGAATGGAAAGGCTGGAAGTCCTATCCTCCGATCTGGCATCCGTCTGGAAAACTTTATGGGGAGCAGTTGGTCGAAAGTTTCGAGATACGGCCAGCAGAGTTGACCGATGGATTGACGTTCTCGGGATACACGCGCCCCTGCCAAACAATCCCAGCAAGCATGATGCAACGTTACCGTTGCTTTCTCGTTTCTTCCATGCGCGTTGTTGCTTCCAGCCTTGCTTCACACGACAGAGGATTGCCCTCTAGCAATGTTCTTGCTGCACGGTTCGCCTTCTCTTCGTTGGGTTCGTTGCATAGAACATGCGCCAGCTCATGTGCGACTGCTAGCTCCCGCAGATCGTCCGTGCTCATCTGCCACCGCAGGATGAGTTCCCCCGCGCGCTGAGGTACCTTTGCAACCAGAGCTTCTTCGATGAACGTCTCTCTCTTCGGAAGGTAGGTGAACGCCGGGCTGTCAGGATCTATGCCTTGCGGCGTCACGACATACTTCCAGTCCGCGGAACGCACCAGCACCCAGGTCCATTCGCCAAGATCCGCAGCAGGGTACTTCGCGAGGGTCTTCCTCAATACCGCCATATCGGCCTGGCATTTGCGCAAACTGTAACCGGTGTTGCAGACGAAGTGTTGCGCGGGCGCTCCGACCGGCGGCCCAGCCTCCGCGACTGCCTGTGACTGGAAAGCAACAAGAAGAGCCTGTGCAGCGATCCGCAAACCAGCCCTGAGTTTCACGGAACACCTCCTCGGTGTCCGCAAAAACTCGCTGATGTCCCGATTTATCTCAATGCATGCGCCCTCATATAGAGCGCACATCTTCCTCGCATCTTAATGCACTGAAATAAACCAGTTTGTAACCGCTCTCTAAGGCAACCTTCTCGGCTCCGTAGCTCTTCTGTGCTACTCTCTGCCCTCAGGGGTTCCCGAATGCCGGGAAATCCACATACCCGAACCGTTACCCGCTTCGGTCCATTCGAAGCGGACCTCCAAACTCAAGAGTTGAGGAAGCAAGGGAGGCGCCTGCGCTTGCCGGGTCAGTCCTTCCAGATCCTGAAAATGCTCTTGGACCGGCCGGGAGAATTGGTCACTCGCGAAGAGCTGCGCACTGCACTATGGCCCTCGGACACATTCGTAGACTTTGAGCACGGCCTCCATGCTGGCGTTAACCGCCTCCGCGAAGCTCTCGGCGATTCCGCAGATAGCCCACGGCTCGTAGAGACTCTCCCACGCCGAGGATACCGTTTCATCGGATCAGTCGAATGGAATTCCGTAGATTCCGAGCAAGCGACGCCGGTTTCGTCAGCGGCTGCTGCTTCGTGCTCGGATGCAGACACAGCTCTTTCCGTCCTGGAAACTGGACGGAGACTGCCCGGGCCCCTGGCGAGGAAGTGGCTAAGATATGTCCTCGGCGTTGTCTCCCTGATTCTGCTCGGGTTTGCGCTCACCGCTCGTTACTTGTACAAGGAAAGGTCCCACGCACTCGGCGAGACCGATACTGTCGTTCTGACCGATTTTTCGAACAAGACTGGGGACCCTGCTTTCGACGATACTCTGCAGCAAGCGCTGTCCATCGCGCTAGCGCAGTCTCCCTTCCTGAACGTCCTCTCGGATCACAAAGGGCGGGAGACCCTCAAACTGATGGGCCGCCCACCGAATGAAATCCTTTCGGGCGAGGCTGCCCTCGAAGTCTGCCAGCGAACAGGCAGCAAAGCAGTGCTGTCAGGATCAATCACGAGCGTCGGCAACCAATTCGTTATTGGTCTCGAAGCCCGGAACTGCCAGACGGGCGGGGTTCTTGCGGGAGAGCAGGTGCAGGCCGCCCGAAAAGAGGACGTTTTGGATGCACTTGGAAGCGCCGGCATCCGGCTGCGCGGGAAACTTGGAGAGTCCCTCAGTTCTGTTCAGAAATTCGATGTGCCTCTGGAGAAGGCGACCACGCCGTCGCTCGACGCCCTGAAGGCCTATAGCGCCGGATTGAAGATCGGTGGAACGAAAGGGGACTTAGAATCCATCCCATTCTTCAAGCGCGCTATCGAGCTTGATCCCAACTTTGCTCTTGCCTATGGCGGCTTGAGCGGCGCTTATCAGAATCTCGGGGAGTATGGATTGTCCCGAGAGTATGCTCAGAAGGCCTACGCTCTCCGGGATCGCGTGACTGAGCGCGAGAATTTCGAAGTCCAAGCCTTCTATTTCAACTTTGTGACGGGGGAACGCGAAAAGGCCATTCAGAATTGCACCTTATGGACCCAATCGTACCCACGGGATAAGGTTGCACGCATCTGCCTCTTCTTCACCCGCGCGTTCGCGGGACGCTATGAAGAGTCTCTCGCCGATGGTTTGGAGTGTATTCGCCTCGACCCTGACGACGGGAGCTGCTACGGTGCCCTCATCGGGACCTACCTAGCGCTCAACCGTCTAGGTGAGGCGAAGATGGCTTATCAGCAAACATTGTCCCGCGGACTCGACAACGGTTGGTTACGTCAAGCCCGCTATGGCATAGCTTTTGTTGAAGGGGATACTGAAGAAATGGCGCGCCAGCTTGGTTGGGCCTCCGGGAAAGCCGGCGCTGAAGACATTATGCTCTCGTGCCAGTCAGACACCGAGGCGTTTTCCGGACGAATTGCGAAGGCCCGCGACTTTTCACGGCGCGCGGTCGAGTCCGCCATGCGAAACGACCGAAAGGAGAGTGCGGATAACTTGGAAATCTTCAGCGCGCTCCGCGAAGCATTGGTCGGCAACAATGGGCGAGCGCGACAGCAAGCCGAATCGGGTCTCAGCCGTGCTTCCACGCAACGTTCTCGTGAAGCGGCGGCGGTTGTGTTCGCCTTGGCGGGAGACTCCAGGCAAGCGGAGATCTTGAATCAAGAGGCGACCAGGAGCTTTCCCTATGACACGATGCAAATTAATTTTTGGAGACCCATCACTCTCGCAGCCATCCAGATGAGCCACAACAGCCCTGAGCGGGCTCTCGAAGAGCTTCGGGCAGCATCTCCTTATGAAATGGGTGCAAGTCTGCCGCTTCTCCCGGCCTATCTACGTGGCCAGGCTTACCTAGCTTTGCACCGCGGGCCAGAAGCGGTCGCGGAGTTCCGGAAGCTCATTGATCACAGTGGGCTGGTCAATCTTGTTTACGCACCACTGGCGCGATTGGGCGTCGCCCGCGGTTTCGGAGTGCAAGGCGATGTCGCCAAAGCGCGCGCCGCATACAACGACTTCTTCACCCTCTGGAAAGACGCCGACCCCGACATTCCCATCCTCAAGGAAGCCAAAGCGGAGTACGCGAAGCTGCAATAACCGTTGGGACCTGTGCCTCAACTTGAACAGAACCGGATAGATGTCGATAAATCCGCTTCTCACCACGTATCACAGAGTGAGATAGCTTGTGATAATCCCTGTTCTCGACAATGCCGAAAAACGCCGGTTTCTGACCACGGCATTTATCACGAGGTTCGTATAACTGGCTTTCTCTGTTTCTCTAAGCACGTGTTTCTCAGTCATCGCAGCGTCCCAAGGAAGATGATGACCTCGATTACAACTCGTTTGATTGCAACCTCAAACCATTCCGTTATCATAAACGCGATCACGACGGCCGCGAGCGTGCTCACACCTATCGCGATAACGATGCGCCTCCTAGAATTATTTAGCAGAAAGTCTTGGTTCGCGATCTTTACGAAGTAGCCTGCGCAAGCTTCGCGACCAACAGCCGCACCAGCCCTTTGTCGCGCTCCTTCAGCTTCGTGAACTTCCGTCCAAGGCTCTCGATCTCGCGCCGTTCACCCAGCGATAACTTTTCCCCGCCGAGATCTAGCCCTTTGATCTTCTTTGGCTCGGCATCACCATCATAGAAAAGCTGATACATCGGAATTTCGAGCGCCTGCGCGTACTTGGCCAGAGTGTCGAGCGACGGAACCGTGTGGCCATTCTCAACCCGTGACGTGTAGCAGCGCAGCATACCCGTGCGCTGCTCGATGTCGCCCTGCGAAAGGTTCTTTGATTCCCTGATCGTTCGCAGGCGTTCTCCAATCATCAGCATCGTTTTTATCTCCTCAATTCCTGAGCCGGCGGATTATACCTCAAATAGAAATGACGAAGCGCTGAGGTCAAGGCTCACTGCTTTAACGACCGACGAAGCGACAATCCGGGAGTCGGCCGTCAAGCGCTTACACGAGGTCGACCGGCTAGTTTTCCACTAATCCGACCGACGAACCGATAACTTCCGGGTTGCCCGCGATTCAGGAACCATGAGCGGACGAATGGCACCCGTGAGACTGCGCATTGCGGGTCCTCCTTGGTCTGTGCGCAATAATTATTCAGATCTTCACGTGGGTGGGGGTTCGAGCGCATGCAGCGCCCGATATATCCGTTGGTTCCCCTGGCCACGCTGCATCAAAACCGCATCCGAGGCGGGTTTCAAAGCATGGATTGGCCGCCGTGACATCATTTGTGACGTGGGTGTGACGCAGACATTGGTGTTAATGGCCGCGCGGATACGACCAACAAATGTGGGCCGCTCTGGTGGCAAATTCGTCGCGTCCAGGGCAGGAGAAGCATACGGAGACGGGCGGATCTCGTCGGGAGCGGTAGGCCGAGCAGGAGTCAGGTTTTCTTAATAGGAATCGTGACGGGCCGGACCAATTGGAAGGTTAACGTTGTCTCCGCCGGGACGCGGACGTCTTTTTTGCCGGTGTAGGCTGCGCCGGCTGTGCCAGCGCCGGCTCCAGCCGCGGCACCGATTGCCGCGCCGACGCCGCCGGTTGCAACGCCACCGATGATCGCACCCAATCCTGCTCCGCCGCCGATGAGGATTCCGTTTCGTTTATTGTGGTTTTTCCCGACGCGGCCTTTATCGGCGGTAGCAATGTCATAAGACTTTCCGTTTACTTCGAGGGTATCGAGAGTCAGCTCCAGCCGTGCAACGCCACGCAGGCGGCCGGAGGGGCGCGCGTCGACTACATGGCCGATGACGCGTGAGTCCTGCGGAATCACCGTCTGATCATCAACTAAAACGGGAGAAGCGAGACTGGCCTGAAATTTGTCGCCGGATCGATTTTGCGCGCTCGAAAGCGTTTCATCGAGAACGACGGCTAGATTCGTCCCTTCAGGAACTGTCACTGGTTTCGTGGAGCTGAAGAGTCCATTGAGAAAGCCTGGCTTGGCGTTCGATGGATCTTCGTTATTCCTCTCGTTGCTCGCGCGCGAATTTTGCGAGCAGGCAGCTAAGGTCGCGCAAAGAAAAAGCGATAAAGCGCACAGGAGAAGCCCGTGCCTTCCGGAGACCTGCATGCTTTCCTCCTATGGGAGATGCGCAATTTTGAGGGCAAACGGGGCTCCACTTAGGCGATCCGTAATCTGCTGTTTATACGCAGCTTAGCGGAATTATAGGAGTAACGGGACTCGGTAAAAATTACAGAAAAGGCTGAAATCGTTCTTGCAGGATCGATCCGTTGGTCGCCCCCTGCTTATCATCTATAAGCGCTCCCAGAAGCGATGGGGCCCGCCATATAGGTGACACGTCGTGGGGACGCCGTATAACGTTTTCAGAAAGACTTCCGAGACTCGGCTCGCTTGGTGTCCGCTGCCGAAAATATCGACGAAGCCAAAAAGCGACTAATTAGCCTTGCCACAACGGAGTCTGGCG
>Ga0210406_10005853_pt1 | contig 12812 bp, 14 predicted proteins | sample IncBWC30MmetaG_FD_155454 | JGI IMG/M metagenome (GOLD analysis project Ga0210406, IMG submission 155454) | Forest soil microbial communities from Barre Woods Harvard Forest LTER site, Petersham, Massachusetts, United States - Inc-BW-C-30-M | ecosystem: Environmental > Terrestrial > Soil >...
CGCGGACTCTAACCGTTTGTTTTCAATAGGCTTCATGTGGCCTCTGTATTGCATTTCTACTTACCTCAGGCCGGATGGTGGCAATGCAGAACATCGCAACGACAAAACGATGACCTTGAGAATCGAGAGATCAACGCGGCAGAGATTCACCGTGTTGACGCTAAGTGGGCGTATGGAGGCAACTCAGGTCCTGGAGCTGAAGGAGCTCTTTGATCGCGACTACCGAAACATCATTCTGGATTTGCGAGACTTGAGGCTTGCGGACCGCGACGCAGTGAGGTTTCTAAGGGGTTGCGAGGCGGATGGCATGAAGCTAGAGAACTGTCCGGCGTACGTCCGCGAGTGGATGGACAGAGAAAAAGACTGAGAGAAGGGCGAACCGGCACTGCTGTAGGGGCTCGGCAGCTCCAATTGTGCCAGGCAAGCTGAGTAAGAGGGTATTTCAATGACAGCAACGATCAAGGCGGCAATTTCCCCTTTCGCGCAATCCGAGACCGAATTCGATTCAAATCCGATGCACTTCCTCAATGAAGACTTGGCGTCGGTGCCAGTTTCTGGCATCCCGGAAGACTTTCGCAGGCTATCGCGTTACTTGCCAGTGACCGTGCGTGTGCCAAAATCGGCTATTCATAATAAGACGACCCAGAAAAAGCCGGGACCCAATGAGTCCGTCGCTGGCCTCATCGATACCAGCAAGGTCTGCTCACCCATGGGTGCAGCGAAGGCCCAGGTGAGAAATCCCAACGTCACAGACACGTTTGAGTTTGGGGGAGTAAGAGGATGTTTTTCAACCATGGAAATTCATCGCAATGGTCGGCCCGTTATTCTCACATGTAAGGAATTCAAAACTCTCGTGTATCTGATCAAAAACCCGCGGAGAGTGATCTCACGGGACGAACTACTAAATGAAGTGTGGGGATACCAGAACTATCCTAGTACAAGGACTGTCGATAACCACATTTTGAAGTTGCGCAAAAAACTGGAAACCGAGCCTGCCCAACCCAAGCACTTTCGTACGGTCCATAGCTCTGGTTACAAGTTCCTGCCCTAAGTCGGAGGCAGAAATATCGAGCAATCGTGAGGTTCTATGCCCTTGTTTACCGTAACAATGAAGTCCAACGGGTCAACCAACGAGAAAGACCGCCTTTCCAGAGCCATCCACGCTGCAAGCATGGTTGCTGGATATCCAGAGGACGACCTTTTCCAACGTTTCCTCTCGTTGGGACCAAGTGACCTGAGGGTTGATCTGTACTATCCCGCACTGCCCAAGCCGCGTACCGACCAGATGTTGATGATTGAAGTGCTGGTATCTTCAGGGACTGACTCCGACAGAAAAAAAGGTCTGGTTGCAGCCCTGGTCGAAAAGCTTGGTGAAGCAGGCCTCGACCCAAACGACATAATGGTGTTCTTTTTGGAGACTGATCGTGCGAGCGGATCATTTGGCGGTGGCCGGTTCGCACCGCCTGTTGCCTTCGCCTGATCAATGACAAACTTCGCTTCTGCCGCTTCATCCAATAATGGCAGTCATGAAATGTCAGGTGCGACCGAGGAGAACGTATGACTGGAGGACAGTCCGCTGCAGATGTAATGGAGAGTGCACGGTCTCGAAGTAGGTCGGACTCCGCAAGGAGTCCTCACACCCGGAGGAGCAAGTGAAAGTTCTCGAAATTCAGTCGTCACCAAGAGGCGAATCTTCCGATTCGATCACGCTCACCAAGTCATTCATCGAGGCGTGTAAGTCCGACAATCCCTCGATCGTTGTGGATACGTTGAACGTGTGGCATGAACGGCTACCGGAGTTCGACTCCGAGGCAATTGGAGCGAAATACAAAGCAGTGAAACACGAAACGATGACTGAGGCGGAGTCCAAAGTTTGGAAGCGTATTCAATCGTTGATCCAACGATTTCAGAACGCCGATCGAATCGTCTTAGGAACTCCAATGTGGAACTTTGGCTTGCCTTACAAGCTCAAACAATTGATTGATCTCGTTGCGCAGCGAAACTATCTGTTTGCGTACGACGGAAAACAGTACGGCCCTCTTTTGCACGTGGAAAAGGCAATCGCCGTCTATACACGCGGTTCACGTTTTCTGGAGGGTACTCCTATACCGCCCTCGCGATTCGATCACCAAGCACCGTATTTGGACTTTTGGTTGCGCCTTGTTGGTGTTCGAGATCTTCGGAGCGTGATCGTTGACAACGCCTGGAATCGAGATCGTCAGGAGTCAGAGGTGAGCCTGGCGAAGGGTAAAGCGACCCTGGACCAGCTGGTTAATTGGTTCTTAACTAGTAGCAGAGCTGTAGCAATGGAGTCCTAGGCCCGAGGCATCGATGGGATACACGCATCAACGACAAGCAACCCGATCGTGGACGACCCGACGCGACGAGAAGAAAAGGCGGATGCAATTAGTCTCTTCCTGGATGAGCGGTCCGCTGCTGCCGCGAGAAAGGCTGGTGAAGTCCCTGGAAGCACTCATTGCGCCAGCGGATCGGATCGTACTCGAAGGCGACAACCAGAAGCAAGCTGACTTCCTGTCACGCTCTTTGGCCAAGGTCGATCCCGAGAAAGTGCATAACCTGCATTTGATCATTTCCAGCATCAGCAGGCCCGAGCACCTCACTCTATTCGAGTTGGGAATCGCAAAAAAAGTCGACTTCGCGTTCGCGGGCCCTCAAAGCCTCCGGGTAGCGCAATTACTCGAGGACAGTGTCCTGGAGATCGGAGCCATTCACACATACGTTGAGCTCTATGCCCGCCTGCTTGTCGACCTCGCGCCGAACGTCGTGTTGGTCTGCGCAGAGCAGGCGGACAGTGAGGGTAACTTATACACCGGCCCCGGGACGGAGGACACCCCGGTAATCGTTGAGGCTGCCGCATTTCATGACGCCATTGTCATCGTGCAGGCAGACCGGATTGTTGAAAAGCTTCCACGGGTAGACATTCCGTCTTCGTGGGTAGATGTCGTCGTCGAGTCCGACCGCCCTTATGCACTAGAACCACTTTTCACTCGGGATCCCCGGCAAATCAATGATCTTCAGATTCTCATCGGCATGATGGTCATTCGTGGTATCTACGAGCGACACGAGGTCCGTTCGCTCAATCATGGCATCGGTTTCGATACAGCCGCGATCGAGCTATTGCTGCCAACCTATGGCGAGTCGCTGGGGCTGCGTGGAAAGATCTGCGAACACTGGGCGCTGAATCCCCATCCAACACTGATTCCCGCAATCGAGAGCGGCTGGGTAAAGACCATCCATTGCTTCGGCAGTGAGGTTGGGATGGAGGATTACATTCGCGCTCGCTCCGATATTTTCTTCACCGGTCGTGACGGCAGTCTGCGTTCGAACCGTGTTCTCTGCCAGCTTGCAGGCCAGTACGCAGTCGATGCGTTCATTGGATCGACTCTGCAGCTCGATGGCGACGCAAACTCGTCGACCGTAACTTCGGGTCGACTCGCCGGTTTCGGAGGTGCGCCGAACATGGGCCATGATCCGCACGGCCGTCGGCATTCCAGCCCCGCGTGGCTGGATCTGAAGACAGATTTGAGCCCGACCACGAGAGGAAGAAAGCTGGTGGTTCAAACTGTGGAGACCTTCCAAAAGGGCGGAATACCCGCCTTTGTCGAGACTCTGGACGCAGTCGAGGTCGCTAAGAAGGCAGGCATGCCCATCGCACCCGTCATAATTTACGGCGACGATGTGAGTCATGTAGTGACCGAGGAGGGTATCGCATATCTGTACAAAGCAGAGGGCATTGAGGAGCGGCGCCGTGCACTTGCCGCAGTCGCCGGAGTGAGTCCCATCGGCCTACGTGCGAAACCCCAGGAGACTGCGGACCTTCGACAAAGAGGAATTGTTGCGTACCCAGAGGACATCGGAGTGCAGCGTCTCCAGGCCAAACGTTCGCTGCTCGCAGCGCGGAGCATGGAGGACCTGGTCGCCTGGTCTGGGGGACTGTATCAACCGCCTGCGAAGTTCAAGAGTTGGTAATGCAGCAAACCATTCTCACGACGCAAATTGCCGAATTAGCAGGGCTCGAGTATCGAAATCTCGCCTCACTGGCCAGGCAGGCGCTCGTCGCCGAAGCGCAGCTGACGCCGAAGCCTGGACTCGTCGACCGGCGCGGATCAGGATCACACACGGATTTGTCGTTGGAAATCGTAATTCGCTCGGCTACTGCAATTGAGCCGTTCTTCCTCCGCATGGCCGCAGCCTCTGCGTCGGCACGAGTCGATGCAGCACTCCGCGCGGTGCTCGCAGCAATTGGCAGAGAAGCTGAGACTGCCATGTTCAATGCCACAGGTGGAACGAATTCTCACAAAGGTGCGATCTGGATTCTGGGATTGCTGATTGCGGGCGCGAGCAGTAGTCAAGCCACGGCGCCCGCGCGCGTTGCAGAGGTCGCGGGCAGCATTGCCCGGATTCCAGACCCGGCGCGTTTGCAACTTGTCTCGCATGGAGACCTTGTGCAAGTTCGTTACGGAGCAACTGGCGCTCGCGGCGAGGCCTGCGCGGGTTTTCCTCACGTGATCGATGTTGGATTGCCCGCTCTGACTTCGGCCCGAAGCCGAGGTCTGTGCGAAGAAACGAGCCGGCTCACGGCTCTGCTGCAAATCATGGCTTTCCTGGAGGACACCTGCGTTCTTTACCGCGGGGGTTCGGAAGGGTTGGAGTTGGTGCGAAGCGGGGCGCGCGCCGTACTCGAAGCGGGAGGACCGGAAACCCCGCTGGGGAATACTGCATTGAATCAGCTTGATCGCGCATTGTTCGAACAGCGCCTTTCGCCAGGGGGAAGTGCGGATCTTGTCGCGGCCATGCTCTTTCTGGATGCGCTCGACGGGAGTAAAGGAACAGTGCGGGAAGACAACAGCCTGAACAGGGGAACAAATGGAACACATTGAGTTCGAATATCCGAATGCTCAACGACGCATTACCAACAGGGCGCACGTTGGCGTCGTTGGCTCCGGCGACATGGAAGTGCTCTTCGAGCCGTCTGAACGAGCAGGCGCACACGTTTCGATTGCGACCAGCGTGAACGGATTCCGGGGTGCCTGGCAAGCGGTCTTTGATCGATTCTTCTCGAAGTTCGACGGCTCTGTTCGCATCCAGGTCAATGACGCAGGCGCGACGCCAGGAAGCGTCTTGCTGCGCCTGGAACAAGCTGTGGAGGCGCTCGGACAATGATCGAGACTATCGAGATTAATGTTATTCCCGCTTTTGTCAATCGCGGCAGCTTCATCGAATTAAACGGGCGCGAGCGGGCGCAGGCGCTTTTCGATAAGGGTTCGTGGCGAGAATTGGTCGGGCCCTTCGATCGAATCGAATCTCCTTGGCTTCCCATGCAGGGGGTAGCGCCACAATTTGACGACGGCTGCATTGTCATCAAGGGAAGGATCACTGGCAAGCCTGCAGTAGCCATCTCTCTGGAAGGCGCGTTTCAGGGCGGAAGCATCGGCGAAGTGTCGGGCGCAAAGATGGTTGCGGCATTGGACCTTGCGACGATCGATTCCAGAGATGGAAAGCCAACTGCCGCGATTCTTTTGCTCGAAACCGGCGGTGTGCGCTTGCAGGAGGCCAATCTGGGACTTGCGGCAATTGCTGAAGTGATCGCTTCCATTCTTGAACTTCGTCAGTATGCTCCAGTGATCACCGTGATTGCCGGCACGGTTGGCTGCTTCGGCGGAATGGCTCTGGCAGCTGGCGTTTCAAGCTACGTCGTGATGACGCGAGAGGCTCGTCTCGGTCTGAACGGTCCCGAAGTGATCGAACAGGAGTCTGGAAAGGATGAGTTCGATGCTTCCGACAGAGCTCTGATCTGGTCGATTCATGGCGGCGAGCAGCGTGTAGGCATGGGGTTGGCAGACGATCTTGTCGAAGACTCGGTCGACGGCATCGCTTCAGCTGTCCAACACTTTGTCACGGCGGGTAAGCCCACACAGCACCGTAGCGAACAAGTTGAACTCTATCGTCGGCGGATTGCAAGCCTTGATGCTTCCAGCCAGATCGACCCGTTGGCGCTTAGGGAGCAATGGAAGGGTTTCAACTCGAAAGGGAGAACGCGATGAGCGAGCATGTCGGATTACGTGGCAACGCATGGTTTCAGGCATTGACAGGGCAAGACGAAGCAAGCAAGGAGGACCCTGCTTCGGTTCTCACCGCCGAGGTAATGATCGGAGATGAACGTGCCTTATTTCTTTGTGTCATACCGAATCCAGGCAGCCGCTTCCCGTGCGTGCGAGATGGTCAAGTAGGCCTGGAAGAGGGTTACACGCTGGCGCACCGCGTCCGCGAAGCGTTGAATGCAGACAAAGATAAGCCGAAAAGCCAGAAGCGGCCCATCATCGCGATTATTGATGTGAAAAGTCAGGCGTATGGCCGCCGCGAAGAGACCGCTGGATTGTTTCTGGCGGCAGCAGCTTCATCGGATGCATATGCCTCTGCACGAATGGCAGGCCATCCGGTGATTTCGTTTGTCGTCGGACACGCGCTCTCGGGAGGGTTTCTGACACATGGTTACCAGGCAAATCGAATTCTTGCGCTTGACGACGCTGGAGTAACGATCCACGCGATGCACAAGGAAGCTGCGGCGAAAATCACCCGGAGGTCTGTCGACGATCTCGAACGGCTTGGTGAGCGAATTCTACCAATGTCTTACAACGTTCAGGACTATGCCAAGCTGGGTCTTCTGCGTCAGTTGCTACATGTCGAAAGCCTGATCGAGCCAAACCAGTCAGAAGTCGATGAGGCGAAGAACGCGATCATCGCGGCCATCGTCGACGCGCGCAAGGGTCCGCCGGACTTGGGTGTGCGGCGGCAATCGCCAGCAGCGCAAAAATCGCGAAAGGCTGGTATCGCTGCGCGGGCATTGATGGAGCATGAGTGGAAGAAAGTCTAAGAGGACGTCATGGCGAATGCAATTGTTGATGCACTTGTGCCGATCTTCGCTGGCCTGCTCCTTGGCTTTGGAGCGGGCCGGCGAGGATTGATGGACAACCTGAATGTACGTAACTTGATTGCATTGGTGATGAGTATTTCTGCGCCATGTGCGCTTTTCCTGATTATCATCAATACTTCTCGAACAATTCTCCAACAACAGATTTGGACATCGTTGGCAATCACTCTCACGTTTGCGGTTCTGTATATTGGGTGCTATTTCTGGGCACGGCGTACAAATTCAGTCTCTGAATTGGAGGCTGGCAGTCATGGGAAAGGGAACACGATTGGGATACGAACGCTTGCCGGTGGTATTGTCCCCTCCCTAACGCGCCCGATTATCTGGGCACCTGCATTGGCTATCGTACTTGTCAGTATCGGCATTCACATTCCCGAATATGTGTCGAATACGCTTGGCCTACTTGGCGGCGCAGCTGCTGGGGGCGCCTTGCTCCTCACGGGTCTAATTCTCTCCGCGCAGCCCTTTACTCTGACCCGGACGGTTCTGATCACTGCTTTTGCAAAGCTTATCCTTCAGCCGACGTTAGCTTTTGGCATCGCTTTGGCATTGCCTGTAAGTCACGCGCAGGTACGAGACATTACGCTAATCTTCGCGATCCCGGAAGGATTCTTTGGGATCGTGTTTGGCAAGTCGTTTAATACCATTCCGGAGCTTGCGAGTTCTGGACTGATTGCGACCTATGGACTGTCGATCGCCACATTGCCTCTATGGATTGTCCTCTTGTCCGGGTTCATGTAGACCTCTATGTCCTCATTACCTTCGATTCCGAAGACACATGATCTGCTTCTCCTTTCATGTTTGGAACTGGAGCACGCCGATGCGGTCAAACCCGAATGGTTAGACGCAGTGCTGAAGGCCTGCCCATGGGTGGTTGTGCGACGTGCGGCCAGCCACACGAAACAAGTTCCTGTCGGTGTGCGCGGCAAAGAGCGAGCGCAACGGTGGGCAGGATTCGTAAATTCCGAACAGATTGCGCAAATCGTCTCACCGAATCAACTGCGGGAATCCTTGGTCGAAAACTCAAGGCGCGGTCTCCGGGCTTTCCACTCCCTTCGCTTCCTTGGGACGAAGGCCTCGCTGAAATCTCTAGATTGGGGTCCGGGAGGAAGCGCCGGGTTTGAGCTCGCGAGCGGAAGGCCGACTGTCACTGAGACGAGCGACCTGGATATTGTCATCCGTGCCCCGGAGCCTTTTGATCGCGCATTTGCAAACTCAATCGGTATTCAGCTTGAAGGTGTCCCCACTAAGGTGGATGTCCTCATTGAGACACCCTATTGCGGCTTTTCTCTGGACGAATATGCCCACAGTCAGTTGGAAAAGGTTCTCGTGCGTACCAATACAGGCCGCATCCTCGCTGCAGACCCATGGGACGTTCCGAATAGGAGGCGATCGTGGATGTAGCGTTCTTGTTTCCTGGTCAAGGCTCGCAAGAGCCAGAAATGTTGCATCATCTGATGCCTGATCAGGGCACAGATGCAGTGGTTCGAGAAATGAGCAGCGTACTAGGTTTCGATATACTCTCACTCGATACCGCTAAGGCCCTCGAGTCGACGATCGGAGACCAACTGTCATTGTTGGCTGCCGGAGTTGCTTCGGCACGCTGTTTGCTCAACCTTGGTATTAGTCCCTCTGTGGTCGCCGGCATGTCCGTTGGTGCTTTTGCTGCTGCCGTTATTGCGGATGCGATCTCGCTTTCGGATGCCACCAAGTTGGTGAAAAGCCGCGCTGAGCAGATGGAGCGCCTTCACCCATCCGGGTATGGAATGGCTGCGATCATTGGTCTATCTGAAACTCAAATCTCAAGCATTATCGAAGGGGTTACAAGCGACACTCAACCTGTTTTTATCAGCAATCTCAATGCTCCTCGTCAGATTGTAGTTGCCGGATTCGTCCGCGCCATCGAAGCGGTGCTGGCAAGAGCACACGCACTGGGGGCACACAAGACCGAGTTGCTACACGTGTCCGTTCCCTCCCATTGCCCACTGATGGAGTCTGTTGCTCACTCCCTCGATCAACAACTGCAGGATATGGAAGTTCGTGATCCCAAGTGCATCTATATCTCAAACATGCGTGCGCGTGTTGTGCGATCTGCTAACGGAGTGCAAGACGACCTTGCAAATAATATCGCGCACACTGTGCATTGGCATGAGGCCACCGTAGTGGCTCAGCAGCTTGGATCTCAGATGTACATCGAAATGCCCCCGGGCCACGTCTTGAGCGATCTCGTCCGCGACAATCTTGTGGGAGTGGAAGCGCATCCTGTTTCTTCAGCAAACCTGAAGTGGTTAGTTGCACATGCCCAAAGCGTGGAACATTTCAGATGAGGAGTGGCAGGCTGAGAAATGGCGGTATCTCACTGTTTCAACGGTTCTTGAAGGTGGGCGCTTCGACAGCCGATTGTATATGACAAAGAGCGTAATCAATTCCCGAGTTGCATGAATAGCCTTAAGGAACACGTGATGGGTGTGTCGACCGCAAAGCGGACGAACTGAAGGAGTAAGTATGGTGGCACAAACAAGCTGGGCAAGTGAAGCGTCCACAGTCGACCGAAGCGCATCCTTCGAGACCGAGGACACGATGTCGGCGAAAGTCTCGCTCGATAATTATGTATTCCACGGCAGTGGCTTGCCAACGATTATCGGCACCAGCGCCGCTCTACGGAGCGTACTTGACATGGTGCGGGTCGTAGCCCCGACTGACGCCACGGTGTTGATCAACGGGGAAACAGGAACCGGTAAGGAACTGATTGCGGAAGCCATTCACAAGTGCAGCCGGCGATCGAACAGGCCGTTTGTGAAGGTGAATTGTGCCGCGATTCCTGCTGGTTTGCTCGAAAGCGAGCTGTTTGGTCACGAGCGCGGCGCATACACCGGAGCGGTCACCCGCAGTATTGGGCGGTTCGAGCGGGCTGACGGAGGCACCTTGTTTTTCGACGAGGTCGGCGACCTTCCCCTGGATTTGCAGCCAAAGCTTCTTCGCGTTATCCAGGAAAGAGAGTTCGAGCGTCTTGGCAGTGCGGCTACGATTCACACCGATGTGCGCGTGATCTGCGCCACACACCACAACCTGGTTGAGATGATCAACGAACGTCAATTCCGTGCCGACCTCTTCTATCGGCTCAGCGTGTTTTCCCATTGAACTACCGCCGCTGCGTGAGCGCCCTGAAGATATCCGTTTGATGGCTTACCATTTTGCAATGGCTTACGGTGCTCGGATGCGTAAGCGAATTACGGCCATTTCGGAGGAATTCATCGCGGTTCTTGTGCGGCACTCATGGCCGGGCAACGTCCGGGAACTGCAGAACCTCATTGAACGCTCGGTAATTCTCTCGAATGACCAGGTGCTCAGTGGTTCGCTACCCGAGCTCAGTCGCGCAAGGTCGGATGGCTCGCCGTGGTCCGAGACGTTCAAGCCTGTCACTCTGGAAAATGTGCAGCGTTCGCACATCCTTAAGACCCTCGACCAAACGAAAGGAAAAATCGGCGGTCGGGATGGCGCGGCCGCCCGATTGGGCCTGCCTCGAACGACGTTGATCCACAGAATGAAGCGACTAGGTATCACAGTAGCACCGGTCGCAACCTCGGAATCTCCTCCGATGCCCCCGCCGAATGGAGTTTCTCAGGAGGCTGCACCTTCAGGAAACTCCAAGGCGCAGTCTGACGTGGGAAGAGCGTGCACGCTGGCCCAAGCGGAAATAGAGCAAATCGTGGAGGCTACGGAGATGACTGACGGTTTGATTGATGGCGAGGGCGGTGCCGCGGAAATCTTAGGAGTTCCGCCGTCAACTCTTCGAAGCCGCATGAAGAAGCTTGGCATAAAGCGCCCGCAAGTATAAGACAACTTCCACTGGACCTTCACACTCGAAGAACAGCAACTTCATGACCAAGCGCAAGGAAGCGAATCGGACGATGGCGACTGCCTTGCGAATGGACGTTTCGCGAGTGCTCCTGACGAACCATTGACCGTGTCCGTATTTCGCGTCAACGCCGCCACGCTTGGCGGTCGGCAACTCACGTTTCTAATGACCTGATTTCTATAACCTTTTGAATTCAGGCTAATCGACTATCGCTCGGGTAGAGGGAGTTGTGGCACGCGACCTGCTTTTGAATCGGAAGAACGAACAAGCGATATGGAGAAATATTGAGAAGGGACCTTAGGGCGCAGACGACCTATTACTTCAGGTGTGAATCCATGCAAGCCAGCTGCGTGGGCGACCGGACAAAGATCCCCCTTTGGACACTTCAGTACCCCTAGAAAGGCTTAAAGAAAATGAAATTCAATTTCTTACATAGACAAGTCTCACGGCGCGAAATGTTGGGGTGGTCAACCAGTTTGGCGGGCAGCGCTCTCCTGACGCACTTCCTTTCCGCCGGGCTGCTCGACGCCTCCACCGTGGGCTACCCGCAACAAGCGTCTTCGGCGGCGGACCTGCTCGCGGATATGCGCGCCCGATTCAACGCCGCTCCCCTCGAAACACAAAGTCTTACTGAAGATGTCACGATGCTCTCCGGCCCCGGAGGAAGCGTGGTAGTTCTCAATGGCCCCGACGGCAAGTTCGTTGGGGACACTTTCGTTGCGCCGGCCTGGCCCAGGCTCAAAAAGGCTCTCGATGACCTGGGCAACGCACCGGTGAAATACGTCATCAACACCCACTGGCACTTCGACCATACCGATAACAACGCGCCTCTTCACGCCGCAGGAGCTACGGTCCTTGCCCACGAAAACACTAAGAAGGATATGTCCGAACCGCGTGATCTTCCGGTCTTGTATAGAGCAGCAGACGGAGCGCTCGCCGGCTTGCATTTCGAGCCTTCGCCGGTAGAGGCTTTTCCGCAGCAGACCTTCGCCGGCAGCTACAAGTTACAAGCCAATGGCGAAACGCTCGCGCTGCAACACGTTGCTCCCGCGCACACGGATTCGGACATCTACGTTCATTTTGAAAAGGCCAACGTGGTTCAGATGGGCGACCTGTTTTTCAACCGGATGTATCCCTACATCGACCCCGGTACGGGCGGGAAAGTGACCGGCATGATTGCCGCCGCCGACAAGATTCTATCGCTGGCCAGCAAGGACACCAGGATTGTTGCGGGGCACGGCCCGCTCGGCAACAAAGCGGACCTCGCGAAATTTCGGGACATGCTAGTCACTTCGCGCGATCGCGTCGAGAAATTGAAGTCCGCGGGAAAATCCGCACAGGAGGCTGTCGCAGAAAAGCCCTTCGCCGATCTCGACGCCATCTGGGGCAAAGGCATAATCAACGGCGACCAGTTCGTGCAGGTCATTTATTTGACCCTCTGAGCTCTCCGCGAACCATACCGAACGAGCGGACCTGAGCGTAACAAAACAAAAGGAGCAACAAATGAGTCATTCGATGAAGCCTATTCGAGCAGAACGAGGAATCTCTCAATCCCTCTGTATCGCTTTCTTACTGTTTACGTGCGGCGTGCTCTCAGCGCAGAACAATAACGAAGAGCATCGCATTCGGAATATTGTCCTGGTTCATGGCGCCTGGGCAGATGGTTCTGGCTGGAAAGGCGTCTACGAGATTCTTGTGAAGGATGGCTACAACGTCAGCATCGTCCAAGAGCCAGAGACGTCTTTCCAGGACGATGTAACTGCCGTGAAGCGTATCCTCGCACTCCAAGACGGACCGAGCATCCTTGTCGGTCATAGCTATGGGGGAGCCGTGATTACGGAAGCGGGCACGGATCCATCGGTTGCGGGCTTGGTGTATATCGCGGCTCACATGCCGGATTCCGGCGAGAAAGAGTCAGTCGACGGAAAGCGCTTTCCGAGCGACCTCGCCAAATCGGGCGCCATAAAGAAAACGCCCGACGGTTTCACATATATCGACCCG
>Ga0210406_10005854_pt1 | contig 12812 bp, 12 predicted proteins | sample IncBWC30MmetaG_FD_155454 | JGI IMG/M metagenome (GOLD analysis project Ga0210406, IMG submission 155454) | Forest soil microbial communities from Barre Woods Harvard Forest LTER site, Petersham, Massachusetts, United States - Inc-BW-C-30-M | ecosystem: Environmental > Terrestrial > Soil >...
GAGGGCCTCAGCTTTTGGACGCTCTTTGAACGTAACTCTTCGCTCTTTCCACCGATGCACACGGGGGACGTCTTGTGTTCAATACGGTCTCTTGCGACCGCCGAGACGTGGTGGGCGCTCGTCACCTCGCCCGAGCCTCCGCGCACCCGTTATAATAGCCGCGAACCCGCTTCCGTACACATGCGCCCCCGCCTCGACGCCGTCTGGCCGTCCCAGGAGCCAGCACGGCAAGCACGCGGTGGCCTCGCACCCCGCGCGTTGCGCCGGGTGTGCGAGTATATCGACGAACATTTCGCGACGAACGTCGATTTCGAGGCGCTCGCCACAACCGCCGGGATGTCTCGATGTCACTTCGCCCGAGCTTTCAAGCAATCCGTCGGCACCACACCCCATGCCTATCTGACGCGTCAGCGCTTGGGTAAGGCGGTGGAGTTTCTCGCCGGTAGCGATCTCTGCCTTGCGGAAATTGCCCTTGCGTGTGGCTTTGCCGATCAGAGCCACTTCACCAGGGTGTTTTCTCGAACGCTTCGGACGACGCCTGGCGCATGGCGGAGGGCGCAGGGGTGATAATTCCGCGTCAAGGCCGTGGCCCGTGAATAGATCAAAACCATACCAGCCGACGCAAAACTGTCCAAGCCGATCTCGTTTCGCCGGTGAACCTTGTGACAAGCGCGCGGGCGCCAGCTTGCCCGCGCCATGTGGGAGCGCATTATCGTGCATCAGGTGAAGCTCGATTTGCCGGACGAGATCCGGAATTCCACCATCGCGCTCATACAATTGCGCCTGGCGGACTCGATCGATCTCGCCACACAAGCCAAGCAGGCTCACTGGAATGTCAAGGGACCGAACTTCTCCGCTCTCCATGATCTCTTCGACCGGGTTGCAGCGGAGGCTGGGGGTTATGGTGATTTGATCGCCGAGCGAATTGTCGCGCTAGGGGGCATCGCGGAGGGCACCGCACGGATCGTGTCGGAGCGTTCGACCTTGCCCCGCTATCCCCTGAACATCTCTAACGGAAGCGCTCACATCGAAGCCCTCTCCAATGCGCTGGCGGCTTTTGGTGCGTCGGTGCGTGCGGCAATCGACGTATCTGTCAAAATCGGCGATCTCGGGACCGCCGATATTTTTGCCGAAATCTCAAGGGGTGCGGACAAATATCTTTGGCTCGTTCAGGCGCATGCGGGCGGCCGCGCGTAACGCTGCACCTCGCACCCCAAACATCGGCCCAGTCATGCCAAGCACATCGTACCGCACGGTAGTTCGGGGGGAGCGGCTTGGCCCACCGAGAAATATGCAACTTTTAACAACAATAAACGACTGCGAGGGTGACGGCCGCTTTCGATTTCATGGGCAGTCTCTAGCGTTGGATCGGAAAAAAGTCCTACAATGGTGCCATGCTGCGATCCTTCGACATGTTACGCAACACCGCGTCCACGGGCGGCATCCAGTCCTCCGATTCGATGCAGACGTTGGTCACAAGCGCATCGGGCCGCTATGCAATGCCTTGGCATTGGCACGATTGCATGATGATCTTGATGCCGCGCGTCGGGATCCTCGATCTACGGCATCAGGAACGCATGGAGGGTGCCTGGGTGTCAGAAGACATGTTCGCCGTCGTGCCGGCAAACCACGCCCATCAGACACAGGCCGTGCGCGACACTCACGCCCATTTGGCTTGTTACGTCACCGATGAGGCGGTGCGGCAGATCGAGGCAGAAGCGGGCTCACTCACACGCGTCAAGGGGCGGATCCATTCGTCCGCGTTCTTTCGTACGACCTCCGATATCAAGGCTCTTCAACTCCTCTGCGAGAGGTCAGGTGCCGACCGGTCCCCTAGCGTACTACACCATATTTCAGCTGCGCTCCTTATGAGCTGTTTTTTTGAAATCGAAAGGGCTGAGCCGTTACCGGCAGCGACGCCACGTGGGCACGGAGCTGCGCTCGTGCACGAAATCCAAGGTCTCGTCGCGGATATGGTGGCGCAGGAGATATCTTTGGACCTGCTCGCCGAACGATTCGGCATTTCCCGGCGGCATATGACACGTTTATTCCGAGAACAGACCGGAAAGTCGATTGCCGAATTTCATCAGAGCACGCGGATTGCTCTCGCGCGCCGCATGCTGACTGATACCGAGCTGCCGGTTGGTGAGATCGCGTTGAGGGTTGGCTTCGAAAGCGGCTCAGCACTATCCAGGGCGATGCGCCGGGCCGAGGGCAATTCGCCGTCCGGTATTCGCGGGGCGATGGCCCGTTCGGTCAACAATTGAGTCCTGCGCGGTCGCGCCTCTTGGAAAAGGTTTCGTATAGCCTGTGTCGGTACGGACGATCTGGAAATCTAACGCTGCTGCGGCAGCTGATGCCATCCGATCGAAACGCAAGTGACCTTTCAACTGCGTTGAAAATGAAGAACCATCAACCAGCACCCGAGAACGGAGCTTGCGGATGATGGATCGATCCACCGTCTTGAGCGAGCAGGAAATCGCGTTCGGCCCCTTTCGCTTGTTGCCAGCGCGGCAAATCCTCTTCGAAGCTGAGAAACCCGTTCGACTGGGCAGTCGCGCCTTCGACATTCTAGTCGCTTTGGTCGAGCGCCCGGGCGAAGTTATCAGCAAGGAAGAACTCGTCGCCCGTGCTTGGCCAGATACCTTTGTCGGCGAAGCCAACCTGAGGGTTCATATCTCCGCGCTTCGCCGAAGCTTGGGCGATGGGCGCGGGGCGATCCGATATGTGGCCAACATCCCGGGTCGGGGATATCGTTTCGTTGCGCCGATCTCGCTCGTTCAATCGACCGCCCTAACGGCGTCGCCATCTACCCACAAGCCGGCGCATAACCTGCCCGCCCATCTCACACGCATGGTCGGCCGCAGCGATCTCGCCAGCACACTGACCGCGCAGTTACCGCAGCGCCGCTTCATCACCCTTGTTGGTCCTGGCGGAATTGGTAAGACGACGCTTGCGCTGGCTATCGCCGATGAATTGCTACGCTCCTACAGAGACGGCGTTCGCTTCGTTGATCTGGCGCCGCTGACCAACCCGCAGCTCGTCCCCAGCGCTTTGGCGGCCGTTCTCGGCCTACCGATCCGTTCCGAGACGCCCCTGCCCGGTTTGATAGCCTTCCTGCGAGACAAGCAAGTCCTGCTTGTACTGGACAGTTGCGAACATGTTGTGGATGCGACGGCCGCATTGGCTGAGGCAATCCTTAAAGGTGCTCCAGGGACGCACGTACTCGCAACCAGTCGAGAGCCGCTGCGGGCCGAGGCTGAGTGCGTCCGACGCCTCGCACCGCTGGAGATCCCTCCTGCCCTGGTCGGGCTGACGGCCGTCCAGGCCCTCGGTTACTCGGCAGTCCAGCTCTTCGTCGATCGCGCCGCCGAAAATCTGGATGGTTTTGAGTTGACCGATGCGAACGCGGGCATGGTTGGAGATATTTGTCGAAGGCTGGACGGAATTCCACTCGCCCTCGAACTTGCCGCCAGCCGCATTCACGCGTTCGGTATTCAGGGAACCGCCGCGCTTCTCGACGATCGCTTCCGCCTGTTGATGCGCGGTGGGCGCACAGCGCTCCCCCGGCATCAGACCCTGGCCGCGACACTCGATTGGAGCTACGAATCGCTGTCAGCGGTGGAGCGCACGATCCTCCAGCGCGTTGGGGTGTTTGCGGGCGGCATCACTCTCGAAGCGGTGAGCATAGTGACGGCTGACACCGAAATCGACGCCGCCAACGTCGTTGAGGGCATCGCCGAATTGGTCGCGAAATCGCTCATCACGGTGGATGTCACAGATACGACCGTTTACTACCGACTGCTCGAAACCACTCGCGCTTATGCGCTGGCGAAGTTAAACGAGAGCGGCCAGATTGACACCTGTGCTCGTCAACATGCGGAATATGTGCGTGACGTGTTCCTGCGCGCCGAAGCCGAGTGGGAAACCCAGTGCTCGACTTCGTGGTTGGACACTTACGCCCGCCAGATCGACAATTTGCGTGCGGCATTGGATTGGGCGTTCTCGCCGAGGGGAGATGGCGCGCTCGGCGTGACCTTGACCGCCGCTGCGGTGCCGTTGTGGTTTGAAATGTCCCTGATCGACGAATGTCGCCAACGGACCGAACAAGCGCTTGAGCGTGTTCAGAATGAACTGACGCCGAACACGCGGCGCAACATGCAGCTGTTTACCGCGCTGGGCTGGACCGCCATCCTCACGGATCGCGGGATGAGACCGGACACCGCCGCAGCATGGGGAAAAGCGCTGAAATTGGCTGAGCAAATCGGCGATACCGATTATCGCCTGCGCGCGCTCTGGGGAGCGTGGCTCGCCCACGCCGCGCTGGGCAATCACCGCATCGCGCTGGAGCAGGCGGAAAACTTCCGCTCTCTCGCCGAAACATCGACCGAACCGGCGGACCCTTTCGTGGGCGATCGCATGACCGCCTTCTCGCTACATCTCCTCGGCGATCAAGCGGGCGCGAGACGTCACATCGATACCATGCTCTCTCGCTACGTCGCGCCGCCCCGTCGTAGTCACATCATTCGCTTTCATTTCGATCAACGGGCGATGGCGCAAACGACGCTCGCACACATCCTCTGGCTGCAAGGATACCCGGATCAAGCGACACGCGCGGCACAAAATGCAGTGAGCGACGCCTTGTCAGTCGATCATGGCCCGTCCGTTTGCAACTCCCTTGTTTTTGGCGGGTGCGGGATACCGCTTCTAACGGGTGATCTCGACACGGCGGAGCGATTGGTGTCGATGTTGATTGAACAGGCGACGAAGCATGCTATCGCAGTTTGGGTTGCCTGGAGCCACGCTTTCAAGGGAGTTTTGATCATCAAGCGGGGCGACGCCGTCACCGGCCTGAACGTGCTCAATGACGCCTTGGTGGAGTTCGGTCGAACGAAGTTCTTCCGCCATCTCACCTTCCTTGGGGAGGTCGCTCAAGCGCTTGGTCGCGTCGGCAAGGTTGCCGAAGGTCACGCCATGATCGACGAAGCGCTGGTAACGCTCGAGCGCAATGAGGAGCGATGGTGTATCGCCGAACTCCTGCGTCTCAAGGGAGAACTTCTGCTATTGGATGGCGCGCCGAGCGCGGCGGCCTCGGCCGAGCAGCACTTTCTGAAATCGCTTGATTGGGCACGGCGCCAACAAGTCCTCTCCTTCGAACTTCGTACCGCGACCAGCCTCGCACGATCATGGAAAGGGCAAGGACGCGCGTCGGAGGCAAGTGCGGTACTGTCTGATGTTTACGGCCGCTTCACCGAAGGATTTGGCACGGCCGACATGAGGGCCGCGAAAGAATTACTCGCTGACATGGCAGATCCGCCTGTGCTCCGCGCCTGAACGCCAGCGCAACTTTCGGATCGATCCGGCCTTCGCGCCAGACGCCTATTACGCAAAAATAGACAATGCAGTATACGCTCATTCAATCCTCGTCGCGATCTATGGAGAAATATGTCGATAACAACACGTTGATCGGTGCAATCGGACGAGAGGACCTCAATGAACACCGTGCCGTCATTCCGGATGAGTACCGAGAGTGATCTCTTGTTGAGGGAGATGAGTCACAGGGTCAATAACGAATTTGCATCGGCGATAGGCATGGTGTCCCTCGCTGCGGCCCGTTCTCCCAGCCCTGAGGTGAAAGCTGCCCTGAACTCCGTGCTCGAAAAGCTTCACAGCTGCGCTCAGGTTCACCGCGCGCTGGAAGTTCCCAAGACCTCATCTCGTATCGATGCATCGTCTTATCTCAGCGATCTGTGCCGATTGATCAGCAGCTCCAAGCTTGCCTACAGAAATATTGAGTTGGTCTATGTCGAGCGGCCACCGATCCAACTGACGCCTGAAATGTGTTGGAAGCTTGGGATGGTAGTTTCCGAGCTGATTACCAACATTGTTCGTCACGCGTTTGATGAACGTGGAGGAACCATTAGAGTCGAGATCAAAACACGGATGGCACAAATCGAGTGTCGAGTGTCCGACAACGGTGTTGGCATGGAGGTTTGCACCCCCGGAAACGGGACCACAATCATCAACGCATTGGTCGACGGCATTGGTGGAAATTTCGAGCAGTATTCCGGGCCGTACGGGACATTGTCGATCATTGGATTCCCGGTTGCGAATTGACCCGGTCGAGACCGCAGCCGGCGCTCCCCGACACCAACTGAATCTTGCGCCAGCATGGCCGGATAATCCGGACACTTCTAGTCGGTCGACCTTGGGGGCATCAAGGATCGTGCCTCCTTCGCATCAGCTCGCTACAGACATCCGGGCGCCACCGGAAACCTCGATATGCTGTCCGGTCACCCACCGGAAATCATCCGAGAGTACAGCCGTGATTGCGGCGCCCACGTCGTTCGCCTGGCCGAGACGTCCGAGCGCAGTCGTTCCGACGATCTGCTGGATGGCTTCCGGATGCTTGTCGTAGGCGTCGTCGCCGATGCGAGTGCGGGTGGCGCCCGGCGCAACAGAATTGACGCGGATCCGGCGGCGGCTGAACTCTTTGGCCATGTAGCTTGTCAACACCGTCAGGCCCCCCTTCATGGATGCGTAGGCGGAAAATCCCGACGCCAGACCGTTCTGGAAGATCGAATTACTCGTCACGTTCACGATTGCGCCGCCGTCTGCGAGCACCGGAAGTAGAGCCTGGGTCAGAAAGTAAGGCCCCTTGAACAGCACACGCATGTAGGCGTCAAAGAGTTCTTCTGTCGTGTCCTCGAAAAACGCCATCTGCAGGAAGCCCGCGTTGTTGACGAAATAGTCGAACGAAGAGGCCTTCCATTCGCTATCCAGTACCGCGGTCACCTCATCCCTGAAGGCGATGAAACTGGCGCTTTTGCCGACATCGAGGCGCAAGGGAACCGCCTTGGCGCCTTTTTTCCTAACCGCCTCGACCACGTCGCGCATGCGGTCCTCGTGGCTGTTGAACGTCACGATGGAATCGACGCCGCGCTCGGCAAGCGCGATGGCCGTCGCGCCGCCGATGCCTGAGCTGGCGCCTGTAATAATGGCGATCTTGCGCATGGATGAATGTCTCCTCGTTGAATCGTTGGGATGAAGAGACGTAGCGTGTGCTATCGATACGTTGTATAATGTACCGTCCGCAATGCATTACGGATCGTCCGAAATATGGAACCGCTTGCCGATGTGATTACCTTGCTGCGTCCTCGCGCGGTCGGGACGAAGGTTATCCACGGGGCCGGACGTTGGGCCGTGCGTCGCTCGCGAATGGACTTCGCCGGCTTTGGGCTCGTGCTGATCGGCGAATGCTGGCTCGCCGTGGATGGCTATAAACCGGTGCGCCTCGCCACAGGCGATTTCGTCCTCATGCCTGCCAACCCGGGCTTCACGATGGCCAGCGACCTCGCATGCAAAGTCGTTTCGCTCAACGCGCAAGAGGCTCTGGCTTGCCAGGCAGGTGAGGTGCGGTACGGCGTTCCCCATCTCGAGGCTGACTTCCAACTGCTCGGCGGCTATTTCCAGTTGGACTCTGTCAACCGTAGTCTGCTCAGCGGCCTGCTGCCGACCCTTGTCCATATCCAAGCTTCCGATCCGGCGGCGGGACGGCTCAAGCCCACAATAGACTCGATCGTCGAGGAGGCGCTCGCCGACCGACCAGGCCGCGATCTTGTCGTCGATCGTCTTATTGAAGTTCTACTCGTGGAGGCGCTCCGCTTTCGAACCGAAGGTGTGGAGGCCATCGGACAACCCGGCCTCCTCGCGGGGCTCGCTGATCCGCTTCTCGCCCGCGCCCTGAGGCGACTCCATAGTAACGTGGCTCACGCGTGGTCAGTGGAGGAACTAGCCAAGGAGGCGGGCCTATCTCGCTCCGCCTTCAGCGAGCGATTCAGCCAGAAGGTCGGGGTGCCGCCGATGCAATACCTGATTGATTGGCGCATCGCCTTGGCCAAAGCCATGCTCCAGCGGGACGCGCCCCCCTTGGAGGCCGTTGCGGCCGCGATCGGCTATCAGTCTGCAAGCGCCTTCAGCACCGCCTTTCGCCGAGAGGTCGGTAGCCCGCCCAGTCACTTCGCTCGCACCACAACCGGCTGACCGCAAGCCAGCCGCAAGGATTCAAGCGCAAAAACGCCTCGCTGGAAGGGTTGCAGGTGGGGCATCGTCTTTCCCGGAGCGAGCGTGGCCCGCTGCTAAAGGCTCTTCGGTAGGCACCGACAATCTGGTGCGAGGCAGCGCTACGCGGCAGAGCTCGATCTCGTCGTCGGTGATGGCGATCGCGAAGATCTTGAATCATGCTTGGCTCCTTCCTCATGCGACCCGCCACCTTCAGGCAACCGGCCGCCCCCTCGTCCGGCCTTCACCGGGTGGAGCCACTCGTTCCCGCTCGCGCATCAGCCGCGCGACGCCGTGCGAGTCCGCGTCGTCGCGTGCCTCGAGCGCGGCGATGATTCGCGGCGGGTCGGCGGCTGGGCGGTTCTGGCTGAGCTTGAACTTGCCGTCGAGCCGGCTGACCGCGATCTCGAACCCCACAATGCCATTGAGCATGCCGTTGAGGAACGCGTCGGGCTGGTCCCGCACGCGCCACGGCGCCGCCTCGTGCGCCTCGTGCCGCTCCGACAGCCGGCGCAAGAAATCGGCAAGCCAGACCCTGTCGGTGATCGCGCGCACCGCGCCATACGCGTGAACGCTCGCGTAGTTCCATGTCGGCACTGCTAGGCCTGCAGCGTACCAGGACGGCGAGATATAGGCGTGCGGCCCGTGAAAGATCGCCAGCGCCTCGCCATCGGTTGCGAGGTCGGCACATTGCGGATTGGGGCGCGCGAGATGGCCCAGCAGGTAGAGGCTACCGTCGCGCCGTTCGACGAGAAACGGCACCTGGCTGGCGATCAACTCGCTGCCCTTGGTGATCAAGAGGCCGAAATCGTGCTGTTCAATATGCGCGAGCAGCTTCTGTTCGTCGGTCTCGGTGAAATGCGGCGGCAGGTAGACCATCACTTAGACCCCCATCTTATCCTCATTGCATTTTCTCGATCGCCAGTGCGATGCCCTGGCCGCCCCCGATTGCCGATTGATCCAGTCAGCTTAGGCCTTTACTGCGCGAGCAAATGTGATCAGGTCCTGGTTCACCTGAGTTGCCGCTTCGTGCTGCACCCAGTGGCCGACGCCATCTAGTCCGACGTAGCCTCTGAGGCCGGGTAGACGGTCGCGCATCATGGCCTCCGTGAGGTGATAGATGGGAAACAGGCCGTCCGACTTGCCCCATATGAAGTACGAAGGCTGTGATATCTTTGCGCCAAGATATGCGCCCGAAAGGTCGAAAAAGGGCTGCACGGCGCGATAATAATTAAGCGCCCCATGAAACCCGGTGCGCTGGAATTCGGCGATATTGTGAGCGAGGTAATCGCGCTCGATCCAGACAGGCAGGCGATCTGGCGCCTTCCGGTGCAGGCTGCGGTCCGGATCGAACGGGTTCCAAGCTTCCGCCGCAGGAGCAGATCCTGAGGCCCAGTAGAGAATGCCAGGAATGGTGACAGCCGCATCCGCCCAAATCTGATCCGCATCTGGCCGGATCTGCTCGAACATGTAGAAATCGTTCCCGTGGCCGGCCGCCTTCATCGCATCCAGCATACTGGCTTTGCCGCGGGGCGAGTAAGGGACGGCGAGACAGAACACGGCCTTGAAGCGGTCGGGCCGCATCATTGCGGCGTTCCAAGCCACATTCGCTCCCCAGTCATGACCCACGATGATGGCCTCCGGTACCTGCAGGGCATCAAGTAAACCCACAAGGTCACCGACCGTCTGAAACGGTGTATACAGCGTTGGATCCGCCGGCGCCGAGGAGCCGCCGTAGCCGCGCATGTCAGGCGCGATCGCGCGAAAACCGGCGGCCGCTACAGCCTGCATCTGCTTACGCCAAGTATAGGCCGTGTCTGGGAAGCCATGGACGAAAAGGATGGCAGGCCCCTCGCCTAGCTCGGTCACATGTAGATGGATGCCGTTAGTGGCGATTTCAGTCTCTTTGATCGGAAGCATGGGGCCCTTCCCTATCATCACTTCAGCAAAGGCGGCGTTGTGCAACGCCAGGGTTGTTCCGATGGTCATGCCAGCGGTGAGAAGAGACCGACGGGACGGAGCGAAATTGGGGCGCGCTATAAAGTTCATCATGCCGCACCGAGATCCGGAGCCGGTATGTCCTTGAGGGCGCCGCCGAACGCGCCGATGGCGGCGCGAACCGGCCCTGCGAAAACGACTGAACGTTGCCACGACATCGAGGAACTCCTCTTGAATTCCGTCCTCAGCCCGGGCGCGACGCCATTCTCGATGCCGAAAAGGAGGGTTTCGTAGGTCATTACATTTCCTCTGCCTGTTATTTGCCGGTGAATTGAGCCGGTCGTTTTTCGATGAAACGGCGAACCATGAGATCGCGAAGGTGCGATGCGTCGTGCGTGTCATCCAGTATGTGCTTATGCGGCGTTTCTCACGAGGTTGGGTTTTGTCTCGAAGCCACCGATACCGGTTTCCGCTTGGACGAACTGAGCGTCGAAAGCTTGCCGCTCCGTTTCTCCCCGCGCGCTCCAGTCAGTGACCGAAAAACTCCAGATACTCAGGAACGCGAGTGGCATGGAAAACAAGGCCGGGTTGTCATACGGAAACGGTGCGGTGGCGAAATGGAAAACTGCTACCCACACCGTCCTGCTGAGGACGACAAGAAGGACCGAACTGATGAGACCGACCAGTCCTCCTGCAACGGCTCCGCGCGTCGTGGTTCCGCGCCAGAAGATCGCCATCGCCAACACAGGAAAATTGCAGCTTGCGGCGACCGCCAAGGCCAAGCCGGCCATGAAAGCGACGTTCTGGTTTTCGAAGGCATAAGCGAGCAGGACGGCGATGATGCCGATTGCAATTGCGGCAATCTTCGAGACGCGAACTTCGTCGGCGTCCGACGCTCTGCCGCGAGCAATGACCTGACCATAGATATCGTGGCTGACCGCTGAGGCGCCGGCGAGCGTCAATCCGGCTACAACCGCCAGAATCGTCGCAAACGCGACGGCGGACATGAATCCCAGGAGAGCTGGTCCGCCGAGCGCATCCGCAAGGTGGACCGCTGCCATGTTCGTCCCACCGATGAGATCGGTGATCTTGTTGAACTGTCCGCCGGCGCCGACGTTGAAGTATTTCGGGTCCGGCATCAGGATCACGACCGCGCCAAATCCGAGCAACGGTACGACCAGGCTGAAATAAGCGACGCAGGTAGTCGCGTAAAAGACCGATTTCCGCGCGGCTGCCGCGTCCTTCACGGTGAAAAACCTCATGAGTATGTGCGGAAGGCCGGCAGTGCCGAATACAAGCGCGAGTCCAAGCGATATTGCCGAAACGGGTTCGGCGAACAGTCCGCCCGGCGCGAGAATTGCCGTTCCCTTCGGGTGAATCTTGCTCGCCTCAACGAAAAGACGTCCGAGGTTGAAGTCAAAATGCCATCAGGGTGCCGCCCGCCAGTAGCAGGACGGCCTTGGTAATCTGCACCCAGGTGGTTGCCTGCATTCCGCCAACCGTAACATAGACGATCATCAAGACGCCAACGCAGGCGATTGCATAGATATAGTGGACACCAAAAAGAAGCTGGACGAGCTTTCCCGCGCCGATCATTTGAGCAACAAGGTAGAACAGTACGACCACAAGGCTACCGGTCGCCGCGACCAGCCGCACCGAGGTGCGATCCAGACGAAACGACGCGGCATCCGCAAACGTAAAGCTGCCGAGGTTGCGCAACCGCTCGGACATCAAGAACAGCACGATAGGCCAGCCTGTCAGAAAGCCGAGCGCATAAACGAGGCCGTCAAAACCCGTCGAATAGACGAGTGCGGCGAAGCCAAGAAACGCCGCTGCGGAAAGGAAATCGCCCGCGATCGCCAGTCCGTTCTGTAGCGGCGTGATACCGTGGCCCGCTGTGTAAAAATCGACTTTCGATTTCGTGCTTCCCGATGATCGATAGGTGATTGCGAGGGTTACCAAGACGATCAACAGAAACATCCCGATAGCGATCCAGTTCGGACCATGCTTCACGCTGGGCTCTGTTTGAGCAAATGCCGACATGGGGAAGCCGGTGAGAAGAACGGTGATGACCCAAAGCGTTCTCATCGATCCCACTCATATCTGATGTCGCGAGTGAGCTGGTCGAACCGCGAGTTGGAGCGTTGAACGTAGAAGCCAGTCAGACACACCACCAAAATGTTCATCCCAAAGAATATAGCTATCCCGATGGGAATATTACTGCTTCCAATGTTGGTGCCGAGGCCCTTTGGCACCGCCGATATCAAAATAATGAATCCGAAGAATGCAAACAGAGTCAGGAGCGACAAGCCCCATCGGAGCTTCGCGCGGGCAGACGAAAGCTCGACAAAACCCGGATCGGAAAGGATCCGGCGAACTCGGTCAGGCGATAACTGAAGCATCTCCTCCTCCCAACATTCAATTTCTAAGTTCGATCCAGAACGTCCCATGCTCAATTTGGCGGCCGCGTCGGATTGCGGCGACTCAGAAGAACCTTCCGCTGCTGCCGTACGTCAGCCTGCAGCGCTCGCCGCCTCGAATGCTTCTCGGCGCGAAGCCACGAAATCCTGCACGGTCATCGGCGGCTTACCGGTCAGTTTGGCGATGAACTTGTCTTCACCTGAGAACAGACCGTTCTGATAGTCGATAGCGACCGCGCATAAGTGTTGGATCCTGAACTCGGGAAAGCCTGCCTTTTCGAGACACTCCCGATATTGAGGAATGGTCTGTGGCTGGTAGCTGATCTTTCGGCCCAGCACCTCGGTGATAGCCGCGGCGATTCCGGCCTGATCCAGCTCAGTCGGTCCGCAGAG
>Ga0210406_10005857_pt1 | contig 12808 bp, 15 predicted proteins | sample IncBWC30MmetaG_FD_155454 | JGI IMG/M metagenome (GOLD analysis project Ga0210406, IMG submission 155454) | Forest soil microbial communities from Barre Woods Harvard Forest LTER site, Petersham, Massachusetts, United States - Inc-BW-C-30-M | ecosystem: Environmental > Terrestrial > Soil >...
CGGATTTGAGTTTTGTGTTTTTCGTTGTAAATCATGGTGAACCGTTTGGACAGTCCCGTATCGATCGTGAAGAATCCATCGCCTCTAATTACGTTTCGACGGCGCAGTCTTCCCCGCGGGCTTCGTCGAAGGCGCTACACCGTACGCACGCCAGAAGGCGTCGGCCACCTGCTCGGCGAGATTCTGCGGTATTGGCTTTCCTGTCACGGATGTCACGTAGCGATACATCATTGGCCCGAGCAGTAGAGCAATGCCGACCGAGATTTCGAGATCGCTCCGTAATGAACCCTCATGCAAGCCTCGCCTGAGTAACTCGGTGATGCGGTTCACGGGCGGCTCCATGATTCGCGCGCGCAATGCCATCGCGAACGCATGGTTCTTGGCGGCGTACGCATGTAGATGCTGCATCAGCCTGGCGTGCGCCGCCGATTTCTGCTCTTTTACCTCGTAATTCAACAGCGCGGTGAGGTCGGCGCGGAGATCATCCGTTTCGAAGATGGGAATCTGGTTCTTGAGCCGGTAGAGAACTTCCAGGCACAGCGCGTCTTTATCGGGCCAATGTTTATAAATCGTCGCCTTGCTGACGCCTGAGGTCTCGGCAATTGCATCCATACTGGCGCCGTCGATGCCGCGCTCGGAGAAGAGTTCCTGCGCGGCACTGAGCACCTGTTCGTGTGCGTGGGCACTGCGGACGCGAGGCATCGGCTAAAGTTGGATACGGCTGAAGAAGTAAGTACCGAGTCCCATAAACACCGCGGTGATCGCGCAGATCACGGCAATATCGGTTGCGATTCCGAAGTGGGAAATGCCGATTAGCGCCGCGCGCAGTCCGTCGACGCCATACGTCATGGGATCGAGACTGGTAACGACGGCGAGCGCCTTAGGCAGATTGGCGAGCGGAAATAACGCACCGGACAGAAAGAAAATTGGCATAACCAGGAAGTTCATTACGAGTTGGAAGCCCTGCATGTCGACCAGCACCGATCCGATCGCCGTGCCGAGCGAAGTGAACATCGTCGCGAGCAGCGCCATGAATAAGAATGCGACCGGGAGCGCCGAAATGTTCACAGGCCGGAAGCCCGCGATCAGGCACACAACGAATACGATCGAGCCCTGTATCACAGCGACCGTAGCGCCACCCAGGGCCTTCCCCAGCATGACGTGCACCCTTGGAACCGGCGCCACGAGGGTCTCTTTGAGGAATCCAAACTGACGGTCCCACAGCAGGCCTATGCCCGAAAAGATCGACATGAACAGGATCGACATGCCCACCACGCCAGGGGCGACAAACTGCAGGTAACTTCCTTGTCCCGAGCGTTGAAACACAGGTCCCAGTCCGAAGCCGAGCGCCAGAAGGTATAACATCGGCTGGCCAAGCGAGGCGACAATCTGCGCGCGAGACCGCACATAACGTTTCATTTCACGTAGCCAGAGGATATAGATCGTGCTCATCGTTTTTGACTCCACATCTTTGCTATCTGCCTCATGGCATCCGCTGCATCGGCTCCTTCGTCCCGGATCGAGGATCCCGTCAACGTGAGGAAGGCCTGTTCCAGGCTGTCTGCATTGGTTTGCTTTTTCAGTTCTTTTGGCGTGCCTTGGGCAACAATGCGGCCATGGTCAATGATCGCGATTCGGTGTGCGACACGATCCGCCTCGTCCATGTAATGGGTGGTGAGAAACACGGTGACCTGTTGGGTTTCATTCAGATGTCTGACGTGGGTCCAGAGTTGATTGCGGCTTTGTGGGTCAAGACCGAGTGTGGGCTCATCCAGGAAGAGAATCTTCGGAGTATGCAGCAGGCCGCGAGCAATTTCGAGCCGCCGCTTCATTCCGCCCGAGAATTTTTTCACCTGAAGGTCGCGGCGGTCCCAGAGTTCGAATAACTGCATCAGATTCTCGATGCGTTCGCGGCGCTCCGCCCGCGGTACGTGATACAGAACGCCGTGGATCTCCATGTTTTCGTATGCCGTGAGGTCGCCATCCAAACTTGGGTCCTGAAACACGATGCCGAACAGCCGGCGCGCCTTGTTCTGATCCTTCACCGGATCGAGGCCATCGAGTTCGATACGCCCGCTGGTCGGCTTCAGCAGTGTGGTCAGCATTTTGATGGTGGTCGTCTTCCCAGCTCCGTTCGGGCCGAGGAACGCAAAGATCTCGCCTTTGGCGACTTCGAATGAGATATCCCCAACAGCTGTGAATTCAGCAAAGGTTTTCACCAGGTGCTCTACTCGGATCATGATTGTCCGGCCGCCATTCCGAATTATTAAACAATACTGAACGGTATAGTTTATTTTGTCAAGACTGTTTTAATTTGAAGTTTCTGTTGTTACCTGGTCTTGCGCCGGAGCTCCGGCGCGCAGCGGTGAATGAAAAACGTTAGGCTGACCGGCAGTCGAGGACGCACGATGCTTGTCCCGGGAGAACAGCGCCCGCGTGTTAGACTCTGACCTTATGTCTCTTGCTGCGGGTGCGCGCCTTGGCCCTTATGAGATCGTTTCGCCTCTTGGCGCCGGCGGCATGGGTGAAGTCTACAAAGCTCGGGACACACGCCTGGACCGCACCGTGGCAATCAAAGTCCTTCCCGCCGAATGGACTGCTGACCCAGACCGCAGGCTCCGTTTGGAGCGTGAAGCCAAGGCCGTCTCGAGCCTGAACCATCCGAATATTTGCGCTCTCTACGACGTCGGCCGGCAGGATGAAGCCGACTACCTGGTGATGGAACATCTCGAAGGCGAAAGCCTCGCCGATCGCCTCACGCGTGGCCCACTTGCGCCCGATCAGCTTTTGCGCTACGCCATTGAAATCGCCGGTGCGCTGGACCAGGCTCACCGCCAGGGCGTGGTGCACCGCGATCTGAAACCGGCCAACATCATACTCACCAAGGCCGGCGCGAAATTGCTGGACTTCGGGCTAGCCAAATTACGCGAGAAACCCGAGTCTTCAGCCGCTGCTGCCCTTGCCACTCGCACTCAGGCGCTGACCATGGAAGGCACGCTGCTGGGCACGTTTCAGTACATGGCGCCCGAGCAACTGGAGGGAAAAGAGGCGGACGTACGATCCGATATCTTCGCATTCGGCGCAGTGCTGTATGAGATGGCCACCGGCCGCAAGGCATTCGACGGCAAGTCCCAGGCCAGCGTGATCGCGGCTATCCTGGCAGCTGAACCGCCGTCTCTCTCTGTGCTCCAGCCGGCGGTACCGCCCGCCATCGACCAAGTGGTCCGAACCTGTCTAGCCAAAGATCCGGACGAGCGGGGTCAAAGCATGCACGACGTGCTGCTCCAGTTGAAGTGGGCAGCGGGGGGCGTGTCGCAGACGGGTGTGCCTGCGCCGGTGTTGCCGCACCGCGCGAATCGCGAACGGCTGGTGTGGATCTGTGCGACTGCCGTATTGTTATTAGCAGCCCTTGCGCTGTCCGTCGTACTTTACCGCCAAAAGGCTCCGGAAGCGCTGCCGGTCCGCTTTTCCGTCTATCCGGCGCCTAAGGTCTCTTTCGGCAGTTGGGTCGGACTCGGCCCCGTGCTGGTGTCTCCCGACGGGCGACGCCTGGCCTTCGTCGGAACCGGTGTAAACGGGAATGAACTCTGGGTGCGCCCGCTGGATTCTTTAACAGCTCAACTCCTGCCAGGAACCAAGGGAGCGAAGTACCCGTTCTGGTCGCCGGACAGCCGCTACTTGGCGTTCTTCGCCGACGGGCAGCTCAAGAAAATCCCCGTGGGCGGGGGGCCTCCCCAAACCTTGAGCGAGGCGACAGACGCCCGTGGTGGCGCCTGGACGCCCGGTAAAGCCGGCGAAGGAACCATTATTTTCTCGCCCGCGCCTCAATCCGCGATCTTTCGAATTCCAGCGGCGGGCGGGGAAGCAACCGCCGTCACCAAGCTCGACACCACGCGGCAGGAAACCTCGCACCGGTTCCCAGAATTCCTGCCCGACGGCCACCACTTTCTATTCGTGGCAACCACCCCGCAGGAAGCACAAACTGCAATCCTCGTGGGCGATCTCGACGTTCCTGCGGATGGCAGGAGCGTCCGGCGCTTGATGAGCAGTTCATCGCGCGTCTGGTATTCCCCACCCGGATATCTGCTGTTCGTCCGCGAGAACACGCTGCTCGCGCAGCCGTTCGATGCGCGACGCCTTGCGTTTTCGGGGGAAAGTATCGCGATCGCCGAGCACGTCTCCGGCGGTGGAATTCGGAACACCGCCGATTTTTCCGTTTCGCAGAATGGCGTGTTGGCCTGGCGCTCCGAGGCGAGCCAGGACACCCATCTGTATTGGGCCGACCGGCACGGGAAACAGCTTCCGGGTCTCGACGTTAAAGAATCATACGCGATACCCACGCTTTCGCCGGATGGTAAGAAAGTCGCCATCGATAAGGAGGTAAACGGTTCTTACAGCATTTGGCTACTGGACATCGCTCGCATCGCGGCGTCGCGTTTCACATTCGCTCCCGGTTTGCAAATCGTACCCGTCTGGTCGCCCGATGGAAGCCGGATTGCGTTCGCTTCAGCCGTACACGCTCACAACGACCTCTACTGGAAAGACACGAACGGACTGGGTGCCGAGGAGTTGTTGTTGGCGACCAGTTACACAAAGTGGCCGACCGACTGGTCCCGCGACGGCCGCTTCCTCCTATATGAAGAAATTGATCCGAAGACCAAATTGGATCTGTGGGTGCTCCCGCTGTTTGGCGATCGTAAGCCGATTTTGTTCCTCAAGACGCAATTTGCAGAACAGCAAGGCGCATTCTCTCCGGACGGACGTTGGGTGGCGTACGCTTCTGATGAATCCGGGCGGAATGAAGTCTACGTGCTGCCCTTCTCGTTGGGGTCAGGAGCCGCGGCGGCCGGAAGTAAGTGGCAAATCTCGACTGGAGGCGGCGACTTGCCGGTTTGGCGGCGCGACGGAAAAGAGTTATTCTTCCGCGCCGCCGACCACAATCTGATGGCGGTACCCGTCACGCCGGGTGCCACCTTCCAGGCCGGGGCGCCCCAAGCTTTGTTTGAACTACCAGGTCCGGCCGACCTCCCGTTCCCAGTCTACGCCGCCACAGCCGACGGCCAGAAGTTCCTGTTGTCCGCGCCGCTCGGCGATTTGAGCCCCCCAGTCAACGTCTGTCTCAACTGGCTGGCAGGGATGAAAAGGTAAGTCCGGACCGGTAGACACAGTTTTTTTCGGATTAACAGCCGCACCCGTTTACCGCGCGGTCTTTTTGCCGGATTTGGGTTCGTCCGGCGCTGGTGGTAGTTTGAGCGCGCCTTTCAGACTTTTATCAGCATCGTCCAGGCACTCCTCGATTTCGTCGTAGCGCAGAATCTTTCGGGGATCGACATGAGTCAGCGAATCGGCGACGGATTGAAGTTTATGCTTACTGTCGGTAATTCGTGCTCTCTCCTCTTTGGTCAGTTCCACAGGTCTGCCTCCTAGCAGTGGTGATCGTCTACGTGCGCGATGAGAGCATATTTCGCCTTATCCTTTATTTCCCGGGCCATATGGATTAAGTCATCGAAGCGCGCGAAGTCAGGGTCTTGGTCGATAACGGCTTGTGTTTGTTGATTTTGCAATTCCATCAAGGCATGGTTTGCAGCTGTGAACTCACTAATCAGCCGCTGTTTGGTGTCGCAATAGGGGACTCCAAACGGTCGCTTGCCTCGTTCTTGCCGAGTCATGGCCAGCCAAAGGCGAGCAAGTTCATTACCAAGGGGGAAAGCTTATTTCTCGTATAAAGGCTGGCTTTGGCATTGAAACGACGGTGCTTAGGAGAAGGCTGCACTCGATGTTGCAGAATACTCAGTTTCCGCGGCGAAACGGAGGTGCCCCGGGGTCCGCCGTAAATCTCACGTTGATATCTGTTGGACTACTTTGCTACTGGTAGGCTCCGGCCATACAATTGAGGGAGCCCAAGGGCAGTCTTGAGCGTTTCGGGGATCTAGCCAATGCCAAAAGCGCCGGTGATTCTGATTCTGGAAGACAATGAGCAAGCCCGATTCGTGATCGGGGCTATGCTCGAGCATGCCGGCTATGGTGTGGTTGAGGCCGCAAGTGAGCCGGAGGCTATTGCAGTTTGTGGACGAATGGAACAGAGGATCGATTTATTAGTTTCCGACGTGATTCTCAGCAGTGCCAAAGGGACCGATGCTGCCGAGCGAATATCGGCTTTGCGTCCGGGTTTGCCGATTTTGTTTATCAGCGGTTATGGCGTGGAGGATCTGGTCAGTCGTGGATTGCTGGACTCGGACCGGTTTCCCTCGACGCGCGTTTCGTTTCTGCAGAAACCTTTTCAGCCTCAGCTTTTTCTCGATCATATTGAAGAGCTAATCGCCGGCCAGTAGAGTACTGCCGTCGCTATTGTGACCCGCCAGAAGTTCCTTTTTCCCGGCCGGAATCTTACCATTCAAGACACAATTTCTGTCCATGCGTACACAGGTCGCGCGGCCGCGAAATCGTATACTCATACCCTTTTCAGATGTTTGACGGCAGTGCCGATCGAATCCCGCCAAGGGTTGCCCTGGGATTGGCGCTGATGGTCATGTAGAACACCGGATAGTTCACATCCGCCAGCTGATTCAAGGTGTTCTGAGGCACACTTCCCTCGATTGCCGTTTTGGGACCAGCGAAAATTACGGCATCCGGATGATCGGCCGATAGCCGAGCAACTTTCTCGAAATTAGGCTCGTGCGGTAACTTTACAATCCGGTATGTTTCCAGGGCGGGCGCGAACTTCTAGAAATCAGTTCACTTTGCAGTGAGCACGATCGGCACAGGTGGCAATTTCAGATCGGCGCACCTAGGCATTTTCAGTGCCGCACTAACGGCGGGAGCGCCGGAAGAGACTGAGTCTCCTTTGATTAACGACGGACCGCGACTTGCAAGCTCAGGCTGAGGGAGGAATGTATGAAAACTTTTGCTTTGGTATCTTGTATCAGTCTGTTTCTTGCCGGCACCGTCAGCGCGCAAGAAGGGTCACGTTTTTCGTTCAATATCGGAGGCGGCTTCACTCAGCCCGTGGGGGACACCGGCCGGCATCTCGATGAAGGGTGGAATATCGAAGGCGGGGGCGGAGTTAATTTCTCGCCGTACTTCGGCGCGATGATCGATCTTGGCTACAACTCATTCGGGATCAACGCCTCGACCTTGAGCAGTATTGGAGTCCCGGGTGGCGACATTCATGTTTTTTCCGCGACATTGGATCCAGTCATCCATCTGACTCCTCATGGCCACTTTGACCTGTATATTATCGGGGGCGGCGGAATTTACCATCGTTATCAGGAATTCACCCAACCTTCGGTTGCAACCGTAACGGGCTACAATCCTTTCTTCGGATTTTATGCCGCTAATGTGCCGACGACCCAGATTCTGAACTCTTATGCGGTCAATAAACCGGGTGTGGACATAGGAGCGGGTATCGCCCTTGGCACTAAGTGGCATGGGAAGTTTTATGCGGAGGCCCGTTACAATCGAATCTTCATGGGCGCCGAGCGGCACACGGACTATATTCCGGTCTCATTTGGCTTTCGCTGGTAGCATGGATTTTGCCTGCGGTGGACGGACACATCAAATGTGGCCGTCCACTAACGGAGGGCGGGCAAGTTCTTTAGTCATCCGAGGTCGAAGCTGATGCCACGGCAAGTTGCCTAGCCCGGACAATGAATCGCTTGGGTGCAGGGCCGATGAAATAAAAAGGGTAGCAGGTGACCAAAGTTAGAGTGTTTTCGCCGCGAGTGGGGGCCAGAACTGATAAATCGTTCGGGCGTACGATAGCGGTCGCTGTCACCTCGTAGCTATAGTCCTTCGTGGGTGTTGATAAAACAATACGATCGCGCTTTCTAATTCCTTTCAATTTTCTGAATAGCGTATCGCGATGTGCCGCCACCCCTACATTGCCGAGCTCACCAGGCAGCGCAGTTCGGGGAATATGACCAGCAGCGCGGCGGAGAGTATCTTCACCCACGCCCTCTTCGATGATCGTGGCGAGATGCAGTCTCGCAATAATTAGTCTTGCCCTAAACGGCTCGGTTGCGTGCGGAACCCGCTCTGGCCCCGCCACCGGTGCGATAGGGCGCCCACGAGCCTGATCGAAAGCCGTGCTTTCCACGCGTTCATGGATGTATTCGTCAAGGTAAATCCAACCGCAATAACTCAAAGCGCCAATGCCGGTCAACAGGCACACCCCCCGACTGAACCGCCACAGCACATGGGGACGCCAGTAGGCCTCTTCGACGAGGAGCCGAAGGCTCACGGTCCATTCTCTTTCATGCTGAGTGTCTGCGGGTGGTGCTCAGGCATCATGTAACGAGAACGGGTATGAACAATTAATTTTTCTGCTCCGGGCGCTGACGCGGTCACTTTAACAAGGTGCACGGACTCGGCCGAACCGGTGTGGGAAGGAACGTAGGCGATGGTGTAACGGTTTCGAATGTCCTTGGCTATCTTCTTGCAAACGGTCACAATCTCGGGATTCTCGCGCAACTGGAAGTATTCGCCACCGCTCACTTGCGCTAGTTTCTTAAGGACGTCGGAATTGTTATCAGGATCATTCTCGTCGAAGATGTTAACGGCATAGATCGTGGCGCGAGATTCTTCTACATCTCGCATGATTTCCTTCCGGCCCAGAACACTTGCATTGTCGCCGCCATCGCTGACCACCACGAGGGTCTTTTTATCCATCCGGCCCTTATTCAGGTATTCGAGGGAGTAACCCAGCGCATCGTAGAGCTTCGTGCGTCCTTCGGATTTACCGAACCACAACGCTTTGCGGAGTGTATCGATGTTATCGCTGAACAACACATCGGCGGGCAAGCCGCTATTTACGCGGTCATTAAAGTTCACAACAAAGATCTCATCGTGGGGGTTGCTGGCTCCCACCAAAGCGAGCGCCGCAGTAATTACCTCCGGCCGCTTTGAGCGCATACTCCCGCTGTTATCAGTGACCAAGCCGATGGTAACTGGAATCTCGGAATGAGAGAAATGCTTAATTTGCTGCGCCTTTTTATCTTCGTAGACCCGAAAGTTCTCCGCTGCCAGACCGGAGACGTAACCGCCTTTCGCATCTTTGACGCTGACATCGAGTATCACGAGCTCGACGTCTGTAGAGATGACGAGGTTGCCGGAATCGCGATTAGCGTCGGTGACCAGGTCCTGTTGCGGCCACCCACCCAGGAGCCATAAGAGGAAAGGTACGAGGCTGGCAAACATATTCATCACTCATCGTTCTGCTCGCTCGCGCCGGAGAGGTTATCGTCCGGCGCGCGGCGAGGTAGAGGGTGCAGCAACTTGTTTACGAAGTCCGCTTGATCCGTAGAGTCATGATAGCGAACGCCACCAGGAAAAGCAGCCCGGCAAGCATGATTGCAGGGTAATAGCTGCCCGTATGCGGCAGTTCGGTCGTGGCCGGTGCGACGGGTTCGTTCTGAACGGGTTGCGGCGCCGGTTCTGGTGTCACAGCGGCAGTTGTCTGAGGTTCCGGCGCGGGCTGAGCGGCGGGTTCCGGCGCGGGTTCAGCGGCCGCTGCAGTTGCGGGTTGAGGCTCGGGTGCACTGGCTACAGGGGCGGATTCGACAGGAACTGTTGCGTTGCTGTTACTTTCGGCTATCTGAGACGACATGGTCTTCGGGTAGGCAAACTCTTGACCAAAATTGTCACCGGGATAAAACCAGGCGCGCATAGCGCGAGGTTGGCCGGCCGGCGTCTCCCAGAAAGCGAATTCAGTCTTGCCCGTGGGCTGCAGGCGGTAGTTTGGGATCGCTAGAATCGTGGTGACTATGTGTGTTTCATCCTTAGTAAAGATCTGAACGACATGCCGGTCAGATTGCGAGTCCAGTAACTTGAAAACGTACGTGCCGGGCTCCAGAACCTTATTCGGCACCTGAACCGCCTCATTAACCGTCATGATAGTCTTTTTGTCCCATTGATCAGCTCTTGCAGGCGTAGAAAGTCCGGCCGCTGCTAAGAGTGCGAGACAGGAAAACAAAACAGGCATTTTGTGTGTTTTTGTCATTGGGTGTGTATCTCCTAATGTGTCGTTAAATTCCATTGGCGCAGCGCCGACTGAATGAACGCCAAACGCAGAGTCTCAGAACTGCAGTTGCGAGCGCCTCACAACCTATACCAAAAGCATGTTGCGTGCCATAGCCTAGAATGTTTTCTATATCAATGAATTACCACTTGGTGAAGCGCTCGGGAGGCGCAAATATTACCCCTGACTGCGCAAATTGCCAAACGGCACCCAAGGGTGTGCGCGCGCCGTGTGTGGGCTTTCATACGATTAACTGCCTTATTCCACAAGCTGGTGGCTTGCATGCTGTATGTCAATCCGGAGGGAACAATAAACTATGCCAGGAAATCATCATCTACGTGGCGTTAGTGACAAAGAGCAGCGTCAGTACGAACACATCAAGGAAAGCGCGGAGAAGCGCGGCCGATACGGAGGGCGCGCCAAGGAAGTAGCGGCCCGCACTGTTATGAAAGAGCACAAAGAGAAGGGGCACAAAAAAGGCCAGTAGAAAATACGTGGCAGCTCGAACGTTCGCTGGTGTTCGCGCCCGCCGAGCTGCCTCTTGTTGAAAAACGGCCCGAGAATATCACCCAGATCCGCCAAGGTACCCTCCATTAAGGCCAAGGCTAAATAGAATTAGCTCATTGGCTCGTCGACAGTTCCGGGTTTAGATACGCCCCAGTAAGAACAGGAGCAACACTACAACTAGCACCAGGCCAAGTCCACCACTCGGGTAATATCCCCAGCCTCTGCTGTACGGCCACGTCGGAATGACGGCGAATATCAAGATGATCAACAAAAGCAATAACAGCATACGGTAACTCCTCTCAGATCCGCATGCAGCACGTTTAAGTCCGAATACCGTACTACGATGCCGGCCCAGGGCTCAAACTGTACGCGAAAAGCCAAACACAATTAACCGCAGTTACCTGAATACGGACTCATCCCTGTTGTGTCTTGGTTCCCGGTCATGGAGAGGCCGATGCGATGAGCGATATGCGATCGAGTTCCACGTCCAGACAGGCCCCTCTTTCGGCTGGCGATGCCGGGCTGACAGTTAACGTCATGTCCTTCGACGGTGCCAGCTGTATCGTGCCGATGCTTGTTGGCCCCGAATCGTTTCCATGTAGATTGGCCTTGTAGACTCGCCCTCCAAGGTTGACGTCAAGCAGGCGAGCAAACTTACCCGGCCTGTAACTGACTTGTATCCGGTAGGTGCCCGGTTGAGTGACGGCAAAATGCCACCGCTCTTTGCGAAGAGTCGGCGAGTCATAGTAGCCCTCGCCATTGGTGTTATAGAAACGGTCTGCCGTTTCTGGCGTAAGGATGATCGAGTTTTGCGGTCCGGGAGCGACCGCGGGCTGGACCACGTTTATCTCGCCGTCAAACTCTGTCACGACGACGGGCAGGAATTCTCTCCCGAGCGAAGCGGGTGCAAGGACCGCTTTCTGACCCTCTGTGTCGTCAGGGTTGAGAAGCCTTTGCGCTGGATCGCCGAGGACATAGGCCTTTCGAATGTGATTCTGAAATCCGGGCAGATCTAATCGGCCGTTTGCGGGCGGGTGCTCCACGAAAAGAAACAGATGATCGTTCTTCACCGTCACGTAGCCGAAATCGAGCTTGCGGAACGGCTGCGGCTGGGTGCCATAGATCGCTTCGCGGTTACGCTTCAGCCACGTCCCCGTGCCGCGCAAGACAGCGGCTTCAAACTCGACAACAGAGCCATCGCCGCGGGGTCCGATATTCAAGATGTAGTTACCGCCCCGACTTACGACTGCGACAAGCCGCAGGATGTGTTCCTCTATTTTCTTTTCGAGATTCTCCCTATTCAGCCATGAGCGGTAGCCCCAGGTTTCCCGATAGATTGATGCCGGCGATTCCCACGGCTCGTCCAAGATGTAATCCGGGATCTCGTCGTCGCCCATCTCCATGAAGTCACCTTGGTTATTCCAAACTCGACCGCTGATCAGGCATTCGGGCTGCACGGCGTGGACAGTGTCAGCGAAGTGCTTACTTTGAAGCTTAGTCGGATGCCCCATGTCGAACCAGATCTCAGAAATCGGACCGTAGCCGGTCATCAGTTCCCGGAGTTGCGCCACGTTGAACTCTTCATGAGCTTCGGAGATGGGATTATCGTTGCGCCGGTCCGGAGGGTCTCCGAAATGCCAGTCGATGGTTGAGTAATAAACGCCAAACGGCATGTGGCGACGGGCGCACGCGTCCGCCAATCCTTTGATAATGTCGCGCTTGTAGGGACTCGCGTCAACGACGTTGAAAGGTGACATTCCAGTGTGGAACATACTGAAGCCGTCATGATGCTTCGACGTCAGAACGATGAACTGCATCCCGGCGTCCTGGGCGAGTTCGACGACTGCGTCCGGGTTCCACTTATCCGGATTGAACCGGGACGCGAGTTCGGCGTACTCCGCGCTGGGGATATGAGCGTCCGATTGAATCTGCTCGCTGTAGTTGCCGGAGAACTCTCGCCCCTTCCAAACGCCGCCGAGCATCGAGTAGAGGCCGAAGTGTATAAACATTCCATATTTCCGGCTCTGCCAATCGCGCACCGTGGTCGGGCTGGGCCTCGCGATAGCAGTGTCGGCCGCGTCCAACCGCGCTGTGACGAGCACGGCTAAGAAGGCGCACAAGAAGGTGTGGAGTATTCGCTGAGCCATGAGTTGACAGTGCCGCATTTGAGTCGCGGAGTGTAGATGGGATTTTAGCAAGTTCGAGGGTCCTGGTGGATGGAAACCGGCGGCTGGACTATGATCTCCTCGATCGCCGTTTCCAGCTCGGATGAGCAGACATACTGCT
>Ga0210406_10005858_pt1 | contig 12806 bp, 14 predicted proteins | sample IncBWC30MmetaG_FD_155454 | JGI IMG/M metagenome (GOLD analysis project Ga0210406, IMG submission 155454) | Forest soil microbial communities from Barre Woods Harvard Forest LTER site, Petersham, Massachusetts, United States - Inc-BW-C-30-M | ecosystem: Environmental > Terrestrial > Soil >...
CTTCCGTCATGCCGTTCGTTGCCGCTGATTTACGTATAGAGGTCCGCTGGATCGCCTCCATGACCGCGCGAAACGCGCTCCTCGAAGATCATTCATTGGTGGTTCGCGACGGGCGAATTCTCGATATTTTACCGAGTTCCATTGCCGCTCAACGCTATTCCGCCGCACCGCTGCTGCAGCGACATTCACACCTGCTGATGCCCGGCATGATCAACGCGCAGTCGGCCGCCGCAACGCTGCTGTTGCGCGGCGCGGGGGATCATGGGCCGGCAACCGATCGAATCGTCAACGCTGATTTCGCGCGCGACAGCACCTTGGCGGCCATCGCCGAGATGCTGAAGTCCGGGATTACGTGCTTCTGCGATCGCTCTTTTTTTCCGGAAGAAACACTGCGCACCGCAAATGAACAGGGCATGCGCGCCGTTGTCGGCATGCCGGTAACCGAGACCTCCACGCCCTGGGCAAGCAATGCGGCGCAGTCATTGACGCGCTCCTTGAGCCTGCGCGACAAATACAAGGGTGAGGCGTTGGCGTCGACCGCCTTTGCACCCTCCTCGGCGAGCACGTTGAGCGATGACACGTTGACACGCCTAGGTCTGTTGGCCGATGAAATCGACGCAGGGATCATGATGGATCTGCATCAATCACTGGATGAAATCGCCGGCTGCGTCGCGGCTCACGGCATGCGGCCCATCGAACGGCTCTGGCAATTGGGCCTGTTGACGCCGGCGCTCAACACGGTGCACATGTTGCACATGACGGCCGCGGACATGAGCCTGATGCAGCGCACCGGAATCTCCGTCACCTTGTGTCCTCAATGGGGCTTGAAATACGCCCACGCCTTGCCGCAGATCGCAGCATTCTCGGCGGCCGGCGTTCGCCTCGGGCTCGGCAGCGGCGATGTTGCAGCGCTGGGCCAGGACGTCTGGGGGGACTTGAAGATCGTTGCGCTACTGACCGACCCCTGGGATACGCTGCACGCCGTGACCCGCGGCGGCGCCGCGGTTTTGGGACTCGAGAGCGAAGTAGGAACGCTGGAGCCCGGAAAATGGGCGGATCTGTGCTGTGTCGATCTTTCGGGTCCGGGCACCCAGCCCGCCGCAGACCCGCTCGCACGATTGGTTTTCGGCGGCGGCCGTGACATCGTGAGCGATGTCTGGGTCGCCGGCCGGCAGCTGCTGTCAGGCGGCGAATTGACCCGACTCGATTGGCCTGAGGTCGCCGCACGATCGGCGGCGTGGGCCACGCGGCTGAAAACGAGAGGTTGAAAGATGGATGCGTCGATGCGAAATGCCGATCCTGCGGAACTTGCGAAGTTCGCCTCACTGGCACAGAGCTGGTGGGATCCTGCCGGCCCTTCGAAGCCATTGCATGAACTCAATCCCCTGCGCTTGCGATATGTCGAGAACGCGGCGGGACTGCGCGACGCTCAGGTGCTCGATGTGGGCTGCGGCGGCGGAATATTGAGCGAGGCGATGGCGCGCAGCGGTGCGCGCGTGATCGGAATAGACCTGTCCCAGGCGGTGCTCGACGTGGCCGAGCTGCATGCGCTGGAAGGCAAGCTGGCCATCGAATACCGGGCAATCGCCGCCGAGGAGTTGGCGGCGGCGCGCCCGGGTTCATTCGACCTGGTGACCTGCATGGAAATGCTCGAACACGTACCGGATCCCGCGAAGGCGTTGGCGGCCCTGGGCTCATTGGTCAAGCCCGGCGGCCATGTCATCGTTTCCACCTTGAACCGCAAGCCATTGGCGTTTGCAGTGGCCATCATCGGGGCCGAGTACATTGCACGCATGCTGCCGCGAGGTACGCACGAGTATCTGAAATTCATAAAGCCTTCGGAGCTTGCCCGGTGGGGACGCGCGGCCGGTCTCAACCTGCTCGATCTCACCGGAATTACTTACAATCCGCTGACGCGCGCGTTTCGGCTCTCTCCGAATACCGACATCAATTACCTTGCGCACTTCCAGCGCACTGCCTGACATGGCGGTCACCCTAAGAGCGGTGCTGTTCGATCTGGACGGCACCTTGCTCGATACCGCACCGGATATGGTCGGAGCGCTGAACGCGCTGCGCAAGGAGCACCTGCTGCCGCCACTGCCCTTCGCTGCCGTACGCAGCACGGTGAGTCACGGCGCCGCCGGCGTCGTCAAAGTGGGATTTCCGGATGCGGACGCGACAACTTTTTCGGGGCTGCAGCAGCGCTTCCTGCAGATCTACAGCAAGGGGCTTTGCAGCGAAACGCGTCTCTTTGCCGGCATGGACCAGGTGCTGAACGCATTGGCTGGTTGGCGCGTGAAGATCGGAATCGTCACCAACAAGGCGGCATGGCTGACCGATCCCTTGCTCGCAGATCTCGGGCTCAGCACGCGCTTCGCCTGCGTCGTCAGCGGCGATACCTTGCCTCAGCGAAAGCCGCATCCCATGCCGTTATTGCACGCAGCCGCACTTGCCGGCGTCTCCGCCGGCGAATGCATTTACGTCGGCGATGCGCAGCGCGACGTGCAGGCGGCACATGCCGCCGCCATGCCGGCGCTGGTCGCAAAGTATGGCTATTTGCGTGCCGACGAGGACCCGACCGTCTGGGCCGCCGACGGTTATCTGAACGAGCCTCTGGATCTTTTGGACTGGCTCGAGGCCAGCGGCCGCTTATGAGCGGCCTCACGGTCTGGGCGGCATTGATCGCAGGGGTCGTGTTCGGCGCCTTGGCTGCACTGTTGTGGCGGGCGCGCCGCGAACAGGCGCTGCGCATCGACGCGGAATTATTGCGCGCGCGGCTCAAGACCGAGGAAATGTTGAGTGCGGAACGCGAACAGACCTTGGTGCGCGCGCGCGACCAATTGCAGGGCGTGTTCGGCGAACTCGCGCGCGAGAGCCTGCAAAGCAACAGCGAAGTGTTTCTGCAGCTCGCGCGCGAACGTTTCACCCGGCAGCAATTGGATGCCTCGCAAGTCTTGAAGGAACGCGAGTCGGCGATCGAATCTTTGGTAAAACCCATCCGCGAGGCTTTGGCCAAGACCGAGTCGCAGATACAGGCGATCGAACGCGACCGTATCGATTCATTCGCCACCATCAAGGTGCAAATGGAGGTGTTGGCGAGCGGCCAGAGCCTGCTGTCGCGCGAAACGCGCAATCTCGTGACGGCGCTGCGCCGCCCGGACGTGCGCGGCCAATGGGGCGAGATCACCCTGCGCCGCTTGGTCGAGTTGTCGGGCATGACCATGCATGTGGACTTCACGGAGCAGCAGCACCGCAAGACCGACAACGGCTCCATCCGTCCCGACATGATCGTTCACATGCCTGAGCAGCGCGAGATCGTGGTGGATGTCAAAACGCCGCTGGAGGCTTATCTTGCGGCGGTGGAGGCTCAGGACGAAACCGAGCGCAGCACCCAATTGCGCCGCCATGCGCAGATCGTCGGTGCGCGGGTTCGCGAGCTGTCCTCGAAGCAATATTGGTCGCAATTCGAGCGCAGTCCGGATTTCGTGGTGCTGTTCCTGCCCGGCGATCAGTTCCTATCGGCGGCGCTGCAGGAAAATCCCGGCCTGATCGATGATTCGATGCGCCAAAATGTCATGCTGGCGACCCCGACCAGCTTGGTTGCGCTCTTGAAGGCCGTCTCCTACGGCTGGAAGCAAACGATCTTGGCGGAGAATGCGGCCGAGGTGCGCCAACTGGGCGAAGAGATCTACAAGCGGCTGGCGGTATTCGGCGAGCATCTGGGCAAATTGGGAAAGTCTCTCGGCGCCAGCGTCGACTCCTTCAACCGCGCCGTGGGCTCCTTGGAGCAACAGGTATTGCCGGCGGCGCGCCGCTTCGAGGGACTGGGGCTGCGCGTAAATCGCGAGATCGAGCCCATCGAGCCGGTCGCGAGCCTCGCCCGCACACCGCGCGTGGAGAACGCCGAGCCCGGCGCCGCCGATGAGCCAGGCTCTGAAAACTCTTGATGAGACTTATCGTGCGCGGGCCATCCCGAGGGGATCGGTGCGCCATTGGAGCTGGTTGTTCGCGGCCGCGCCGGCGCGCGCGCCGCTGCTCGGAATATATGCACTGTTGGCAGAGTGGAATGCACTGATGGATCCTGCGACCGAACACAGCGCCGCGCGCATCAAGTTGGAATGGTGGCGGGAGGAAGTGCGGCGGTTGGCCGCCGGAACTCCTGTACATCCCATCGGTACTTATCTTGCCTCGCAGCCGCGTGCCGGCGCAGTCGATTTCGATCCTCTGATCCTCAGCATCGACGCGGTGATCGCCGAAACCGGCGGTGCGCCGCTGGAGCGAGCGGCGGATCTTGCGCCGCATGCCTGCGCCTTGCGCGCCCATCCGCTGATCTTGGCGTCTCAGCTCGCCGCCGGCGACCTCGACGAGACCGGCTTGCAACAGTGCGCCGGCGCGTTGGCGGTGGCCGACTATTTATCGCGCTCGACGCGCGACTACAGGCGCGAGGCGCGGCTCGGGCGCGTGCCGTTCGCCGTGGAAGAGCTTCTGGCCGCCGGAATCGACAATACCGACCTGTGCGCGGATCAGCCGCCCGCGCGACTCGAACACTACCTGCAACAGCTTCGAGAGCGCGCGGCGCTCAGCTACGCCGCCGCCGTGCAGGCCTTGCCCCGTACACATCGCTCCCAACTGCGGCATCTGCTGGTGCTTGCGGCACTGGGACTGAAGCATTTGAAGCGCCGTGCGCCAAAAGAACCCGAATCCTCCGGCGTGAGGGACATGCTGCTGGCGTGGTCGACGGCGCGGCGCGCCCAATTAACCTAAGGCACACCTATGATTCCCAAAGACTTCACCCCAGACCGCGACTCGCTCCGTGGACGCGCGATTTTGATCACCGGCGCCGGCAGCGGACTCGGCCGGGCGCTCGCCATCGAATGCGCGCGCGCCGGCGCCAGCGTGATCCTGTCGGGCCGCAACGGCGCCAAACTCGATCTTGTGTACGATGAAATCGAGGCCATGGGCGCGCCTCAACCCGCCATCGCCGTGCTCGACTTGGCGGTTGCCACCGCGGTGGATTACGACCGGTTGGCGCGCGTCATCGACGAGGAGTTCGGCAAACTGGACGGCCTGGTCCACGCAGCAGGCTTGCTGGGCGATCGAACGCCCATCGAGCAATATGATGTGCCGACTTGGTGTAAGGTTTTGCACGTGAATCTCACGGCTCCCTTCATCCTCACGCAAGTGTTGCTGGCGGCTCTGCGCAAGTCCGAAGACGCCTCGATCATCTTTGTCAGCAGCGGCGTGGTGAAGCAACCGCGGCCATACTGGGGAGCCTATGCGGTATCGAAGGCAGGATTGGAGTCGGTTCGCAGTATGCTGTCCGAGGAGCTGGAGGGTGAGGCGAACATTCGCGTGAACAGCGTGAATCCCGGCCGGATGCGTACCGCGATGCGGGCGGCCGCTTATCCGGCGGAGGATCCGAACACGGTACCCACGGCGGAATCCGTCAGCGGTACGTTTCTTTACTTGCTGAGTTCGAGCGGTCGCGGTATTGATGGTCGGTTCATAGATGCGCAATAACAGTAGAGGACTCCGAGGATGCATATGAGGAAAACAATCCCCAGCGCGATGTCGCTTCTGCTCTGCACCGTATTTGGTGCGGCCCATGGCGCTGCGGCGGTGGAAACGCGGCCGCTCGAGGCCGACTACGTCATCCATGATTTTCGCTTCGCGTCGGGAGAAACCCTGCCCGAACTGCGCATTCATTACACGTTTCTCGGCAAGCCGAAAAAAGATCCCCAAGGACGCGTCACCAACGCCGTACTGATCATGCACGGCACCGGAGGATCCGGCCGTAGCCTCATCAACGAGAGATTTTCCGGTGTGCTCTTCGGCAAGGGACAACTTCTGGATGCTGAAAAGTATTACATCATTCTTCCCGACGGCATCGGTCACGGGAAATCCAGCAAACCGAGCGACGGCTTGCATGCCCGCTTTCCGCAATACTCCTATCAGGACATGGTGGCCGCACAGTATGCCTTGGTCACCAAGGGCCTCGAGGTGAACCACTTGCGGCTGGTCATGGGCACCTCGATGGGATGCATGCATACATTCATGTGGGGCGAGGCTTACCCGAATTTCATGGACGCACTGATGCCCCTCGCCTGCCTCCCGGTGCAGATTGCCGGACGCAATCGGGTATGGCGCGATCTCGCCATGGACGCGATCCGCGACGATCCCCAGTGGATGAAGGGTGACTACATGAGCGAGCCGGTAAGCGCGCTACGCACCGCGGCAGGATTGCTTTTGATCGCCGGCAGCGCGCCGATTCAAATGCAAATCAGCCTTCCCACTCGTGACGCCGCGGATGAATTCGTCCAGAAATACATGCAGCGCCAGCTGGAAGATCTGGATGCCAACGATTTTCTCTACCAGGTCAACGCCTCGCGGGACTACGATCCGTCGCCGGGATTGGAAAACATCAAAGCGCCGCTGCTGCAGATCAATTCGGGCGATGATTTCATCAACCCGCCGGAGCTTGGCATCGCAGAGCGCGAAATCAAGCGGATAAAGGGTGGGCGCTTCGTGCTGCTGGCGGCCTCGGATCAAACTCATGGTCACGGTACGCACACCTGGGCCGCGGTTTGGCAGCAATATTTGGCGCAGTTGCTGGACGCCTCAAAGCCCTCGCCGTAAACGTCCAGGCTTGAGCGGCGTCCCGGCTCAAGCAACGTCCGGGCTCAAACGACGTCCGGGGTCGGCAGCGTCGGCTTGGCGGCGTCGATCTCATTGATCAGCGCATTGCGTTCGCTCGCCAGCATGGCCCGGGAGTGGCCTCGCGGCAAATCGTGGCCCAAGTGTACCGGGCCGAAGCGCACGCGCATCAAACGGCTCACGATGATGCCGCGGGCGGCAAACCAATGCCGCACTTGCGCGGAGCGGGTGGCGCGCGCCGTGACGGTGAGCCAGTGGTTGAATCCCTCGCCGAATTTCGCCTCCGCCTGCAGAATGCTCATGGGCTCGCCCTCACAGTCGGTCGCCGCGCGGAATTCTTCGACCAGATCTTGTTTCAACGGGCCGCGCATTCTCAGCACGTAGTCGATCGTCAATGCGTGCACCCCTTGCGACACCCGATGCGCCCACGATCCGTCGTCGGTGAGGATTTCCAAACCCCCGTCCACCGGCGGCATCGGTTGAATGGCGAGCCAGCGGCCCGATGAACGCGGCAGCTTCAGGTGTTCCGCGGCACGCGAGGTCGCCGCCTTCAGGTCAAGATTTTCACCGGGAGAGCGGTGGAACAGCAGGACTCGCAGTTCTTTGGCCGCCGGTGCGTGCAATCGGACCGGGCGGCCATCCAAGGTGATGCGATCCTTGGGCGTAAGCTTCGCACCCAGCGCCGGTACCTCACCGTTGACCTTCAGTCGGGCCTCGCGAATCCAACGCTCGACTTCGCGGCGCGAACCAATGCCGGCGGCCGACAACAGCTTTTGCACACGTTCACCGGACGGCGGACTTTTTGCAGGCGGTGCGGCCGACCGCGGCCTAGGAGCTCGCGGTCGCATCAAATGGTGTCGTCTTGGGCACCACTTGCGACCAATCCCTGCGTCCGCGGCGCCGCGGTTTGTGCGGCCGGATCTTCGTCATCGTCCGCGGGCGGATCGATGTCCCCGGCCGCATCCGCCTCCGCAGCCGCATCGGCGTGCGCATCCGCAGCGGCAGCCGTATCGGCGTGCGGCGGGATGTCACCGTCCGCCAGTACTTCCGGGTCCGCGCCGGGCAGCGTCAACTGCACGCGCAGATCTTCGAGTTCCTTGAGTTGCGCCAGAGTCGGCAGATCGTCCAGCTTCTTCAAACCGAAATAGTCGAGAAATTCCCGCGTGCTGCCGAGCAATTCAGGTTTGCCGGGTACATCACGATGGCCGACCACGCGGATCCAATTGCGCTCATGCAGGGTCTTGATGATGTTCGGGTTGACCGCGACACCGCGAATTTGCTCGATTTCACCGCGCGTAATCGGCTGCCGGTAAGCGATCAAGGCCAGCGTCTCGAGCAGTGCGCGAGAATATTTCGCAGGCCGTTCCTGCCACAAGCGCGCGACGGGCTGCGCGACCGCCGCCCTGATTTGAATTCGATAGCCGCTGGACACTTCCTTGAGCTCCAGACCGCGCGTCTCGTACTCCTCGGTGAGCGTGGCAATCGCTTGTTGGACCTCATCGGCGATCGATCCGTCACGCTCGTCGAACACGCTCGCCAGTTCTTCGGCCGTCAACGGCCGGCCGGCTGCAAGCAGCGACGCTTCAACAACATTTTTCACGTATTGATGGTTCATTGAATTCTCGTAAGATCGTCGTTGGCGGCGTTATCGTCGGCAACCAGCGACAGGTGCCGGGCCGGATTTCCCAGGCGCACGTGCAATGGCGCGTATGCTTCCGATTGCACTATTTCGATCAACCCCTCACGCAATAGTTCCAAGACGGCGACGAACGTCACCGTCACACCGCGCCGGCCCTCTTCGGCGCTGAACAGCCGCACGAAATCCACGAACGCGTTCGCCTGCAGAGCGGACAGGACATCGGTCATGCGCTGGCGCACCGACAAGGGTTCGCGCTGGACGTGGTGATGGGCAAACATGTCGCTGCGTGCCAACACGTCTTGAAAGGCGATCAGCATTTCCTGCAGCGTCACCGGCGGCGGAATGCGTACGACCTTGCGGTCCGTCAGTTCCGCCGAAGCAACCCACGTATCGCGCTCCAGCCGCGGCATCCGATCGATTCCTTCCGCCGCACGCTTGAAGCGTTCGTATTCCTGAAGACGGCGCACCAGTTCGGCCCGAGGATCCGCCTCCTCCGATGCGTCATCGGTGCCCACCCGCGGAAGCAGCATGCGCGATTTGACCTCGGCCAGCGTCGCGGCCATCAGCAGGTACTCGCCCGCCAGTTCGAGCTGCAGCACCTGCATCAGCTCGATATAGCGCATGTATTGGCGGGTGATTTCCGCGATCGGGATGTCGAGAATGTCGAGATTTTGCCGCCGAATGAGATACAGCAGCATGTCGAGAGGGCCTTCGAAGGCCTCGAGAAACACCTCGAGGGCCTGCGGCGGAATGTACAAGTCTCGCGGCATCTCGATAATCGGCTGCCCCTCCACGACCGCAAACGGCATTTCACCCTGGGCCGGCGCAACCACGCCGGGCGACGGCGGGGGCGAAGCGCTTTGAACCAAGGTCAATTCAGGTTTCATCGTAGGACGTCAACGGTAGTTCATCGCCATAGCTTGTCGGACCGCATCGAGCGTGTCGCGTGCCACCGCCCGTGCGCGCTCGCCCCCCTCGGCGATGATACCCCGTACCAGGTCTGGATTCTCCTCGAACTCTTGGGCGCGCTTGGCAATGGCGGACACCTCCTCCACGACCTTCTCGATCAGCGGCGCTTTGCACTCCAGACAGCCGATTCCAGCGGAGCGGCAGCCCTTCTGCACCCACTCCTGGGTCTCTGCACTCGAGTAAATCTTGTGCAGATCCCACACCGGACATTTCTCCGGATCGCCTGGATCGGTGCGCCGCGCACGCGCCGGATCGGTCTGCATGGCCTTGAGCTTTTTGACGATCGAGTCCGTGTCCTCGCGCAGGCCGATGGTGTTGCCGTAGGACTTGGACATTTTGCGCCCGTCGAGCCCTGGAACTTTGGGTGTCGCGGTCAGCAGCGCATCGGGTTCAGGCAGGATCGATATCCCGGCGCCCTCGAGAAATCCGAGCAGCCGATCGCGGTCCGCCACCGTGAGCCGCGCATTCGCCTCGACCAGCGCCTGTGCCTTGTCGAGCGCGTCCGCGTCGCCCTTTTCTTGATACTCCTTGCGCAGCGCGCGATACAGCGCGGAGTTGCGCGAGCCCAGGCTCTTGATGGCCTTTTCCACCTTTTGCTCGAATTCCGGCTCGCGTCCATAGATGTGATTGAAGCGGCGCGCGACCTCGCGCGTGATTTCGACGTGCGCCACCTGATCCTCGCCGACCGGCACGAATTGCGAGCGGTACAGCAGGATGTCCGCGCTCTGCAACAGCGGATAGCCCAGAAAACCGTAGGTGGCCAGGTCGCGGTCGGCCAGTTGTGCTTGTTGGTCTTTATACGACGGAACTCGCTCCAGCCAGCCGAGCGGCGTGATCATCGACAACAACAGGTGCAGCTCCGCATGCTCCGGGACCTTCGACTGGATGAACAGCGTCGCAACCCCGGGGTTCAGTCCGGCGGCCAGCCAGTCGACGACCATGCTCCAGGTGTTTTCCTCCAGCTTGGAAGTATCCTCATAACCGGTCGTCAGCGCATGCCAATCCGCCACGAAGAAGTAGCATTCATATTGGTATTGAAGTTCGATCCAATTCTTCAGGGCACCGTGATAGTTGCCCAGATGCAGCTGCCCGGTCGGGCGCATCCCCGATAACACGCGTCGATTTTGTATGGGCCCGCTCATGTCGCCAGTCCGATCCCGAGGACGTTGATGAGGTGACTGATGGCCCTATAGGCAGGACGGAACAACCAACCGAGCAAGCCCAGCACCGACAATCCCACCACGATGAACATCCCCGCCGGTGCTATTTTTTCGAGTCCCGCACCCAGGCGCGACGGCAACAGGCCCACGAGCACGCGGCCGCCGTCCAACGGCGGGATCGGCAGCAGATTGAAGAGCGCCAGCACGGCATTGACCTTGATGCCGGCTTGCGCCATCAGCACCACCCAGTTATCCAATGTTTGGCCGCGCCTGATTTGCAGAACCGCAGCCAACACGCCGCACCAGAACAACACCATGAGAAAATTCGCGGCCGGCCCGGCAAGTGCAACCGTGATCATCGCCCGGCGCGGATTGCGCAGAACACTGGTCTCGACCGGCACCGGTTTGGCCCAGCCGAACAAGGGCAACCCCAGCGCCAAGAGCGATCCGGGAATCAGCAGCGTACCGACCGGATCGATATGGCGCAGCGGATTCAAACTCAAGCGGCCGAGCAACTCGGCGGTACGGTCGCCGAAATATCGAGCCATCCAGCCGTGTGCGACTTCGTGCAGCGTGATGGCGAACAGGACTGGGATCGCCCAAATCGAAATGATGTAGAGAAATACAGTTAAATCCAATGCTTGCACTCGTTATTTGAAGTATTTACGAGCTTCTTCGCCCGCACGCCCGCGCGCATTATACGGGGAGCGTCGGCCCAAAGGGGCTGACATCGCCGCGCCCTTGCCGCACCACGATGGCGCGGTCGCCGGACAAATCAATCACCGAGGTCGGCGTCAGGCCGCAATTGCCGCCGTCCAAAACCATATCGACGCTGTGTTCGAGCTTCTCGAAAATCTCTTTCGCGTCCGTGCGCGGCAAATCTTCGCCCGGCAGCAGCAGCGTCGAACTCATCACGGGTTCCGCGAGCTCGCTCAGCAGCATCTCAGTGACGGGGTGATCCGGCACCCGCAATCCAATGGTGCCCCGCCGTTCGTGCTTCAATCGCCGCGGGGTTTCCCGCGAGGCCTTGAGCAGAAAGGTGTACGGCCCCGGCGTGTGCACGCGCAGCAGCCGGTACTGCCAATTGTCCACCATCGCGTACTTGCCCACGTCCGCCAGATTCCTGCACACCAACGTGAAATGATGATTTCGGTCCGTTTGGCGAATGTCGCGGATACGTTCCAGTGCCGCTTTATCGCCGATGTGGCAACCCAGCGCATAGCAGGAATCCGTGGGGTACACGATGACCCCGCCGCGGCGGAGCACTTCGACCGCTTGGCGAATATAGCGCCGTTGCGGGGAGACCGGATGCAGTTGCAGATAGATGCTCATCTCGTCAGCTATGATACGCGGATGAGTCAACTCCTCGAATTGTCCCCGCTCATCGTCTTCCTCGTTGCCTTCGAGCTTCTCGGCATCTATTGGGCCACCGCGGCGTTGATGATCGCGTGTGCTCTGTTGCTGGTGATTCATCGCGTGCGCACGGGAAAGTTCAAGACCATGCACGTCATTACCACGGCGGTAGTCGTGATTCTCGGCGCCGCCACGCTGCTGCTGCACGATGCCCGTTTCATTCAGTGGAAGCCGACGGTCCTGCTCGCACTGACGGCAGCTGCGTTTCTCGGCAGCCTGGTCGTCGGCAAGCAGCCGCTGGTGCGCCGAATGTTCGAGGGAGTGTTCGATGAACCTTTGGCGGTGTCGGCGCGCGCCTGGCTGGCAATCAACTGTCTGTGGGCGGCCTGGTTTGCGTTGCTTGCGGTGATCAACCTCTACGTGGCGCGAAATTTCACGGAAAGCACGTGGGTGCACTTCAAGGTGTACGGAATCACGCCGGCGACGATGATCTTCATGTTTCCACAGGTTCTATGGCTCAGCAGTAAGACGAAAACCGGCCGCGGACCGCCCACCGCCGCACCGTCCGAGCCACCCGGTCGATGAATGAGCCCTCGGCGGAATCCGTAGCGAATCGACCCGCAGCCGGTCGCGCTCAACGTCTGCGTGCACGATTGCAGGAACGCTTTGATCCTGCCCAACTTACGGTGGAGGATGAAAGTCACTTGCATGCAGGCCATGCCGGCGCGCAGGGGGGCCAAAGCCACTTTCGAGTGCGAATCGTGTCCGAAGCGTTTCGCGGGATCTCCGCCGTGGCTCGGCATCGGCTGGTTTACGCCGCTGTCGATGATCTTCTAAAGACCGATATCCATGCGCTGGCGATTGAAGCGTTGCCCCCTGACTGACCATCGTACCTGCGGATTGCTGCAGTGCGGCAGAGCATCGGTGCTCTCGTGCCGCATCAAAAATTGGTGAGATCCCACTGTTGAGCTAAACTGCCGCCCCCGGGCGCGTCGGCCATTTGGCCATAGTCGCTTTTTTTTTGCGTAGAG
>Ga0210406_10005860_pt1 | contig 12803 bp, 12 predicted proteins | sample IncBWC30MmetaG_FD_155454 | JGI IMG/M metagenome (GOLD analysis project Ga0210406, IMG submission 155454) | Forest soil microbial communities from Barre Woods Harvard Forest LTER site, Petersham, Massachusetts, United States - Inc-BW-C-30-M | ecosystem: Environmental > Terrestrial > Soil >...
CCGCCGAGACGCCTGAGGTCGGCTCGTCGAGCAGCAGCAGTTTCGGCCGGCGGACCAGAGCCATTGCAATATCGATCAGCTTGCGAACGCCGCCCGCAAGCTCGGAGATCGGTCGGTCGGCTAGATTGGCGAGACCAAACCGCTGTAGCAACTCGATCGCCTTGTCGTGGCGGCCTCGTGCCTCCGCCGGCGAATGCAGCGAAAGGGTTTTGGCATGCATGCCGGAGACGGCCACGGCCAGATTCTCAGCCGCGGTGAGTTCAATGAATAATTGCGGAATCTGAAACGAGCGCGAGATGCCGAGCCGCGCCACGCTTCTTGGCGAACGCTTGCCGATGTCGACCCCGTCAAGCGCGATCGAGCCGCGATCGGGCTTTAAATATCCGGTCACCATGTTGACGAAGGTTGTCTTGCCCGCGCCGTTGGCGCCGATCAGGCTGACCTTTTGGCCGGCTGCGATGTCGATCGACAGGGCGTCCGCGGCGACCACCGCGCCAAACCGCTTGTCGAGGCCGCGCACCGACAATACGGGGTTCATGACGCGACCCCTTCTTCGGCGGCTGATGTTGCGCCGGCGGGTTCGGCTCTTTTGCGCCGTTCCCTGATCCAGAGCGAGCCGATACCGCGCGGCAGAAACAGGATGACGGCGAGCAGGAAGACGCCGAGAACGAGCTGCCAGGTGTTGGGAAGATACAGGTTCGAGAAGGAGCGAACCAGCTCGAGCGCCAGCGCTGCAACGAACACCGCGGCAACGCTTTGGTATCCCGCGAGCACCGCGACAAAGACGAATTCGCCCGACGTGGTCCAGTAAGCGAATTGCGGGTCGATGTGCCGTTGCGCCATCAGCGCGAACGCGCCACTGGCGCCGGCAAAGGTCGCCGCGATCACGAAGTTGATGGTGATGATTCGGTTGGCCGAGATGCCGAGATACTCGACGCGCAGGTTGTTTTCGCGAACCGCAAGGCTGGCGAGGCCGAATTCGGAGCGGAACAGAACCGTTGCGGCGATGCCGGCAAGCCCGGTGGTGACCACCGAGACGGCGTACAGCATGAAATCCGCCTCGCGCGGATCGGCGAAGCTGATGCCGAACAGGCTCGGGCGCACGACATTGAAGCCATCGGATCCGCCGAGCACGGTCGTCTTGACCAGCGCACCATAGAAAACCATCGATAGCGCGAGCGTCAGCATGCCGAAAAAAATCCCGCTGTAGCGGGCAATCAGCGGACCGACCACAAGGCCAAGCAGGCCGCCGCAGACGGCGCCGATCAGCATTTGCGTCACCGCGTCGGTGATGCCCCAATTGTTCGCGATCAGCGCAACGCCATAGCCGCCTGCGGCAAAGAACAATCCCTGTCCGAACGAGACGTTACCTGTGCGCGCCAACACCACGATGCCGAGCGCGACCAGGGCGTTGGAGGCGGCGACGGTTGCGAGCGACAACGTCCACGTCGGCAGCGCGCGGCCGAACAGGGTTGCAGCGATCACGGGCAGGATCATGACGAGAGGGTGGTAGCGAGACGGCCTCATCAGATTCGCCTCGCCGTCTCGCGCTTGAACAAGCCCTCGGGACGAAACATCAGCACCGCCGCCATGATCAGGTAAATCACGAACAATTCGGCCTGCGGCATCAGATGTACGGAAGCTGCGCGCGCGAGCCCGACAAGAATGGCGCCGATGGCCGCGCCTTCGACGCTGCCCAACCCTCCGATCACCACAATCGCAAAGCTCAATATGATGACATCCGAACTCAAGCCCGGCTGCATGGATATCTTGGGCGCCGTCAGCGCGCCCGCCAGCGCGGCCAGCAATACGCCGAAGGCAAAGGCCGCCGCGTAGACGCGGTTCACCCTGACGCCCATGCTGACGCTCATTTCCTCGTTGTGGATCACGGCCAGCACGATCTTGCCCATCACGGTGCGATTGAGGCCGAACCAGACCGCGAGCCCAATGGCGGCGGAAGCTGGAATCAGCAGGAGGTCGTAGCCGACGTAGTTGAGACCGGCGAATTCGGCATTGCCGAACAGCTCATAGGGCTGGGATGCATAGATCGGGTTTACGCCCCAGATCAGTTTGGTGGTGTCCTCCAGGATGAGAAACACCGCATAGGTCACCAGCAGCAACACGACTTCGTCGCGGCCATAGAACATCTTCAAGAGGCCGCGTTCGAGCAGCAAGCCGACCACTGAGGCGATCAGGGCGACGGAAAGCAGCATCGCGACAAAGCCGAGGGCGGGCGGCAGGCTGTGGGCGGCGGCGATGGTGACGGCAGTCGCCGCGACATAGGCGCCGAGCGCGTAAAAGCTGCCGTGGGCGATGTTGAGAATCTTGAGCACGCCGAACACCAGCGTCAGCCCCAGGGCGACAACGAACAGCCAGGAAGCCTCGATCAGCCCGTCGAGAACAATCGTCAGAAACAGGTTCATGGCGTCGTGATGCCGATCGTTGCGGGCGAAGGCCGATAGTCGCGGGCAGCGGACCGCGGCGCGAGCGTTCTGCTCACGCCGCCGGCCCCTTGCTTCAGTGGCGGCCGCCGCCTAGTTGCACTTGGCGCCAGCCATCCCGGCCTTGATCCACTCGATCGATTTCACGCCCGCGGGCGGATTGACGCATTCGGCCGCGAAGTACTGGATGTCGACCAGATCGACCCGTCGCAAGTCCGGATTGTATTTGGTGCGGCTGAAGGCGATCGGCTGGATCGCCTGATGGCCGTCGGCAAGCTTCATCTGAATGAGCCCGCCGGGCGATTGCCACTCGAGCCCCGTCATTGCCGCGATCAGCTCATCGGTCGAGGGTTTTTTCCCACCGTTCTTGGCCATCGCCTTCTCGACCGCGGTTTTCAATCCAAGGATCGACTGCGCGATGCGGTAGGCCGCCTGAACCGGATAGACGCCATTGACGTTCTGGTAGCCCTTGAAGAACCAGTCGTTGACCGGCGATTTCTGCGACATCAGACCATAAGCGCCGCGCGCGCCGATGATCGTGCCGTCGGGCATCTTGTCGCCGAGCGGCGGTAAGACGTGATCGGCGGCGCTGAGCACCAACTGGCTGCGCTTCGGCAGGCCGCGGGGAGTGGCCTGCAGGATGAAGGCCTGCAGATCGCCGCCCCAAAGGCTTGAATAGACAACGTCGGAGCCCGCGCTGACCAGCGCGGAGATCTCGGTGCCATACTGGCCGGCGCCGAACTTCGGCAAGAGGTCAGCCTGTAGCTTCGCGTCGGGATAAAGCTGTCCGGCAGCGGCGACGAAATCGGCCCGGCTATCCTGACCCCAGGCGTAGTCCTGGTTGATGGCGGACAGCGTGTCCATCTTGATGTTCTTGGCTTTCATGTACCTGATCAGACCGACGTTATCCATCGTGGCGTGGGCAGCCGTGCGGAATACATAATTGTATTTCGCCTCTTCGAAGATGCGCGGCGTGCCGCAATCCATCAGCACCAGCATCTTCTTCAGTTCTTCGGCAATCGGCGCTACCGCGAGGCAATCGACGGAACCGATGTAGCCGAGCACAACATCGACATTGTCGCGCTCATAGAGATTGCGCAGCTCCTGGACCTGCTTGGTCGCGCCGCCGTTCTCGTCGATAACGACGGGCTCGATTTTCATGCCGCCGAACCCGACCTTGTCGTAGGGTGCTGGCGCGGACCCCTTGTTCAATTCGTCGATCACGAATTGACCGCCGTTGCGGGCCGGCACGCCAAAACTGTCTGCGGCAGGGCCAGACAGGAACGTCACGACGCCGAGTTTGAAAGTGTCTTCCGCGCATGCCGGTGCCGCCAGGGCGACCGGGATAGCGATAGCGGCAGTCAGGAGCGTGACAGAGCGGCTAATCCGCCGAAGTTGATCCATGATTTCCTCCCGTGGATTGCCGGCGGTTGCGCCGCCGTCCATTTGAACCGGTAGTCCCGGCGTTAGCGGTTACAGAGGGCAGTTTAGGCGGGCTTTTCGGGCGCGTCTATGGATGGCGCCGGGTCGCGGACGGTTCCTCGGCCTGACGGATTTCAGCCCTCGAGGATGGCGACCGCGCGGGTCCAGCCCGCCGAGGCCCGCTCGATCTTGACCGGAAAGCACGACACCATGAAGCCGGCCGACGGCAAAAGCTCGAGATTGTGCAGCTTCTCGATATGGCAATAGCCGATGTGACGGCCGGCCTTGTGGCCCTCCCAGATCAGGCTCGCGTCCTTGGTCTCGGCATATTTCTTCGCGGTATAGACGAAAGGCGCATCCCAGCTCCAGCCATCGATTCCGGTCAGCCGCACGCCGCGCTCGAGCAGATACATCGTCGCCTCATAACCCATCCCGCAGCCGGAGGTGACGTAATCCTTCTGTCCGTATTTGGCGCCGGCGCTGGTATTGACCACGACAATCTCGAGCGGCGACAGCGTGTGCCCGATCCGCTTCAGTTCGTTTTCGACGTCCTTGGCGGTCGCGACATAGCCGTCTGGCAGATGGCGGAAGTCGAGCTTCACGCCAGGCTGCAGGCACCACTCCAGCGGAACTTCATCGATGGTCCACGAGCGCTCGCCGCGGTTCATGGTGGGGTGAAAATGCCAGGGCGCGTCCAGATGCGTGCCGTTGTGGGTCGATAGCTGCACCTGTTCCACGGCCCAGCCCTGGCCGTCCGGAAGGTCCTCGGCCTTCAGGCCTTCGAAGAACTGCAGCATGCGGGGCAGGCCCTGCTGGTGATCGATGTATTGGATGGTCGGATGGTTGCCGGGCGGATCGGCCGGCACGTCGTTCTGCAGGGGGACGGAAATGTCGATCAGCTTTCGCGCCATGGCGCTCCTCCGGCCTTTTCTTGGATTTGGTCAGACCGGCCGAATGCCGGCCTTGGCGATGATATCGCGCCATTTCGGCACTTCGTCCTCGATGCGTTTCCTCATGCCGTCGGGTCCATTGGCGAGGACCTCAAAACCGTCGTTGCGCAACTGCTCTGATACCTTCGGCGTCTTCAAGATCCCGATCGACCTGGCCGACACCAGCTCGACGATGGCGGGTGGGGTTTTCGAGGGTGCCAGGAAACCCTGGAAGGTATCGGAGATGAAATCCTTGTAGCCGAGCTCGACCATGGTCGGCACATCGGGCAGATCGAACCAACGGTGGGCGCCGGTGATGGCCAGCGCCTTCAAGGCGCCGGACTCGATATGCGGATGCGCCGGTGGCAGTGCTGCGAAAGCAACTTGCGTGGTGCCGCTGAGGATCGCCTGGATCGCCGGACCCGCGCCGGAAAAAGGCACATGAGTCATGTTGATGCCGCAGATAACTTTGAAGAGCTCGCCGGAAAGATGCGGGGTAGTACCGATCCCGGGGCTCGCATAGTTCAGCTCGTTCGGATTTTTCTTGGCACGCGCGATCAGATCGGCGATCGAGCTCACACTGAGCTGCGGATTGACCAGGATCACATTGGGCGAGGTGCCAAGCTCGGCAATGGCCGCAAAATCGTTGAACGGATCGTAGGGAATCTTGGCGTACAGGCCGGGATTGACGACATAGGCGCTCGAGGTGATCAGGAGCGTATAGCCATCAGGCTCGGCATGGGCCGCGATACCGATCCCGATATTGCCGCCGGCGCCGGGCCGGTTCTCGACAACGACGGTGCCGGAAAGAGCCTCGCCGAGATGGGTCGCGAGAATGCGCGCCATGATGTCGGTCGGCCCAGCTGGCGCAAAGGGGACAATGATCTTGATGGGGCGTTCGGGATAGCCCGCCGCTTGCGCGCGCCTCAGGCCAAGGCCGGAAGTTGCGGCCGCACCGATCAGCAGGGCCGCGGTTCGCAGAATGGTTCGGCGCGATCGAAACGTGGCTACATCATCGTGCATGGCTTTTTTCTCGGGGGGCGCGACATCGCGACTTCACATATCAAACACCGCCACGGCGCGGATCGGCGAAGCCGTGCCCTCGCGCCACTTCATCGGCAGGCCGATGAAGGTGAAGGGGCCTCGGCCGAGCAGCGCCTCCAGATTGCACAGGCTCTCGATGTGGGTGATGTCGAGATCGAGGCACGCCTTGTGGACCAGCAGATTCACGTCGCCATCGGGTCCGGGCCGCATCGAGTCGATGCCGAAATGCACGATGCCTTGCTTCGCCAGCCATTCGGTCGCGGCGACATTGACGCCGGAATTGTCGGTCGAATATTCCTTGCGCGGGAAGGTGCGTTCGTGGTGGCCGGTGCAGAGCAGAACCGTGCCGCCCTTCGGCACCGCTACGCCTGCCCTCTTCACCGCCGCTTCGAGATCGGCGGGCGTGATCTCGGCGCGCGGCGCGATGTGCCGTAGATCGATGCAGATGCCCGGCACGATGCATTTTTCCAGCGGGTATTCGTTGATCGGGATGCCGTGCGGGCCGAAATGCCTGGGAGCATCGATATGCGTGCCGCCATGGTCGGGCATCGAGATGAACATCGAGGAGAGCCCGTATACGTTTTTGGACTCGGCGAACGCCTCCTCGTGGTTCTTCCAGATGCCGTGGATCACAGGCGGATGGCCCGGATAGGTCACAGACCGGTGATGGAGCTCGCGGCTGAGATCGACGATCTTCATGGGCGCCTTCTGGGATGCGGATGGTCCGGAAGCTTACCGCAGCACCTGCCGCGGCAGCCACAGGGATATTTCGGGAATATAGGTGACGAACATCAACACCAGGAACATCACTGCGTAGAACGGCCAGATCTTGCGCATGACCTGCTCGATCGTGACTTTGCCGACTGCGCAGCCGACGAACAGGATTGATCCGACCGGCGGATGGCACAGCCCGATGCCGAGATTGAGCAGCATGATCATGCCAAAGTGAACCGGGTTGACGCCGAAATTCTGCATCACCGGCAGCAGGATCGGGGTCGCGATCAAGATCGACGGCGCCATGTCGACGAGCGTGCCGAGTCCGAGCAGCAGGATGTTGATCAGGAACAGGATGACGTATTTGTTGCTGGATATTGAAAGAAAGAACGCCGTCATTTTTGCCGGCATCTGTGTCAGCGCCATGATGTAGCCGACGCTGGAGGCGCAGGCGATCAACGTCAGCACCATCGCGACCGTGCGCAGCGTCCGGTGCAGGAGAACCGGCAGATCGCGCCAGCGATAGTCGCGGTAGATGAACATCGTCACGAAGAACGCCCACAGGCAGGCCACCGCGCCGGCCTCGATGGCGGTGAAGATGCCGCCCAGAATGCCGCCCAAAATGATGACCAGCGTGATCAGTCCCCAGGCGGCATCAATGGTGATCCGCAGCGCGTCCTTGGCCGGTACGGTCTGTCCGCGCGGATGGCTTTCCCGGTAGGCGACGACAAGGCAAAGGATGATCAGCGAGAACCCGAGCAGGAGGCCTGGAAACACGCCAGCCATGAATAACGCGCTGATCGAAATCGTGCCGCCGGTCGCCAGCGAATACAGCACCGCGTTGTGGCTCGGCGGGACCAGCAGCGCCTGCACCGAAGCAGTGATGGTCAGATTGGTTGCGAACACGCGAGGATATCCGGCCTTCTCCATTTGCGGGATCATCACCGAGCCGATCGCGGACGTATCGGCCACCGCGGAGCCGGAAATGCCGCTCAAGAACGTCGTCGCCAGCACGTTGACGATGGAAAGTCCGCCACGCAGCCGCGTAAATCCCACCAGCACGTCGGCGAAGGCGACCAGCCGCCGCGCCATCCCGCCTTCGGCCATGATCGCGCCGGCGAGCACGAAAAACGGGATCGTCAGCATCGCGACCTTGCTGACGCCGTCGGAGATTTTCAGCATCAAGGCTTCAACGGGAATGCCGATCGAAAGCGCGCCGGCGATCGCCGCCATCGCCAGCGAATAGGCAATGGGCATGCCGATGACGAAGCAGACCAGCATGGTCCCAAGCAGGATGAAGATATCCATGATCTGCCTCTTACCCGATCATTCGAACGGCGCGGTTTCCGGATGGTGAGCAAGCGGATCGGGCGGAAGCCCTAGGAAGATGCGTTCGATGATGAACAGCAGCAGGCAAGCGCCGCCGACCGGGATCGGCAAATAAGTGATCCCGACCGACAGGAACGGGAAATCGGCGATGGTGTTATGCCAGGTGACTTCGACGAGCCGCTCGCCCCAGATGATCATGAAGGTCGCGATCAGCGCCATCAGGAGCTGAACGACGTTGTCGAGCAGGGCTCGCCATGGCGGTGGCAGACGATCGGCGAAATAGGAAATGTTCATATGCAAATTGAGCCGGTAGGCCGCGGCGGCGCCGATGAAGGTCAGCACGATGGTCAAGAGCACCGCGAGCGGCTCGGGCCAGGATGCGGCGCTGTTGAGCACGTAGCGCGTGAACACCGCCCAGGGGATGATGGCGGAGATCAGGACGAAGGCGGTGCCGCCGACCATGACGCACACAAGATAGAGGACGTCCATCGTTCGACGAAACAGTCCGGCCATTTTCCAATTTTCCCGATTTGCCAGGCGAGCGATTGATCCACTCAGATCGCTTGAATGCGCTTGATCATGTCCTGGTATTTCGGACCGTATTTGTCCCACACCGGCTTGACCGCGTTCTGGAACGGCGTCTTGTCGGGGATCTCGGTGATCTCGCAGCCGGCGGCTTTGGCCTTCTCCATCGCCTGCTGCTCGTATTTCTGCCAGAACTCGCGTTCTTCCAGCTGGGCCTCGCGGGCAAACTTCTTGATCAGGCCTTGGTCGTCGCTCGAAAGCGAAGTCCATGCCTTCTTCGAGAACAGCAGCACTTCGGGAATGATCAGGTGCTCGGTGAGGGAGTAGTATTTCGCCGCGGTATAGTGATTGCTGAAGACATAGCTCGGCGGGTTATTCTCGGCGCCGTCGATGACGCCGGTCTGCAGCGCGCTGAACACCTGATCATAGCCCATCGCGACGCCGTTGCCGCCGAGCGCATTCATCATGTCGACGAAGATCGGATTGCCGATGACGCGGAATTTCAGGCCCTTGAGGTCTTCGATCGCCTTGATCGGCCTTTTGGTGTTGTAGAGGCTGCGCGCGCCCGAATCCATCCAGCACAATCCGACCAGCCCGGCATTGGGGCTCGCCGTGATCTTGTCGAGCAATTCCTGCCCGATCGGCCCGTCCATCATCTTTTCCGCGTGCGCTGTATTCTTGAACAGGAACGGCATGTTGACGACATTGATATCGTCGACGATCGGACCCATGGCTCCCACGCTGACCCGCACCATCTGGACGGCGCCGATCTGCGTCTGCTCGATGGTCTCCTTCTCTCCGCCCAGCTGCATCGATGGAAACATCTGGATCGAGAGCCGGCCCTGGGTGACGGCTTCGAGCTTCTTGCCGAGGTTTTCTGTGGCCGCCACGGTCGGGTAGCCGGGGGGCTGGACATCCGACGCCTTGAAAACCGATTTGGCTTGCGCGGATGCACCGGAGAGCGGCTGCAACGCCGCAGCCGCTCCAAGTCCAGCACTCAACTTCATGAAATCGCGGCGTTTCATTTGACTCCTCCCGTGAGGTCGTTTGTTTTGCGGCTGTTTTTGTTTTGTGTGCCGCGTCTTTTAGTCTTGCTAAGCTCCTTGGTCGAAATACTCCGGATTGGTGTGTTGCGTGGCGGAGATGTCGCCAAGGAGCCTCTCCAGATGGGCTCCCATGGCGGCCCTTGCGCCTTCCGGGTCATGTCTTTCGATCGCGGCCAGGATGACCTCATGTTCAGCGATCACTTGCGCCATCCGTCCACTTTGCGGCAGGGTCAGCCGGCGGTAGCGATCGACGTGGACCTTAACCTGCTGGATCAACGTCCAGATACCCGGATATCGGGCGACTTCCGCAATCGTGCCGTGAAAGGTCTCATCCGCCTGATGAAAGCCGTCACGGTCGCTGGCGATGTTTGCCTCGCGCTGACGTTCCAGGATCGAATGCAGGGTCAGAATCTGGCTTGACGTCGCGCGCTCGGCGGCGAGGTGCGCGGTGGTCTCCTCAAGCGCCTTGCGAATGATGATGGTCTCCGGCAGCGCCGCGACCGGAATGCGCGATACAAAGATGCCGGACTGGGGAAATATTTCGACCAGGCCTTCATCCGATAGTTTGAGGATGGCTTCGCGGACCGGCGTTCGGCTCACCCCGTAGGAAAGGGCGATCTCGGCTTCCGAGATCACCTCACCGGGACGCCGATGCAGCGACACCAGCTCGGCCCGAAGATCCGAATAGATCTTTGACGAAGCCGTGGCCGTGCGCGGCCGGCCGCGGCGGCGAGGGCTGGCGGTCGCCGAGCGAACGGGGGCTTCGGTCTTTTTCGTCGCACGCGAGGGCATGCTTGCTCTCGTAATTAATATATTAGTATATGACGTTTGTCACAAAGATAAATCGAAAAAGCGCGCTGCCCTTTGGCGGACAGCGCGCGAAGAAGCAACGTAGTGACGGCTATCGCAAACGCGATCAGGCGGGCAGTGGAGCAGCTTCGATGACCTCGAGATCGGCCGTGAGCTTCTTGCCCTTGGTTTCAGGCCCCAGAAGCACGGAGATCACCACGATGACCAGGAAGAATGTCGTGCTGATCATCATCGGCATGGCAAAGCCCATGTTCATCTGTACGGCAAAATAGGTCAGCACCGGCGCTATCAAGCCGCCCCAGATTGCGCCTTGATGATAAACAAATCCGGACGCCGTCGCCCGCACTTCGGTTGGGAAGCGCTCGGAGAGGTAGCTTGGGTTCTGCCCGTAGATCGAGCCGCCGAAGATGCCTTGCAGGATGAATCCCCCGACGATGTAGGTCGGATCCAGCGTCCACAGATAGAGCGGCGTCACGAAGATTGCGATCGTGGCCGGCACGATGATCCCTGGCCGGCGCCCCCACCTGTCCGAAACCAGGCCCCACAGGGCACTGCCGGCGAACACGACGATGTTGGCCCAGAACAGCGGCTTGGCCACCATCAGCGGGGTCCAATGCAGCTCCTTCTGCAGGTATGCCGAGAACAGAGCCCAGATCGAGTAGTAGACGCAGAAGGCGCTACCCATCCACAAGCAGGCCGTCAGCGTGTTCGTCAGCATGCCGCGCTTGAAGATGGAGAACAAGGGCGCCTTCACTTCGGCCTTGGCTTCCCGCTGGATCCGCTTATTCGTGACCCAGACTTCTGGTTCTTTCACATAGTATCGGATCCAGACCACGGCGAGCGCCGGCAATATTCCGATCCACAAGAGACCGCGCCAGCCGATCAGGTCGAACAGGAAGCCATAGGCGAGCGCCGATAAAGCGAAGCCAAGACCCCATGAGCCCTGCAGGATGCCGCTCATGAACCCGCGGGAACGCGGCGGCCAGGATTCCATGGCAAGCGCCGCACCGGCCGGCCATTCCGCGCCCATCCCGATGCCGAGCATTGCGCGGAAAAAGAACAGAAAAGCAAAGGTCGGAGAAAAACCCGCGATGAAGTTGCAAAGCGAATACCAGAGAATGGAAATCATCAACGGCGCCTTGCGACCCATCCGGTCGGCCATCCAACCGGCGGCCGTCGCGCCCACCAAACGCATCCACAGGGTGATCGTGAACACGGCGGTGACCGCCGTCAAAGGCACGTCAAATTCCTTGGCAATCGGCACCATGATCAGCAAGAAGATTGTGAAATCGAAGGCATCCAGGGTCCAGCCGAGCCAAGCGGCGATATACGCATTCCATTGGTCTTTGGTCGGCTCTTTCCACCAGGGGATATTCGCAGAAGCATCAAGCGTGGTTGACATGGTGTCCTCTACTGTTGGTTTCGGATCACGTTCCCAGCGAAGCGGCGGCCATTCAAGGAATCGCCGACCGCTAGCGGAGCGGCGCGGAACCTTTGGAATATGAACGGCAATGGAGACCGAAAAAGCCGGCGGCCTCTTGAGAAATCATGCCTGCCGACGGCAGCAACCCTGCGAAGCGCAACGGGAATTTCGGCACGTTCCCGCCTGAAAACAGGAGGCCTTGGACTTGGCAGCCTAGCTGGCACTGCCGGCCGTCGCAAGCAGTAAGCGTCATTATCCGTTTTGGATGCACTGCGGCGAATTCGATCTCGTCGATCTCGTCGTGGCCAGCGTCGCTTTTGTCTCGTCGTTATTTCTTAGCGCTCAAGAAGCCCGCGCGGGTGCGCAGCTCCCGTGCATCGGCACTCGTCAACAGATCGATCAGGGTCTGAGCCTGCTTCACGTTAGCGGCCAGCGTCGTTACGCCGGCCGTGTACATGGTCGAAAGCTCGCATCCGATCGGCAGCGGTCCCGAGAGCACGACGCCTTCGGTGCTGATGATCTCGGTCGACTGGGTGCAGCCGATCGGCCGCTTGGCATCGGAGCCTGCGAGATGGTGCATCGCGGTCGCGCCATTCGCATAGATTTTTAGCCGCTCAGCCACCGCGTCGGCAACGCCAAGCTGCGCCAGTACTTTTGCGACATGAATTCCGGCGGTGGAGGCCTTGGTGTCCGGCACGAAGATCGCATCCGACGCCAGCAATGCCTGCCGCAAATCGGTTTCGTCCCTGACCGTGAGCAAGGGATCACCTTTACGCACGGCCAGCGCCGTCTCGACCAGGCCGACATCGGAGACGGCGGCGGCGACCACCAGCTTCTCTTCCGCCAGTTTGGCAACAAGCGCCGCCGTCAAGATCACCACGTCGGTCGGCACGCCCTTGCGCAGTTTTGCGGCCATGGCACCGACCGCGCCGAACTCTCCTGATATGTCGAAGCCGGTCTGCGCCTTGAAAGTGGGGGTGAGGCTTGTGACCAGGCCTTGCGCCGCACCGCCGCTTAGAATTTTCAGGTTAGTCACGAAGCAAGTTCCATCGCCGCGACCAGGCTGTCGCGGGTGATCGGCAGATTGCGAATCCGCACGCCCAGGCAATCGAACACCGCG
>Ga0210406_10005861_pt1 | contig 12801 bp, 13 predicted proteins | sample IncBWC30MmetaG_FD_155454 | JGI IMG/M metagenome (GOLD analysis project Ga0210406, IMG submission 155454) | Forest soil microbial communities from Barre Woods Harvard Forest LTER site, Petersham, Massachusetts, United States - Inc-BW-C-30-M | ecosystem: Environmental > Terrestrial > Soil >...
TTTCAACGGCTTGGCTCCGTCATCCAGGTGTCATTAAACCTTCGTAAAAGCGGCATTGACCGTCCCTAAACGGGGCCGACGTGAGCGCTTGGCTTACGAGATGGAGACCAGCGATGAATTTCATGAGGACGATCGTCGTTGCCGGCCTGGTCGGCGCATCGACGCCAGCATTCGCCGCCGACATTACCGGCGCGGGCGCCACCTTCCCGTTTCCGATCTATTCAAAGTGGGCGGATGCCTACAAGAAGGAGACAGGCAACGGCTTGAACTATCAGTCGATCGGTTCGGGCGGCGGCATCAAGCAGATCGAGGCCAAAACCGTGACCTTTGGCGCGACCGACATGCCGCTCAAGGTCGAGCAGCTCGAGAAGGACGGGCTGGTTCAATGGCCAATGGTCATGGGCGCGATCGTTCCGGTGGTCAATATCGAGGGCATCAAGCCTGGCGAATTGGTGTTCGACGGGGAGACGCTGGCCAATATCTACCTCGGCAAGATCGCCAAATGGGACGATCCGGCTATCAAGAAGCTCAATCCCAACGTCAAGCTGCCGGGCGAGGCCATCACCGTGGTTCGCCGTTCCGACGGATCGGGCACGACGTTCAACTTTACCGACTACCTCTCCAAGGTGAGCGCGGAGTGGAAGACGAAGGTTGGCTCCGGCACCGCCGTCGAATGGCCCACAGGCGTTGGCGCCAAAGGCAATGAGGGCGTCTCCGGCAATATCGGCCAGACCAGGAATTCGATCGGCTATGTCGAATATGCCTATGCCAAGCAGAACAAGCTGACCTACACCGCGCTGGTGAACAAGGCCGGCAAGGCCGTGCAGCCGACCGTGGCGGCGTTCCAGGCAGCCGCTTCGAACGCGGACTGGGCCAAGGCACCGGGTTACTTCGTAATCCTCACCGATCAGCCTGGCGAACAATCCTGGCCGATCACGGCATCGACCTTCATCCTGATGCACCGGGAGCCCGCCGACAAGGCGGCATCCGCGGAGGCCATCAAGTTCTTCAAATGGGCCTTCGCCAACGGCGGCAAGATGGCCGAGGAACTCGACTACATTCCGATGCCGGATTCAGTGGTCAAGCTGATCGAAAAGACCTGGTCGGCCGACATCAAGAGCTGACCGGGCGATCGCCAGCCGCGCCCGGATGCCTTGCGTCCGGGCGGACCGTCGAAACAGGGCAGAGGCAATTGGCGTGGCAGACATGGCCGTTCAAGGCGATGCCGTTCAAGACGGTGCAATGGAAGTCGCCGGACCCTACGATCGCGCCAAGGCGCTGAATGCGTTCAAGCTCGGTGACGTCACCTTCTACTGGATTACCCGAGCTAGTGCGATCTCGGTGCTGCTCATTCTCGGCGGCATCATCCTCTCGCTGATCGTCGGCGCGTGGCCGGCGATGAAGCAATACGGACCAGCCTTCCTGTGGACGCAGCGCTGGGCGCCGTCGGCCGATCCGCCGGTGCTCGGCGCGCTCGGTCCGATGTATGGCACGCTGGTGACGTCTTTCATCGCGATGCTGATCGCCATCCCCGTTGGCCTGGGCATCGCGATCTTCCTCACCGAACTTTGTCCGCTATGGTTGCGTCGGCCGATCGGAATAGCCATCGAATTGCTGGCCGGCATTCCATCGATCATCTACGGCATGTGGGGCTTCTTCGTGCTCGGCCCATTCCTGGCCTACACCTTCCAGCCGTTCATGATTCGCTTGTTCGGCGGTGTCCCCGTTCTGGGGGCGATCTTCGCCGGGCCGCCTTCCTACCTCAGCCTGTTCAATGCAGCACTGATCCTGGCGATCATGGTGCTGCCATTCATCACGGCGATCTCGGTCGACGTCTTCAAGACGGTGCCGCCGGTGCTGAAGGAGGCCGCCTACGGTGTCGGTTGCACCACCTGGGAGGTGGTCCGCAACGTGGTGATCCCCTATACCCGCGTCGGTGTCATCGGCGGCATCATGCTGGCGCTGGGGCGCGCACTCGGCGAAACCATGGCCGTCACCTTCATCATCGGTAACTCCTTCCGCATCTCGTCCTCGATCTTTGCGCCGGGAACCACGATCTCGGCGGCAATTGCCAGCGAGTTTGCCGAGAGCGACGGGCTGCACCAGTCCGCCCTCATACTGCTCGGGCTGTTGCTGTTCGTGTTGACATTCATGGTGCTTTCCGCCGCGCGGCTGATGCTGCTGCGGCTGGAGAGGAAGAGGGGCAACTGAGATGAACCCGATCTACAAGTCGCGCCGCCGAAACGACCTCATCATCCGCGGCCTCTGCTATGGCGCGGCGCTTTTTGGTGTCACCTGGCTCGCGCTGATCCTGTTCACGCTGTTCTTCAACGGTTTCAGCGGTCTCAATCTCGAGGTCTTCACCCAGAACACGCCGCCGCCCGGATCCAACCAGGGCGGCCTCTTGAACGCGATCACCGGCTCCATCATCATGACCGCGATCGGCGTCGGCATCGGCGCGCCGCTCGGCCTTTTCGCCGGAACCTATCTTGCCGAATACGGCAGGAACGGTCACCTCACCTCGGTGATCCGATTCATCAACGACATCCTGCTGAGCGCGCCGTCGATCATCATCGGCCTGTTCATCTACGGCGCCATCGTGGTGCCGATGGGCGGGTTCTCGGCCCTGGCCGGTTCGCTGGCGCTGGCCGTGATCGTGATCCCCGTCGTCGTGCGCACCACCGAGGACATGCTGCTGCTGGTTCCCAACCCGCTGCGCGAAGCCGCATCCGCCCTCGGGCTGCCGCGCTCGCTCGTCATCAGGCGCATCGCCTACCGCGCGGCGCGGTCCGGCCTGATCACCGGCGTGCTGCTTGCGACGGCACGCGTCGCCGGTGAGACCGCGCCGTTGTTGTTTACGGCGCTCTCCAACCAGTTTTTCAGCCTCAACCTGACCAAGACGATGGCCAACCTGCCTGTAACCATCAACAATTTCGTGCAAAGCCCCTACGCCTACTGGAAGCAGCTCGCCTGGAGCGGGGCGTTGATCATCACGCTCACCGTTCTCGCTCTCAACATTGGCGCGCGGATTCTTGGTGCCGAGAGGACCGCAAAATGAACGACCTGTCCGTTTCCGTGAGTGTTCCAAGCGCTCCGGCGTCGCCTGCGCCCGGTCATGCAGGCCATGCGGAACCGCCGGCCAAGGTGACCGCACGCGGCCTGAATTTTTACTACGGCGAGCACCACGCGCTGAAAAACATCAGCATCACGCTTGGCACCAACCGTGTCACCGCGTTCATCGGCCCGTCCGGCTGCGGCAAGTCGACACTGCTGCGGACCTTCAACCGTATGTATGATCTCTACCCCGGCCAGCGCGCCACCGGCCAGCTGATGCTCGATCAGACCAACATCCTCGACCCCAAGCTCGACCTCAACCAGCTGCGCGCGCGGGTCGGCATGGTGTTCCAGAAGCCGACGCCTTTCCCGATGACGATTTACGAAAACATCGCGTTCGGCATCCGCCTTTACGAAAAGATTTCCAGGTCGGAGATGGATGATCGCGTCGAGAGGGCGCTGCGCGGCGGCGCGCTCTGGAACGAGGTCAAGGACAAGCTCAATGCCAGCGGTCTCAGCCTGTCAGGCGGCCAGCAGCAGCGGCTCTGCATCGCCCGCACCGTCGCCGTGCGGCCCGAGGTGATCCTGTTCGACGAGCCGTGCTCGGCGCTCGATCCGATCTCGACCGCCAAGATCGAGGAATTGATCCAGGAGCTCGCCGAGAACTACACGATTGCAATCGTCACTCACAACATGCAACAGGCGGCGCGGGTCTCCGACAAGACCGCCTTCATGTACCTTGGCGAGCTGATCGAGTTTGACGAGACCGACAAGATCTTTACCTCGCCGAACGAACGACGCACCCAGGACTACATTACCGGCCGCTTCGGCTAAGGAGAACTCGATGGCTTCAGAACATACAGCCAAGGCGTTCGACAGCGATCTGCAGGAACTGACGCGGCTGGTGGCGGAAATGGGCGGGCTTGCGGAACGCATGATCGTGGAGTCGGTCGATGCGCTGATTCGTCGCGACGTTGCGCTCGGCAAACGCGTGGTGGAGGCCGATGTCGACATCGACAATCTGCAGCGCCTGATCGAGGAGCGCGCGGTATTGACCATCGCGCGGCGTCAGCCGATGGCTGTCGACCTGCGCGAAATCGTCGGCGCGATGCGGGTCGCAACCGATCTCGAACGCATCGGTGATCTGGCCAAGAACATGGGCAAGCGCGTCGCGGCGCTCGAGAGCGATTTCCAGCCGCTGAAGCTGATCCGTGGCCTGGAACACATGACCGACCTCGTGCAGTCTCAGGTGAAAACCGTGCTCGACGCCTACGCGGCGCACGATCTTCCGGCGGCGATGTCGGTCTGGAAGGGCGACGAGGAAGTCGACGCCATCTGCACCTCGCTGTTCCGGGAGCTTCTCACCTACATGATGGAGGATCCCCGCAATATCAGTTTCTGCATCCATCTGATGTTCTGTGCCAAGAACATCGAGCGGATCGGCGACCACGCCACCAACATTGCGGAGACCGTGTTTTACATGATTGAAGGCCAGCAGATGCTCGACAAGCGCCCCAAGGGCGACATGACAACCTTTGCCACGACTGTTCCCGGAAACTGACGACCGTCTTGTGCGAAATCATCGCGCAAGAACGCGTCCCAAACACGAGAGAAGGCTACGCATATGAGCGCACGCATTCTGGTGGTGGAAGACGAGGAGGCGCTGACGACGCTCTTGCGCTACAACCTCGACGCCGAAGGCTACGACGTCGAGACGGTAGGGCGGGGCGATGACGCCGATACGCGCTTGAAGGAACGGGTTCCCGACCTCATCGTGCTCGACTGGATGTTGCCGGGTTTATCCGGCATCGAGCTGTGCCGTCGCCTGCGGGCGCGGCCCGAGACCAGGCAATTGCCGATCATCATGCTGACGGCGCGCGGCGAGGAGAGCGAGCGGGTCAGGGGACTGGCTACCGGCGCCGACGACTACATCGTCAAGCCGTTCTCGGTGCCCGAGTTGCTGGCGCGCGTGAGAGGCCTGCTGCGGCGTGCAAGTCCGGAGCGGCTTGCAACCGTGCTGACCTATGGCGACATCGAACTCGACCGCGAAAAGCGCCGGGTCGCCCGCTCCGGCCGTCCGGTCGATCTCGGGCCGACCGAATACCGGCTGCTGGAGTTTTTCCTGGAACATCCGGGACGCGTGTTCAGCCGTGAGCAGCTTCTCGACAGCGTCTGGGGCCGCGACATCTATATCGACGAGCGCACCGTGGATGTCCATATCGGGCGCTTGCGCAAGCTGCTCAATCCCGGCCGCGAGCAGGACCCGATCCGCACCGTGCGCGGCGCCGGTTACGCCCTCGACGATCGCTTCGCGAAGGCGGAGTAAAAACTCCACGATCGTCCCGGCCTTGAGCCGGGACCCATAACCACCGGTGTCAATTATTGAAGCAATTGAGCACCAGTAGAGCAACCACGCGCACCTGTGGTTATCGGTCCCCACGTGCGCGGGGACGACGTCTGGGAGCGCCCCTACCTCGTCGTCTTCGGCGCATGGCGGCGGCGGTCGCCGGCCGGCTGATAGGCGATCCGTGAATGATGCGCGCAGTAGGGCAGGCTGGTCAGCGCCTTGCCGCCGCAGAAGAAGAATTCCGGGCTGGAGGGGTCGCCGATCGGCCAGTGGCAGGTAGCTTCGTTCAGCTCCAACAGCGACAGCCGCTGGCTCAATGGCACCACATTGTCATAGGCGATCGGATCCGGATCGAGCTCGACCTCGAAGGCGTGAGCCAGCGCCGTGTTGCCGCGCGAGGCCGGGCGCGGCACCCGCATCATGTGCTGGGCGGGCCGAGCCTTGCGCTGGCGTGGGGTCGCAGAAGAGGGACTCTTGGCGCGGCCGGAGAGGCCGAGCCGGTGGACTTTGCCGATCACCGCATTGCGCGTCACATTGCCAAGTTCGGCGGCAATCTGGCTCGCCGACAGCCCGGCTTCCCAGAGCTTCTTGAGTTGTTCGACGCGATCGTCAGACCAGGTCAATACCGTCATCGCGTTCTTTCCCCCGTGTCGCGCCGGCCGGTTTCGGGCAGCGCTGCGATGCCAATCGTCCCAAAAATCCCTTCCGGCAGAATCCCTTAGCCCTCGCCGGGCACGAAAAACGCGCCCGAACGTCTACGCCGAACAATTGCGACTTAAAGGATCGTTACTACCGCACGAGATGTCGTACCCGACGAAAAAGAAGCTACAATATGGCGTGACTCTGGCGCAAGAGTCCGCGTGAGTGCGTCCACATGTTCCGTGAATTTAAACCTCGTGATGCGCTCTTTGCGCGACACGTGTTTAGCGGGGATAGCCGTGGAGCCCGACCGGTTGACACTTGTCTCCGTGCGCTTAAAATAGTTTCCCGCGTGCCGCCCTTAAAAGGCGGCACGTTTTATTTTCCGGGATCGGATCGCAAGTTCGCCTGGGCCCCTCGCTTTTCGAAGTTCGCGCAAGGGCCAGTCAGCGATGTGATCGCGGACTTCGGAACGAGGGTCTGGTGATCACAATGACCAAGAGCTCTGCGTCGCATCTGCTTCCGGTATTTGCCAGGGTCGATCTCGGCTTCGAGCGCGGCGAAGGCGCGTGGCTGGTGGCCACCAATGGCGAGCGCTATCTCGATTTCACCTCGGGCGTCGCGGTCAACGCGCTTGGCCACTGCCACCCGCATCTGGTGGCAGCCCTGCAGGAACAGGCGACGAGGCTCTGGCACATGTCGAACCTGTTCAAGAGCCCCGACGGCGAGCGGCTTGCGGCGCGATTGTGCGAGGCAAGCTTTGCCGATTTCGTGTTCTTCGCCAATTCCGGTGCCGAGGCGATGGAATGCGCGATCAAGATGACGCGCAAGCATCACGCCGCCAAGGGCCATGGCGAACGCTATCGGATCGTCACTTTCGAGGGCGCATTTCATGGGCGCACGCTTGCGACGCTGGCGGCCACCGGGTCGGCCAAATACCTCGAGGGTTTCGGGCCGCCGATGGACGGCTTCGACCAGGTCGCGCTCGGCGATCTCGATGCTGTCCGTAAAGCCATTGGTCCGCAGACCGCTGGTATTCTGATCGAGCCGCTGCAGGGCGAAGGCGGGGTGCGCGCGGCGCCCCCTTCTTTCTACAAGGCGCTGCGCCAGCTCTGCGACGACAATGGCCTGGTGTTGATATTCGACGAGGTGCAAACCGGGATGGGCCGCACCGGCGAGCTCTTTGCCTACAAGCGCCTTGGCGTCGCGCCCGATGTGATGCCGCTCGCCAAAGCGCTCGGCGGCGGCTTCCCGATCGGCGCCTGTCTTGCCACTGCAGACGCTGCGGCCGGCATGACGCCGGGCTCGCACGGCTCGACCTTCGGCGGCAACCCGCTTGCGGTTGCGGCCGCCAATGCCGTGCTCGACGTGATGCTCAAGCCGGGCTTCTTCGAACACGTCCAGAAAATGTCGCTGCTGCTCAAACAAAAGCTTGCCGCGGTCATCGATCGTCATCCGGCTGTGCTGGCGGAGGTGCGTGGCGAGGGATTGTTGATCGGCGTGAAGGCCGTGGTGCCGTCGGCCGATCTGGTAACCGCCTTGCGCGAACAGCACCTCCTCACGGTCGGTGCCGGCGACAACGTGGTACGCCTGCTGCCACCCCTGATCGTCAGTGAGGCCGAGATCGAGGAGGCCGTGCAGCGGCTCGATCGCGCCTGCGCTGGGCTTTCCGCAAAGCAGCCGAAACAGGCGGCCGGGCGATGAGCAAGGCGTTGCGTCATTTCCTTGATCTCAACGAGCTGCCGACCAGGGAGCTGCGCAACATGCTTCAGGCCAGCGTGGCCATGAAGGCGAAGCTGAAGGCGTCGAAGAACCAGGGTGAGAAAGCCAACCGTCCGCTCGAGGGCAAGACGCTTGCGATGATCTTCGAGAAGCCCTCAACCCGGACCAGGGTCTCGTTCGACGTCGGCATGCGCCAGCTCGGCGGTGAAGCGATCATGCTGACCGGCGCCGAGATGCAGCTTGGCCGGGGCGAGACGATCGCCGACACCGCGCGCGTGCTCTCCCGCTACGTCGATGCGATCATGATCCGCATTCTCAACCACGAAGCACTGCTCGAATTGGCCGCGCACGCCACCGTGCCGGTCATCAACGGGCTGACGCGGCGTTCCCATCCCTGTCAGGTGATGGCGGATCTGATGACTTTTGAGGAACATCGCGGTCCCATCACCGGGCGCACGGTAGCCTGGAGCGGTGACGACAACAACGTGCTTGCGTCCTGGGCCCATGCGGCGGAGCGATTCAAGTTCACGCTGAACATCGCAACCCCGCCACAGCTCGCACCCAACAGGGCGATGCGGGACTGGATCAATGCGACCCAGGCGCCGATCGTGCTTGGCAACGATCCTGAAGCCGCCGTGCGGGGCGCCGATTGCGTCGTCACCGACACTTGGTTTTCGATGGGCGATAAGGACGGCGAGCATCGGCACAATTTGCTGCGGCCCTATCAGGTCAATGCCCGCCTGATGCGGCTCGCCAAGCCGGATGCGCTGTTCATGCATTGCCTGCCTGCTCATCGCGGCGACGAAGTCACTGACGAGGTGATCGACGGACCGCAATCGGTGGTGTTCGACGAGGCCGAAAATCGCCTGCACGTGCAGAAGGGAATTCTGGCCTGGTGCTTTGACGCGGTGGCCTGACCACAGAACGATCGTCGTCCCCGCGAAAGCGGGGACCCATGCCGCGTGATCTCCCGTTTTTGCGATATGGCGGACAAATATCTTTTGAAACAAACGACGTCCGGTGATTATGGGTCACTGCTTTCGCAGGGACGACAATTATCAAGCCCCTTTCGTTTTGCGTTTTCCGACCCCAGATAGGTATCATGACTTCACAAGCCCCCGACATGAAAATGAAGCAAACGCCGATCCGCGCGCCGTCGCCGGTTCCGCTCGACGACACCATCCTGCCGTTCGAGGTTGCCGCGCTTGATCTGCGTGGTCGCCTGACCCGGCTCGGCCCCGGGCTCGACGATATGCTGGCCAAGCACGATTATCCGCCTGCCGTGGGCAAGCTGCTCGGTGAAGCCATTGTGCTTGCGACGCTGCTCGGTTCTTCGCTGAAATTCGACGGTCGCTTCATTCTGCAGACCCAAACCGATGGCCCGGTGTCGTTTCTGATCGTCGACTTTCATTCGCGCGACCGTCTTCGTGCCTATGCGCGGTTCGACGCGGCAAGGCTCAAGGACGGCCAGGATTCCGGCGCACTGCTGGGTCGCGGCCATCTTGCCATGACCATCGATCAAGGTCCGGACATGAGCCGCTATCAGGGAGTGGTGGCGCTCAATGGTGGCACCCTCGAGGATGCCGCACATGAGTATTTCCTGCGCTCCGAACAGATCCCGACCCGCGTGCGGCTGGCGGTTGGCCAGGAATGGCGCGCCGGCGAGGATGGTCCGCGGCAGCGCTGGCGTGCCGGCGGCATGTTGCTGCAATTCCTGCCCAAGGCGCCGGAGCGGGCGCGGCAGGCAGATTTGCACCCGGGCGACGCGCCGGAGGGTACGCTTGCCCACACTGTCGCGGAAGACGATGCATGGATCGAAGGCCAGTCCCTGATCTCGACGGTCGAGGACGTCGAACTGATCGATCCCGATCTGTCAGGCGAGCGGTTGCTTTATCGGCTGTTTCACGAGCGCGGCGTCAGGGTGTTTCATCCGCTGAAGTTGCGCGCGCAATGCTCCTGCTCGCGCGATGCGGTGTCCTCGATGCTGAAGAGCTTCGCGCCCAACGATCGCGCCGAAATGGTCAAGGACGGCAAGGTGGTGGTGACTTGCGAGTTCTGCTCGTCGGTTTATCAATTCACGCCGCTTGAAGCGGGGGTGGAATAGGGGGCGGTTTCCTGGGAGCCGCCCAGCTTCTCCGTCGTCTCCCTTATCCACGTGTAATTCGGCGCAATTTTAACCGCGATCGCGAAATTTGGTTTGCCGCCGACAATGATTCCCGCAAGGGCACGCATCTCCGCACTGTCAGATCAGCGAAGTCCGCGCCCATCAGCGCGTTTGCCGGCGCGCCGTATAGGAATTGCGCGCAGAGAAGCCCAAGGCATTCTCCAACAACGATACTTCGCATAAGTCCTCCTTACCGCGCCGGGCATGTTTTCAACCTAAGAATGTGTCCAAATATCGATGCGTTGCCCGACGGGCAAATCACCCGGAAGCTGTCTAGTCTTCTCGGCAAAAATTTTCCGCTTTTCCCGTTGGGCAAATCATCTCTACAAGCTCGCCTGTCCCGCCTCGATCAGAGGGGCGTTTCGCGATCGTCACGAACGTGGAGCGGGATGCGGTGGACGCTTTGGCGCTTTTGACGAATGGCGCATGAGGCGGACGGCGAAGTCGTGTGGTCCTGACGCCCCGACGCTGGCGTCAAGTTCGCGGAAGGCAACTTTCGCAGGCGACGGTGGCAAGAAAGCCCGGTCGCCGGGGAGAGCACGAAGGAAACCGTTAAAACCATTGCGCGGGGAATGCCGGGTGTTTCCGGTGTCACCGTGGTGGACTTACTCGTGTGCTTTTTGTTTTTCGCACGCGAGACTGCGGGCGCATCGCGCGCCCGGCATTCCCCGCGCCCTCTGATTTTCAGGGGACGGAAGATTGAAGTAAAACTCGCGCGGAAGACGCGGCGAGATCGCGAAGGTGTGTTCTTGATTTCAAAGCCAGGAAATTTTCGCGATGTTCAGCCATGAGTTTGTGCTCTCCCGACGCTTGCGCGATGTACCTTCTGCCGCAAGGGAAGAAGGAAGAAGAGAGCGCTCCGATCGTCACCGTCGGCGAAGGTGGACGATCATTCGCGGGGACGACGGGTTCGTCAATTCAACACCCGCTTGCCGTCGGGGCTGTCGAGCGAAAAGGTCGGCACGTCGATCTCGAACTTCTCGCCGCTTTCGTTCACCATCTGGTAGCGGCCGGTCATGAAGCCCGAGGCGGTCGGAAGCGGAACACCGCTGGTGTACTCGAAGCGTTCGCCAGGCGCCAATACCGGCTGCTCGCCGACCACGCCTTCGCCGCGAAATTCCTGCTTGCGGCCGGTAGCATCGGTGATGATCCAGTGCCGCGTGCGCAGTTGCACGGTCTCGGTGCCCGAATTGGTGATCACGATCGTGTACGACCAGAAATACTGGCGGTTTTCGACCGACGAGCGTTCCGGCAGGAAATTGGGTTCAACGGTGACTTCGATATCACGGGTAACGGCGCGATACATGCGGGTCGATCTTCCGAAATCAGGCGGCATCATATCCAATAGTTCGCGCCAAACCAATCGTCGAGGCTGCCGTGGGCCTTGCCTCAACCGGTGGTTCCTATCGTCGTTTCACCACAGTTCTCCCCTAAAGCGAGCGCGCCGCGCAACTTGCGTGCGGCGAATGGGCCTATACTATCTCGTGGGCCTATACTATCTCGCGTCGAAGCAGGCTCATGAACCGCTCGCCCAAGACGGTGCCAGATGACCTCAGTAGCCGATCGAATCGCCGGACCGCCGCTCGCGGCTGACGCGGACGTGATCGCGCAGGGCAAAGCGGCGGCTCAGGTCGCGGCACCGGCCGTGGCGTTGCCGGCGGCCGGCGAGCGCGAATTGCGGCTCGATCTGTTTCGCGGGCTCGCATTGTGGCTGATCTTTATCGATCACCTGCCGCCGAACATTCTGACCTGGCTGACGATCCGCAACTACGGCTTCAGCGACGCCACCGAAATCTTCATCTTCATTTCCGGCTACACCGCCGCATTCGTCTACGGCCGCGCGATGCGCGATGCCGGCTTCGTGGTCGCGACCGCGCGCATCCTGCGCCGGGTCTGGCAGATCTACGTCGCGCACGTGTTTCTGTTCACGATTTTCCTCGCGGAAATCTCCTACGTCGCCACCAGCTTCGAAAACCCGCTCTACAGCGAAGAAATGGGCATCATGGATTTCCTCAAGGAGCCGGACGTTACCATCGTCCAGGCGCTGCTCCTGAGATTCCGTCCCGTCAACATGGACGTGCTGCCGCTTTATATCGTGCTGATGCTGTTCCTGCCGATAATCCTCTGGCTGATGAAGCGGAGCCCCGATCTCACGCTGGCGCTGTCAGTCATACTCTACGCCATCACCTGGCAGTTCGATCTCTCCCTGTCGGCCTATCCGAACGGCGTTTGGGTTTTCAATCCCTTTGCCTGGCAATTGTTGTTCGTGTTCGGTGCGTGGTGCGCGCAAGGCGGCGCGCAGCGGATGTCGCGGATTCTTGCATCGCCGATCACGCTGTGGATTTGCATCGCCTACCTGTTGTTTGCGTTCTTCGTCACGCTGACCTGGTACATGCCGCAACTGAGCTACCTGATGCCGCGCCGGCTCGAGCAATGGATGTATCCGATCAGCAAGACCGATCTCGATGTGCTGCGCTTTGCGCATTTCCTGGCGCTGGCCGCGGTGACGGTACGGTTCATCCCGAAAGACTGGCCGGGGCTGAAGTCGCCATGGCTGCGGCCGCTGATCCTGTGCGGGCAGCACTCGCTGGAGATTTTCTGCCTCGGCGTGTTCCTGGCCTTCGCCGGGCATTTCCTGCTGGCGGAGCTCTCGGGAGGCGCCGGGTTGCACTTTGTTATCAGTATTTCCGGAATCCTGATCATGTCCGCCGCTGCATGGCTGTTTTCGTGGTACAAACACTCTGCCGATAAGAGTGGAACCCGGAGCAAGGCCACCAGCGGCAACGCCGATATGGCGGGAGGGGGCGCATGAACTCCGTCTCAGGGCCGATCCTGGGCTTGATGGTGCTGACCGGTCTTCTGACCGCAATGCCCG
>Ga0210406_10005862_pt1 | contig 12801 bp, 7 predicted proteins | sample IncBWC30MmetaG_FD_155454 | JGI IMG/M metagenome (GOLD analysis project Ga0210406, IMG submission 155454) | Forest soil microbial communities from Barre Woods Harvard Forest LTER site, Petersham, Massachusetts, United States - Inc-BW-C-30-M | ecosystem: Environmental > Terrestrial > Soil >...
ACTCGCCACCGTTCCTGTGGAGTGTCGGTCGCTTCGCAGCAGGTGTGTATCCTTATTTAATCCGTCGTGAGTACGATCCTGATGATAATAGCGGATGTATTCTTGAGCCAAGCGTCGCAAGTGGCTTTCGTTGAGCTCATGGCTGATCAAAAACAAGCAGTACAGAATGCGGGGGTTCGCCGTCATGACCGTGAAGAGATCCATCCCGGCAATGCTCTCATGGTGATTTATTAAGAACGTCCGCCAACATTGACCTGAATTGCCGTTCCGACGCAAACGCGAAAGATATCGGGAGACGGTCCGCTCCGAAATATGGACTCCCAGTTTCAACAGTTCGCCATGGATGCACCCCAGGTGGAGTTTTCGTGCGCGATCGTCTTGAACACCGGTACGACCTAACGTCATTGCTGTATACTGCACTAAGCTCGACACCTATGTACAATATCGTCCAGGATTCTGCGAACCGCACCTCCGTCAGTCAGGTCTTCCGCGCCCACGCGCACCATCGTTCAACCGTCTTTGGCGGCAGGCTTGCGCATAGTTGGGTGGCCCTTCAGACTGTCATCGGGTTTTTGCTTTCGGGCGCCATCACCTCTGCTGTGGCTCAGAAGCCGGACCCCAAGGATTGGCCTGCATACAGCGGCGCCGACAACGGGCAGCGTTATTCTCCGCTGAAACAAATCACAGCAGCAAATGCCAACCGGCTTCAGGCGAAATGGGTCTACCACATGGACGGCGCGAATGGGATGGAGCAAGTGCCCGTCGTGGTGAACGGCGTTATGTATATCTCGCAATTCAATCGAATGGATGCGATTGACGCGCGCACGGGCAACATTTTCTGGAGGTATCAGCGTCCGCCCGCTTCCGGAACGCCACAGCGCGGCACGGCGTTTTACAACGACAAGGTCTTTATGGTGACGTCCGACAGTCATCTGGTGGCACTCGATGCGCGCAACGGCGGCGTTCGGTGGGACGTGAAATCGGAGGGCGGCTATGTCCTGGCCGGGGGCGCACCTCTGATTGCCCACGGGAAGGTGATTGTCTCGGGCAACCGGCCCGATGGTTTCGTTCAGGCGTTCGATGCGGAAACCGGCAAATATGCCTGGAGTTGGGTCGCGGTCCCGAAACCGGGCGAGCCGGACGCAGGGACCTGGGGAGGGGCCAAGCCACAAGGTGGTCCGATGTGGATGACCGGCTCATACGATCCGGAATTGAATCTCCTTTATTACGGTACCGGGCAGCCGAATCCCCAGTGGACCGGCTCCGAGCGCCCCGGCGATAATCTCTACACCGATTGCATCGTGGCGATCAATGCCGACACAGGAAAACTGGTGTGGTATTTCCAGAACACACCACACGATGTTCACGATTGGGACTCGACCGAAACGTTGGTGCTGGTCGACGCGCCATTCAAAGGGCAGGCCCGTAAATTGCTGCTTCAGGCCAATCGCAATGGATACTATTATGTTCTTGATCGCAGCAACGGTGAGTTTCTGCTCGCCACCCCTTTTGTTAGTAAGATCGACTGGGCGGACGGCCTTACCTCCAAGGGCAGACCGATCGTCATACCGGGTCACGATCCATCCGTGCGCGGGACGACGACTTGCCCATCGACAGCGGGCGCAACCAACTGGCCGGCGCCGACCTATAGTCCCGATACTAAGTATTTCTACGTGACCGTTGCGGAAGGCTGCGGCATAAATTTCATTACGTCGAGTACCGCGCCGGATGCCGGAACGGGATACATCGAGACATCGAAAGCGCCATGGCAAGCCTATGTGCGTGCGCTCGATGCGACCACCGGTAAGAAGGTCTGGGAGTACAAGCCGGTCCGGTCGAATCATTATGGCCCCGGCTTGCTCTCGACAGCGGGTGGGATCGTCTTCGCACCGGAGCAGTTCGGGCAGGTTACGTTACTCGACGCAAAGAGCGGCAAGCCACTATGGCACTTCAATACGGGTGATCTCATCACCGCGAGTCCGGTCACGTACAGCGTGGAGGGTGAGCAATTCATTGCGATCGCATCCGGCACGAATGTGTTCGCCTTTGGCTTGCAGGAGGTTAATCGATGAATCGAGCATTAGTAACCGCAGCGTTGCTTCTGACCCGTATGGTTGGTCCGATTCTTGCCCAGCGTCCCGCGCCGGGGCCGCCGAATCCATTCCAGGGCAAACCTGAGGCTGTTCACGAAGGCGAAAGTCTCTACGCTCAGAAGTGCACCGGCTGCCACGGACCGAATGGCACAGACGGTGAGATCGGACCGGCGCTCGTCTCCGGCGACCGTACAGATTTTGGCGCTACCGATGGGCAAGTCTTCAATACAATCAAGAACGGCATTCCCGGGACTCCAATGGGCCCCCAAAAGCTTTCCGACGACGAAATCTGGAAAATCGCCTCATATATTCACGCGTTACGCGGGACGGCGTTGGACAATCCCTTGCCGGGGAACGCCGCGCACGGAGAGCAGGTCTTTTGGGGCAAAGGCCAGTGCGGCAACTGCCATATGCTCGGCGGCAAGGGCGGTCTCACCGCGCCGGACCTGAACAATATCGCGGGTACACGCAAGGCCAGCACAATTATCGATGCGCTCACCAAGGAGCAGCACCGTGAATACGGTAGCGGCGGCGCCCATCTGAAAACATTGCCGACCATGGACAGCTATTTCCCGGTACATGTGACGACCGCCGACGGAAAAGTAATCGATGGCATTTTGCTGAATCAGGATGGATATTCCCTACAGATGTTGGGAAACGATCAACGGCTTCGCTCGTTCGACCGCGCCAAGCTGCGTCGCGTCGACATTGAAGCTAAGAGCCTGATGCCCACTGACTATGACAAGCGCCTCACGGCGGAGGAGTTCAAGGATCTGCTGGCGTTCTTGACCCGCCAAGGAACGAAGCCGCCGCCGCCCACAGCCGGGAGAGGTGGACCGCCGCGCGGAGAAGAACGCTAGATGAAACGAGCGCTGCCAGTTTATCTTTTGACCACGTTTCTGCTGGCGACGGTTGTACCCGCAGCGGCCGATGAGGGCGATTATCTCGTTTACGTCGGCAGCTATACCGACGCGCCCTCCAAATCGAAAGGCGTCTACGCGTGGCGGTTCGAACCGGTATCGGGCAAGCTGACCTCTCTCGGCGTTGTGGCAGAAACGGTCAATCCTGCGTACGTGTGCGCAACAGCGGACGGACGTTTTCTCTATGCCGTAAACTGGCAAACGCCCGAAGCGGCGAAAGACGATACGGTGAGTGCCTATTCAATCGACAAGAACACCGGAGCGCTTACGCTCTTGAATAAGGTTAGTGCCGGAGGCGGGCTGCCAAATCAAGTGATTGTCGATCCGCAAGGAAAGCTTGCCATGGTGACGAATTATGGATTCCATGGAAACGATGCCGGCCAAAACAATTCATCATTGGCGGCGCTACCAATCCAGGCCGACGGCAGGCTGGGCATGCCTTTTTACGTCGACCACCACACGGGCGCAGCTTTGAGTCCACGTCAGACAACCGGCGCACACACTCATGGCGTCATCTTTACCAAAGACGATCGCATCGCGTTCGTGGCTGAGCTAGGCCTGGACCGCGTTTATACCTACCATGTCGATCCGGCGAAGCGGGCCGTCAGGGCGGCAGATCCGCCTTTTGTTAGCTTGAGCCCCGGTTCCGGTCCCCGCCGTCTAGCCTTCAGCCCCGATGAGAGGTTTCTGTATGTAAATCACGAAACCGATTCCAAGGTGAGCGTATTTGCCGTTGATCGCGCAGCTCTCAAAGAAATTCAGCAGATTTCGACCTTGCCACCGGATTTCACGGGCCGGAATACCACGGCTGAGATCCAGATGGACAAGGCTGGCCGGTTCCTCTACGTCTCGAACCGCGGCGCCAACAGTATTGCCGTTTATGCCGTCGAACCCGGCAAAGGGACGTTGACGCTGCGCGAGTTCATTCCCGCTCTTGGTCAATCGCCACGGAACATTACCATCGATCCAACCGGCCGATATTTCTTCGCCGCGAACCAGCTTTCTAATAATGTGGTGATTTTCAGCATCGATCCGCAGACCGGACACCTCATTCCTACTGGCGAGCAATTGCAGATGGACCAGCCTGCTTCGGTGTTCCTGGTCAGGGCCGGAGAACACAAGTGAAGTCCGGACAAGCTGCTGAGCGAAGTAGCTTCTGGTGGCTCGCGGTTCCGGCGTTCGGGGCGGCTGTGTTTTGGACGGCGGGAGCACACGCGCAACAAGCGCTGGTCACAGGGCCCTTCACCGATGCTCAAGCAAGTGCCGGGCAGACGGCCTACGCGCAGAATTGTGCATCATGCCATGGCAATTCGCTCGGGGGCAGCGGAGAGGCACCGGCGTTAACAGGCACCGGTTTTATTGGTTCGTGGGGCCGGCGCACGACTCAGGAGTTGTATAACGAGATTCGGGTGGCTATGCCGCCCGAAAATCCCAACAGCCTGAGCGCGGAGACTTATGCGGCAATTACCGCATTCCTGCTGAAGGCGAACGGCGCACAGCCGGGGACGAGTCCGCTTACGCCGGAGACGACAGTAACGATTGGATCGGTGGCGACAGGTCAAATGCCGGCAGGCCTCATCGGGCCTGGACGGGGGGGCGGTCGCGGCGGCCGGGGTAGTGGTGGTCGCGGTGGGAACGCGGCAGCTCGGCGCACGGGTTTGACGGTGACTGGCACCGTAAATCATTACACGCCGATCACGGAAGACACCATGTTGCATCCACCTGAAGGCGATTGGCTGATGCATTACGCCAATTACGGAGGCTGGAGCAACAGTCCTCTCAAGAAGATCACTCCCAAAAACGTTGGTACGCTTCAGCTCCGATGGGCTTGGCCGTTGGAGGACGGCGCCCGGCAACAGATCACGCCGCTGGTGCACGACGGGGTGATGTTTCTGTCGACCAACATGACCAACACCGTGCAAGCGCTCGACGCGCGCACGGGCGACCTCATATGGGAAAACCGCATCGGCCCTATCGACACGCCGGGGCAGAACGCTACGCGAACGATGGCGCTGTTTGGCAACCTGCTCTTTTATCCGGCCACCGACGCCAAACTCTATGCCCTCGATGCGCGCACCGGGAAGATCGTTTGGCAGAACGCCGTTGCCGAGAATCCCGATGACAAGATCGGTGGAATGATGATCGCGCACGCCAAGCTCCTGGTGGGCGTCACTCGCTGCGATGAACGATCCGGTCACGATTACTGCTTCATCGCCGGCTACGATCCGAACACAGGCAAGCAATTATGGAAATTTGTCACGATTGCTCTGAAAGGTACACCAGGCGGCGATACCTGGGGCGATCTGCCCGACGAAAAACGCTCGGGCGCCGATGCCTGGATTTCCGGGACATATGACCCCGAAATGAACCTGACGTTCTGGGGAACGGGGCAAGCCAAGCCTTCCCGCCGCGATGAGCGGGGTACCAACGCCGACGCGCTGTACTCGAACACTACGCTGGCACTCGATCCCGATACCGGCAAGCTCAAGTGGTATTTCCAGAACGCACCCGGCGAGTCGCTCGACCTCGACGAGGTGTTCGAGCGGGTGGTCATCGATCATGGAACACAGAAGACGGTAATGACCGTTGGCAAATCGGGGCTGCTTTGGAAGCTGGACCGCACCACAGGCAAGTTCCTCGACGTTAAAGAAACGGTGTTCCAGAACGTCTGGGCATCCATCGATATGAAGACCGGCCGGACCACGTATCGCTCCGATATTTTGGAGCAAAAACCAGGCGACTACCTCGCCTCCTGCCCGAGTCCGGAAGGCGGTCACAACTGGCCTGCTACCAGCTACTACCCGACCGACGATCTCCTGCTCGTGCCGTTGAGCCAGACCTGCGCCTTGTATGGCGCCGGTGGGCAATTGTTCTACGAGATGCCAGGTACGGACGGGAATCTGGGCAGAGTTTCCGCATACGAAACCAGGACCATGCGGCCGGTGTGGACGTTCCAACAGCGATCGCCTTTTCTTACCGGCGTAATGTCGACTGCGGGCGGAGTTGGCTTCATTGGCGACTTCAACCGCATCTTTCGCGCATTCGACGTTAAGACAGGCAAGACGCTATGGCAGACCAGGCTTCCCACCACCGCGCAAGGGTATGCGGTTACGTACAGCGTCGGCGGCGAGCAGTTCGTCGCCGTGCCGACAGGCTACAATGGCGGAAGCCCGGAGCAAAAGCCTACAGTCATGCTGAGCGGCGAAATTAATCGCCCTACGCTAGGTCATGGTGTGTATGTTTTTGCTTTGCCGAAGCCGGGTGAGTGAGACGTGAATTCAGGAGTACGGATGTCGTGCCAAATATTAAATGGCATTGCGGCCGCAGTCGCGCTGGTCTGCTTCGCCTTTGCCGCTGATAAACCGGCGACAGCGAAAAAATATCAGGCATACTTATCGCCGATGCCGCACAATGACGCCATGCATGCGAATTTCAGAGGCAAAGGCAATGCTATTGCGATCATCACTGGAGATACCATGTCGCTTACTGGCACTTTCACCGGCTTGGCCAGTCCTGCCACCAAAGCCCACATATGTCTGAGCATGGCGCCGGGGATTCCCGGAAAACCAATCCTCGATTTTGTCGTGTCTTCTGGAGTTGACGGGAACGTGACGGGAATGTTCAAGCTGGACAAGGATCAGATGGTCGCGCTTCAAAGGGGCCAGCTTTACCTTCAGATCGACAGCGAGAAAGCGCCGAATGGGAATTTGTGGGGTTGGCTGCTAGTCGAACATGAAGTCGCCGGTCAAGACGTTCCACAGAAGGGACCGTGGTTTCAGCCAGAGTTTGCGGAGAAGACGAAATAACGGGGGCGCAGTTTTATGAACGTAGGACGCAGAGAGCTGATGGCCGGGCTGGTGTCGTCTGGATTGGTGGTTACTACATCGCGACTTCGCGTGCAGGAGGACGCTCCGGCACGCTAAGCAGGCTTATCGATATGACGTACTCGGATATAATGGCACGCGTCGAAAACGGCTAGCTCGGGCCGGGTGGTCAGTGGCAATTTGCTCAAGGCTATGGGCCAAAGGTGAAAAGGGAAACTCTGCCTGTCCTATCCGCCACTCCATTTTTCACATCGCCGTTCTCTAACTCCACTTCTACGAAAGCCTTTCCCAATCGTTCGAATCACGTCCTCTGGAACCGCGATCTGAATTCCCTTGCCGTCTAGCTCATATTCCATTGGCAACCATTCGGTGATAGGCCGTCGTATCGTGACTCTTCCGTTCATTTCAACTCCTTCAGCCCTGTAGTCCGTAATTATTCTGCCGGGCTAAGCGACCTCCTTTTCTAATTGATAATCATGATGCAATCCACCGAAGACTGGCTTCGACCTGATTCGGCGACTGGTGGGAAGCAGATGCCTGCGCCCGCCGGCCGGAACACTCGCCTGGATTGACGCCACCTCCTCCTCGCAGAATTAGAAGGATCAAAATGATAAGAATCATGTTCATGGAACCAAATCATATATCACGGTGGCGCCTATAGATCAGGCCCGAGCGGGACAGTCACGTGCCAGGCACACAGTTGCCAGGCACACAGTGAGGCCCCTGATTTTATCGCCCCTACAAAAAAGGAAGGCGAGTTCTCTTGAGTTCCGCCACGGTCTTCCGGTTCACGATGCAAACGAGCACAGGCTTAACTCGATCCAATTCAGGCCTGTCTTGAGACGGTCTTCGAGCAGTAGCGTTTTTTGAACGCTCCGACGGCTGTTAACCGAAGGATCGTAAGTTCGTGATCGCGGAGCCAATTCAAACCATTTCGTTTCAACAGCGCCTTTACAAAACACGCCAGAATCTGCGTCCTGCTCCGAACTACCGTGCTAATCGCGAATTACCCGTCCTTACCCGAATTTCCTTGACCTTGTCCCGCAGGGTATCCCAGATTCACACCAGTCCTCCGTAAACGACATGCTCCGCGGCCGGAAACTGGGACCAATCCGCTCTTTGATCGGAGTAAACTAGGCTGAACCGCTTTTATGCCGCTGTCTTTAGGCGACAAACTCGGCCCGTACGAAATCGTTGCGCCTATCGGGGCGGGCGGCATGGGCGAAGTGTATCGAGCGCGCGATCCGCGTTTAAATCGCGACGTCGCGATCAAAGTCTCCACTGCTCAGTTCAGTGAGCGGTTTGAACGCGAGGCGCAGGCTATTGCTGCCTTGAATCATTCCCATATCTGCCAGGTTTACGACGTAGGCCCGAATTATCTTGTCATGGAATTCATCGAAGGAACTCCTCTCAAGGGCGCTCTCGCCGTCGATCAAGCACTGCGCTACGCGGTTCAGATCTGCGATGCTCTCGAGGCCGCGCACAAGAAAAACATCACGCATCGTGACCTGAAACCTGCCAACATTCTGGTGACCGCCTCGGGAGTGAAACTGTTGGATTTTGGGCTCGCCAAGGTCGTGGAGGCGAAAGTTCCGGATGGTTCTACACAAACCATGGCCGTCACCGAGGCGGGCGCAATCATGGGCACCGCGGCTTACATGTCGCCCGAACAAGCCAAAGGCGAGGAAGTAGACGCGCGTTCCGACATTTTTTCCTTCGGCGCCGTACTGTATGAGATGCTTAGCGGCGTCCGGGCGTTTTCGCGTAGTTCATCCATCGAAACAATGGCTGCAATTCTGCGCGACGAGCCCACTGCGCTCACTCTTGAAACAGGCATCCCACCGAACGTCTCCGCGATCGTCGCTCGCTGCTTGCAGAAGTCGCCGGCGGACCGGTTCCAAACGGTGAACGAGGTGCGCGCAGCGCTCGAAGCCGCAGCAATCGCGAATGACAATCCGCCTTCCATGGCCGGCCTCCCTTTGCGGATCAGCTTGTTCGGCAACCTGCAGATCAGTTTCGCTGGACGCCCGGTCACGGCTGTCAATACGAACCGCCTCCAGTCCCTGTTCGCCTATTTGATCCTTCACGGCGATATGCCGCAGCCGCGGGAACGACTGGCCTTTATGCTGTGGCCTGCTTCTAGCGAATCGCAGGCGCGGACGAATCTACGGCAACTTCTCCACCATCTTAAACGTGCATTACCCGCCGAATGCAACTTGCTGGTGACCGATCATTTCGCGGTTCGGTGGCGGCAGGACGGTCCCTGTTCGATCGACGTCGTTGATTTCCACGCGGCGATTGCCGAGGCCGGCTCGGCGCGAATGGAGAAAGATCGCGCGCGGGAGATACAATCCCTGACGACGGCGGCGAAGCTCTATGAAGACGACCTGCTGCCTGCTCTCTATGACGACTGGCTGACGCCGCTGCGCGAAGAATACCGAAGGCGGATCTCCGAGGTATTGCACCGTCTCGCCTTGCTCTTCGACGAGCTGAACGAGTACTCGGAAGCCATTCCGTGCGCCGAGCGCCTGGTCGCACTGGATTCGCTGTGCGAGTCGCACCATCAATTGCTGATCCGTTTGCATGCGGCCAACCATGACCGGGCCAGTGCCCTGCGCGCTTATCACCAGTGCATGCGCGTCCTGCGGCGTGAATTGGGCGTGGAGCCGGGCGCCGCAACGCAGGAGCTGTTTGACCGAATTCTGAAAGAGGACTCCGGAGCGTCCGAGTCTGCGCCTGCCAAGCCGGTCGCGCAACTGCAGAAACTGCGGGCTCTGGTTGGCCGCACAAAGGAATGGCAGCGCTTGGCATCGATCTGGCAATCGGCGGTGGAGGACGGCCCGCGGGTAGCCGTGATTTCCGGTGAACCGGGGATCGGCAAGACCAGGCTCGCGGACGAGCTATATCAATCGTGCATTCGGCAAGGCCACGCGGCAACGCGCAGCCGTTGTTACGCCGGACAGGGGCAAGTGGCCTATGCGCCCGTGGCGGAGTGGCTTCGTTCCGATGTTCTTCGCGCGGGCTGGACTAATCTCGCGCCACAGCAACTCACGGAACTGGCGCGGTTGGTGCCCGAAATCTGCGAGCCGCCCGGACAACCCAGTCCGCTTGCAGAAAGCTGGCAGCGCCTTCACTTCTACGAATCCCTCACCGCCGCTGTCGGAAAGATTCGGAAGCCGGCCCTGCTGTTTCTAGACGACATGCAATGGTGCGATCCCGACTCGTTTGAGTGGCTCAACGCTCTGTTGACCTCTCCAGCCGCGGCCGGTATCCTCTTACTCGGGACGGTGCGGTCGGAAGAAACTGGTCGCGATCATCCGTTCACCAGGTTTCTGGCGGGGCTACGGCAATCGGGCATAGTTCTGGAAATTCCGCTGGAGCCTTTAGATGCCCAGGAGACGGCCGAACTGGCGCGCCTGGAAGCGGCGAAACCGCTTGAAAGCGGGAACCTGGGAGAGATCTTCCGGGCCACTAGGGGCAATCCACTGTTCGTTGTGGAGAGTGTACGCGCAGGGCTGCATAGCACGCGAGTGCATGCCGTAATAGCCGCGCGCCTGGCACAGCTAACCGCCGGTTCCTACGAACTGGCTAGCGTTGCGAGCGTCGTGGGCAGGCCCTTCTCCCTCGAATTGCTGGAGAAGGCTACCGACTGGGACGAAGGCAGCGTTTCGCAGGCACTCGATGAACTTTGGCGGCGGCGCATCATAGAAAGTCGGGGAGCATCTGAGTACGATTTTACCCACGACCGCCTGCGCGAAGTGGCCTACTCGGAACTGAGCCTGGTGCGTCAACGTTACCTGCACCGGCGCGTGGCCCGGGCGCTGGCCGAAGTGCATGAGGACGACGTGGAAACCTGGAACGGGCAGATTGGCTTTCATTTCGAACAGACGGGAATGGCGGAAGAGGCGATCGAGCGCTACGAGCGGGCGGCCGCGTATGCCCGGCAACGGTATGCCGACGCGGAAGCGGCGGAATTGCTGAGGCGCGCTTTGGCGCTGTGCCGGGGATTTTCGGAGTCGGACCGGAGGCTGAAACAGGAACTGGATTTGCTGGTCACATTGGGTCCGGCGCTAGTGACGACGGAAGGCTACTCGGCGGCGGAAGTAGGGCAGACGTACGAGCGGGCGCTGGAGCTTTCTAGACGCCTCGATGGCCGCAATATTTTCGTGATTCTGAGCGGCGTCTGGGTCTTTCACACGGTGCGGGGCGATCTCGAAAAAGCACGCCGGTTCGGGATCGAATTTATGAGAATGACGGAACGGGAGCCGACTCCGGGGCTGATGCTGGCGGGGAACTTCGTGCTGGGATGCACCTTGTTTCATTTGGGCCGACTGGAAGAGTCGCTCGACCACATGACCGCAGCCACCCGCGCGCACAGCAGTCCCTCGGAATCCGTACTGGCCCTGTTCGCTGGGCCGGACATCGGCGTGTTTTGCCGCGCCTACTTGGGCCATCTGGCTTGGCACCGCGAAGATGGGAATCGCGCGCACGCTCATGCAGCGGAGGCGGTCGTGACGGCCCAGCAGATGCGCCACCCTTTTAGTCAAGCGATTGCGCTCGACTATGCTACGATGCTTCACGTCTTCGAGGGTGAGAGCGGCGCGGCGCTGGAACGCGGGCGTGAAGCGGTGGAACTGTGCAGCCGCCATGGCTTCGCGTATTACCTGGCAATGGCTAATGTTCTTGCGGGCTGGGCGGCAGCTGCGGAGGGCGATGTGGCTGCCGGGTTGGCACAAATTCGCGAAGGGCTGGAGGGGATGCGCCGCCTGGGCGCCGAACTCCGCCTGCCGTACTATTTCTCTCTGCTGGCGGAAACATTCGGACGCGCCAGTCTGGTGGGAGAGGCCCTGGCCAGTCTCTCCACTGGCTTTGCATACGCCAGCAAGAATGGCGAGGAGTGGGCGCTCGCGGAGCTGCACCGTGTGCAAGGGACTCTGCTGGCGGCCGATGGGAAGCTCGAAGCGGCGCGGGCGAGCTTCCGAAGAGGCCTAGAGGCCGCGCGGCAGGTGGGTTCGCTGGCGTTCGAGCGAAAAATGTCGGTTCTTGCGAACGGAACGGCCGAAACCGCTTCTACAGAACGCTCTTAGAACGCCGCTTCGGGCAAAGTAGACCTGTCCGGCAGAGAAAATGAACCATGCGCCGGCCAAGGAGAATACCAATGTCGTTGCAGGAAGCCATTACCGAATTTCGCGGCCAGTTCCGCGGCACCGTCATCGAGCCTCAAGATGTGCCGTACGAGGAGGCGAGGAAAGTCTACAACGGGATGATCGATCGCCGCCCGAGGCTGATCGCGAAATGCACCAATGCGGCCGACGTTATGGCGGCGGTGCGTATGGCGAAGACCAATGGCCTACGGGTTTCAATCCGCGGCGGAGGGCATAACGCAGCCGGCCTAAGCGTCTGCGACGACGGCATGGTAATCGATCTCGCGCCGATCAACTATGTCAGGGTCGATCCCCCATCGCGCACGGTGCGGGTAGGCGCAGGTTGCAAGTGGAGCGACGTGGATCATGCGACACACGCATTCGGCCTGGCTGTGCCGTCGGGCATTATATCAAGCACCGGAGTCGCCGGACTGACGTTAGGCGGAGGGATGGGACACCTGACGCGGAAGTATGGACTGACGATCGACAACCTGATTTCGGTCGATATGGTTCTGGCGGACGGCAGCTTCGTGGTCGCCAACGCCGAAGACAACACGGACCTGTTCTGGGCAATCCGCGGCGGCGGCGGGAATTTCGGTATCGTGACTTCGTTCTTGTTTGAAGCGCACCCGGTCGGAATGGTTTGCGCCGGCCCGATGCTGTGGAATCTGGAAGACGCTGCGGACGTGATGAAGTGGTATCGGGAGTTCATCACGCAGGCGCCTGAAGAAATAAACGGCTTCTTCGCGATGATGACCGTGCCGCCGGGGCCGCCTTTTCCGGAGCCGTTGCACTTGCGCAAGATGTGCGCGATCGTATG
>Ga0210406_10005863_pt1 | contig 12798 bp, 9 predicted proteins | sample IncBWC30MmetaG_FD_155454 | JGI IMG/M metagenome (GOLD analysis project Ga0210406, IMG submission 155454) | Forest soil microbial communities from Barre Woods Harvard Forest LTER site, Petersham, Massachusetts, United States - Inc-BW-C-30-M | ecosystem: Environmental > Terrestrial > Soil >...
TGTCGGGCACAACCGCGAGAATTTCTTTCGCCTTCAGAATCTGGCGGATTGACATCGAGATCGCCTGCGAGGGCACCTGTGAGATATCCGCAAACCACGCTTCCCCAACCTGCTGAAGCCGGCAGGCCTCATCGAGTTTCACGATTAGGTAGGGTTCTTCGGTTTGGAAATCCGCGGGAGGATCGTTGAAAGCGAGATGACCGTTCTCACCGATGCCGACAAATGCGATATCAACTGGAGCCGAGGCCAAAGCCGCGCTGGCCAAGCGGACGACGTCTGGGACATCGGCATCGCCGTCAAGCAAGTGATACCGAGTGACTCCCGTTTTCTGAATCACCTGCTCCAGGAGCATCTTGCGGAAGCTTCCCGGATGCGTTACCGGCAGACCGATGTATTCGTCGAGATGAAACAGTTCCACTTGCAGCCAGTCGATGTCCGGCGCCTTGGTCAGCGCGTTCAGGAACTCAAGCTGAGAAGCCGCGGTGGCGGCAATCACCCGCGCCCCGCCATGATCCCGTATGGCGCGGCGAATCGCGGTTGCCGCTTGTTCTGCCGCCGCCGTGCCGAGAGAGAACTTGTCATTGAATACTTTCAGCACCATGAACTTTCACTCCTTGAGAAATCCCGGATCAGTCTTGATCTGAAAAGACAAACAGCGTAGCATCCCGCTTGTTTCAACGCTCTATTAAAACGTTTCCATACAAGGTTGCCAATGAAAAAGTTCGGCTTCTTACTGACGATCATATTTCCGGCGATCATCGCCGCCATGTTGAATCAGAGGGGCACGGCGCAGACGGTGCGAGTCGATACCACCCACGTCGTAAACACGTTCAGCCCGTTGTATGCGTTAGGAACAACGGTGGACCGCGTACCCAGCAACGCCACCGATACATTCTTCAGGCAGGACCAACTGGAGCAAGTATTGTCCGCGGGTTGGGGTGTGGTCAGCTATCGTCAAAACACCGACCTGTTCGTGCAGGCATGGCACTGGAATCCCAAGGGAACGTGGAGCGATCCCTCGGGCAGGGGCTATTTCACGGGCGATTCCACGCCCACGGAGATGATCCGGCACTCTTACGGATATTCTCTGCAGCATCGGGGATTCACGAGGAACGGTGGTACCGAATTCGATGGATTCTCGCGCCTCGACGACGGCGACCTCAACACGTATTGGAAGAGCAATCCTTACCTCACCAAACCTTTCACGGGTGAGGACGATGCCGCGCATCCGCAGTGGATCGTGGTCGATCTCGGGAAAAAACAGGAGGTAAATGCGGTTGGCATCGCATGGGCCGATCCATATGCCGTCGCTTACGAAGTACAGTACTGGGCCGGTGACGGCGACGCCATGGACGAACCCGTGAGCGGTGACTGGAAGAGATTCGCCTCTGGAGCCGTCATTAACGGCCACGGCGGGACCGTCACTCACAAGCTGGCATCGTCGACGGTCAGCACGAAGTTTGTGCGTATCGTGATGACACAATCGTCCGGAACATGCGACTCACATGGCGGCAATGACCGCCGCAATTGCGTCGGATATGCCGTGAAGGAAGTCTATGTGGGCACGACTGATGATAAGGGTGAGTTCAAAGATCTGCTCCAGCACTCTCCCGACCAGAAGCAGTCGCTGACCTACTGTTCGTCGGTGGATCCGTGGCACGAGCCCTCCGATCTCTATGTCGTGCCCGACCGCATGGAATCCGGCGATCAGCCTGGCTTCGACTTGTTTTTTACCAGCGGAATCACGCGCGGATTGCCCGCCATTGTTCCGGTGGCAATGCTTTACGCGACGCCGGATGATTCAGCTGCGCAGATGGCATATCTGAAGAGGCGGGGCTATCCGATTTCATATATTGAAATGGGAGAGGAAGCCGACGGCCAATATATGCAACCGGAGGACTACGGAGCACTGTATCTGCAGTGGGCAACGGCGATACACCGAGTTGATCCTAATTTCAAGCTCGGCGGGCCAGCCTTCGAGGGCGTCACGGAGGACATCAAGGCGTGGCCTGATGCGCATGGAAAAACCTCGTGGTTCGGCCGCTTTCTGGACTATCTGAGGGCTCACGGACGACTGACAGACTTTGCGTTCATGTCGTTTGAGCACTATCCATACGACGGTTGCGAAACACCGTGGAACAACCTGTACGAAGAACCGCAATTGTTAACCCACATCATGCAAGTGTGGCGGAATGATGGACTGCCCCCGGGAATTCCGCTTCTCGACACCGAGACCAACGCGCACGGCGGTGAGGCCTCGGTCGACGTATTCGGCGCGTTATGGCTGGCGGATACCTTTGCCGGCTTTCTGGCCGCGGGCGGCCAGTCGACTCACTACTATCATGCCCTGTCTTACTCCCCGCCTCATCCAGCGTGCCCGAACAGTTGGGGCACGTATCACATGTTCATGACAGACAAGAACTACCAGATCCGGCAGCGTATTTCGCAATTCTTTGCGGCCCAGCTCATCACCCAGGAGTGGGTGCAACCGAAAGATGCTGACCACCGGCTATTCGCGGCTTCCACCGACATAAAGGATGCCGAAGGACATGTGCTGGTGACTGCTTACGCGGTGCTGCGGCCGGACCAACAGTGGTCGCTCATGCTGATCAACAAGGACTATGACCACCCTCATCAAGTACACATTGTGTTTCAGGACGACAAGGGTGCGCGCCGCGGGTTCGTCGGCCCGGTCGCAACAGTGACATTCGGGAAAGCACAGTATCAGTGGCACTCGGCGAGGAGAGAGGGCTACGCCGATCCTGATGGTCCGCCGTTGAAATCGACAGCCACGGGAGGCGCCGACGCGCTCTACACTCTTCCGGCCGCCTCGCTGAATGTAGTCCGCGGTAAGGTCGAACGCTGACGTTGCCAGTCGGCCAGGAACAAACTAAGGGGAAATTCTATGCAGCATGGTTTTTTCACGAAATTGAACGTCGGTCCAGTCCCTGCTCTAAAACTCCTAACTTGTTTTGCCCTCGGAATCGCCCTCCTTTCCATTGTGGAAAACAGCGCTACCATGGCTGCCCAGTCCGCGTCGGCTGCAGAAACACCTGCGACCGTTCACATCGATGCGACGCCGGGTCATGCCATCAACTCCTTCGATCCCGACAGCGCTCTGGGCAGCTCGATTGACGTTCTGTCGCACGAGGCGATCGACAAGATCTATACCCCTCACATCATCCAAGAGTCGCTCTCGGCAGGCTGGGGACCGATTACTTATCGCAACAATTCCGAGCTGCGCATGGCAGCCTGGCACTGGACCGAGAACGGAACGTGGAGCGATCCGGTACATAAGAGCGGGTACTTTACCGGAAGCACCGAGCTCAAGGAACCACTGCGCTACATTCTTTCCTACGCGCTACCGCACCGCGGGTTCTCGACCAGCGGCGACCGCCCTGTTCAAGGTCCCAATCTTAGCTATTGGAAGAGCAATCCGTATCTCACCAGCAAGTTCACCGGAGAAAGCGACGCCCTCCACCCGCAATGGGTTGTCGTGGATCTGAAGGCAGAAAAGCCAGTGAACGCTGTCCGTATTGCCTGGGCGAGCCCATACGCTACGACCTACCAAGTGGAGTTTTGGGTGGGGAAACGCGCCCTCGACTTTGATGAGGGCCCGCAGGGCGAGTGGAAAATTTTCTCCGCCGGCGAAATAAGAAACGCACAGGGTGGAACGGTCAATCTGAAACTCGCAGACACGCCCGTCAACGCTCAGTACGTGCGCATCCTGATGACGAGTTCCTCGAACACGTGCGACCTGCATGGAGCGGACGACGTCCGCAACTGCGTGGGATACGCGATTCAGGACATCCGAGTCGGCGTTGTCGATTCCAGCGGCGCTTTTGCCGAGATCCAGAAGAATATGGGCGACCGACCAACCACTTATTGCTCTTCCTCGATTGATCCCTGGCACTCAGTGACGGATGTAAACGCCACGGGTGGCTACCAGCACAGCGGCTTTGACCTCTTCTTCACCAGCGGACTCACCAACAATCTTCCGGCGATGATTCCAGTCACTCTGCTTTACGGCACGCCGGACGACTCTGCCGCGGAGATTGCCTACATTGAGAAGCGCGGGTACCGCATTGGATACATCGAAATGGGCGAAGAACCCGATGGCAAGCATGCCATGCCGGAAGACTACGCGGCCTTGTACATCCAGTGGGCTACGGCCATTCACAAGATTGACCCGAAACTCAAGCTGGGCGGGCCGATCTTCGAAGGAGTGAATGAGGACATCCGCGTCTGGCCCGACAGTCAGGGCCGGACCTCGTGGATGGGCCGGTTCGTTGACTACCTTAAGACGCACGGCCGAATCTCCGACCTGGCTTTCGTGTCTTTCGAGCATTACCCCTTCGAACCCTGCACCATCACGTGGAAAACTCTGTACACGGAACCCAGGTTGATGAAGCACATCCTGCAGGTGTGGAGGGACGACGGTGTTCCCAAAGAAGTGCCGCTAATGGTGACCGAGAACCATCTCGCCGCCGAACTCACCGGGCCCATGACCACGATCTTTGCAGCGCTGTGGCTTGCCGACAATGTGGGCTCGTTCTTCGAAGGGGGAGGCGCGGCCTTTTATCACTCCCCCATTCAGCCGCAGGGCATTCAGAACAGTTGTCTGGGATGGGCCTCGTGGTCAAATTTTGTTTCTGATGAAGACTACGACATCAAGGGATACACCTCGCCCTACTTCGCGGCTCACATGATTAATCTGGAGTGGGTGCAGCACCGCTCTGGTGTGCACCTCATGTTCCCTTCTTCCACCGATATCAAGGACGCCGAAGGGAACACGCTGGTTACGTCGTACGCAGTTCATCGCCCCGACGGAAACTGGTCTGTGATGCTGGTCAACCGGGACGAGACCAACTCGCACACCGTGCGCGTGCAATTTGAGGATTCCAAGACCAAGCAGAATACCTCGTTTTCCGGGACAGTTGCCTTCGTGACCTTCGGCAGCGAGCAGTATGTGTGGATTAACGACGGCCCAAACAGCCATGCGGACCCGGATCATCCACCGATCGCGAGTACTCTGCCGGCAGGTTCTCAAACTGTGTTTTCTCTGCCGAAGGCCTCAATCACGGTCCTACGTGGAAAGGTGGCGGGACTCAAGGACTGAAGCAGCGGCGGGGTTTGCCGTCCTGCATTTGAAAGTGCGAGTGGCCGCCAGCCCTTCCAGACCGGTGACCACCTAAACTTCGGAAGGTCCTTTCAATTCTCCAGCATGACGGGCGAAGCAGCCAGCACACCGGCTGCGATTTCCAGATCGTGCAGGTCTTCGCGGCTGAAATCCTGGGTAAGCCTCGCATCCACCCCTTTGCGCGAAATCTGAATGACGCCCAGCACCGTCGAATGCTGATCCAGAATCGGCACCGACATCAGTTTCTGAATCGGCGCGGGTGGTGCCGGCTGTTCGGCTTCGGCTCCGACCGGCTTGATGGTCTCAAAGATGCTGGCGTGCTTTACCCGGGCAAAATTGTTGAAGATCTCCGCCTTCTTGCTCAGCGCCGTGTGAGCAGCCACGGCCTTGCTGGAAATCGGAATCGCTCCGGTGGTCCGCAGGTGCTCAGGAAAAACAAACTTGAGCAGGCCACCTTCCAACCGCAGGAGTGCAACTTCCGCGTACTGGACCTTAAACACTTTCGCCAACACCAGGCTGACATCCAGCGGCGTGACACCTTCCCCTAGCACAGATCCCAGGGGGAGCAGGTTCTCGGGGAGAATGATTTCTTCAATGGCCCCGTCTTCAGGCTTATGGGTCATAGAATACTCGCAAGATTCAATTCAGCAATTCGCTTCAAGTCTCGCACTTTGAAGACCAGAACAGACCTGTAATGACATCCTACAACCCCTTTGATTTCAGCAAAGTAGCCAACGACCATGACCTTTCGCGGCATGCCCTGCAAGCGCACGCAGCCAGAAACCTGTACACAGAATGACATTTTTTGTCGGTCAGACCTTGGCTTTTCCCGCGTCTGCAGGTAAGGTTTCACCTCAAAATAGCTGATTTCCACTGCCGCGCCTTCCCTTCCTGCCCTTAAACTCATTACACTGCCTTTCTATGACCCTTCCTGCACAGCCCAACGTGAAGCTGATGAATGCTCCCGACTACCGCGAAGCCCTATGCCAACAGCGTACAGATGCGAGTGAATGTCTGGGACTTCTTCATGGTTTTCGGAACCCTGCAACAGCAGACCGAAACTCAAGTCGAGATTCGAAACTTTCAGGGCATCTACCTCAGCCCGCAACAGGCCAAGGCGCTGCTTGGACTTCTGCAGCAGAACGTCTCCGGCTACGAGAGCGCCTTCGGCGAAATCAAGCTGGACCCGCGAATGACTCCATCGGGACCGGTACACTAGGAGCGGCCTTCCTGAGCTTGATTCGCAGCGCATGGAGGGGTCGACCGTTTCCGGAAAGAACAGCTGGGCAACCGAGCACCGTGCAAAGGTGATGAATGGTTCACCGCATTCACATCCAGGAGGGAAATGCTGACGGCTCTCGGGTCTGACCGCAGTAGTCGGGTGCAATGGTCAGGCACTTACCCGGCCCTGGTGTTCGCAGTCATCTTTGTATTCATTTTTCTGCTGCACTTGCCTCTGTTGCAATTGCCGTATTTCTGGGACGAAGCCGGATATTATGTCCCCGCCGCGCGCGATTTGCTGCTTAGCGGAAGTCTGATTCCCCACTCCACGGTTTCGAACGCACATCCACCGCTGGTGATGGCCTGGCTGGCCCTCTGGTGGAAAGTGGTAGGCTATGCTCCCCTAGTGACGCGAACGGCCATGCTGGTCCTCGCCGCCTTCTCGCTTCTGGGTGTGTTTCGCCTGGCCGAACGAGTCTCCAACACAAAAGTGGCAATCGCAGCCACCCTGTGCACGGCTCTATATCCCGTGTTCTTTGCGCAAAGCTCCCTCGCGCAGGTGGACCTGGCCGCCGCGGGGCTTACCTTCTGGGCCCTTTCGGCGTACGTGGAAGGTCAAACGATCCCAACGGTGCTTTGGTTTGCCCTCGCGGCCTTGGCGAAGGAGACTGCGATTCTCGCTCCTCTTGCGCTCGCCGGATGGGAGATCGTCGGACTGCTGGCGCGAACACACTCGCGGCAAAACTTGTGGCTGGATGGCGATGGCCGAGATTCGAACAGCGGTCCAGTGCGGCGCATAGCCTCGCTGCTAGTCCCGGCTTTACCGCTTGTTCTGTGGTATGCCTATCACTTCGCTCACACTGGATACGTCTTCGGCAACCCGGAGTTCCTCCGCTATAACGTGGCAGCAACGCTGAGTTCCACTCGGTTTCTTCTGGCGCTCACCATGCGGCTGTGGCAAGTCGTCGGCTATCTCCACCTGTGGGTTTTGACGCTTACGATGTTGCTTGCAATGTGGATGCTGCCGCCGCAGCGTGATTCCGCTTCCGAGCGTTCGCGCATCGGCATCCCGGTGCAAATGATTTTCTACGTACTCGTCCTCACTTATGTGGTGGCGATGGCGTTGATCGGCGGCGCGGTGCTGGCTCGGTACATGCTCCCAGCCGTCCCCCTGGTCATCATTGTTTCGGTCTCCACACTTTGGCGAAGACTGAGTTTCTGGCCGGCGGCGGTGGCATGCGTCGCCCTGGCTTTCGTTATGGCATGGTTCTGGAATCCTCACTACGGATTCTCGCCCGAAGACAATCTGGCCTACCACGACTACGTCGCACTGCACGAAGACGGTGAGCGCTTCCTGGAGGCTCGTTACCCCATGGCGCGCGTGCTCACGGCTTGGCCAGCCTCGGACGAAATAACCCGCCCCTGGCTCGGTTACACTACGCGGCCGATGCGCGTGGTGCGCATCGAAAACTTCTCCTTGGATGAAATCCTTTCTGCGGCCGAGTTTCGCCGGAACTATGAAGTGGCACTCATTTTCTCAACGAAGTACGAGCCTGGGCCCGCGCCGTGGGATCGCTGGAGGGCGTGGACAGAACTGAAGACTCGCTTTTTCGGATTTCACCGCGATCTGCCGCCGGCCGCCGTGGCAAAGATTCTCGCTGGGCACATCGTGTTTTCAGAACAGCGCCAGGGCCAGTGGGTTGCCGTGATTGAGATGGAGCGAGTGGAAGTAGCTTGTCGCCTTCCACTCAGTTGGGGCTGGCTTCCAGGCGGGCATGGTAGCCCTTGCGAGCCCGGACTTGCAAACGTTTGCCGTTCTTCTCGGCAATGACGGTGATCGTGCGATAGCTTCCGTTCGGCTGGAAGTTCGCGGGTTTATAGGCGATGAAGTACCGGCTGCGGATCAACTCGCGCAGCTTATCAAGGGACGACCCCAGAGTGTGTAAATCGCCGGGAAACATCGCCTCTCCCCCGGTGCGCTCCGCCAGAACCTCTAACACCTTGTCGGCATCTGTCTTGTCGCCAAGCCCCTCTTTCGTGCTGACCGTGTAAATCGTGACACCCGACCGTTCTGCAACCTGGATGCTCTGCTTCAGGCTGCTGTGGCTGGAATTATCCTCGCCGTCGCTCAGGATTACCAGGACTCTCGCCACCCGCTCGTCTTCGGGATACTCCGCTAGTTTCCTGCACGCGAATGTCACCGCGTCGAACAGCGCGGTTCCGCCTCCGTTGGTGAGTTTGTCGATTCCATTTCCCAGCGCACCCGGATCTGAACTGAAATCCTGGGTCACAGTAGGTTCAGTCGCAAAACCTGCTATAAACCCAAGGTCGGAGGGATTGCTTAGCACTTTCTGCACGAACTTAGTCGCCGCGCCCTTTTCGAACGAGAACCGGTCTTGCACCGAACCGCTGATGTCTACCAGCAGAGCCAGCCTCAAAGGAAGTTTCGACTGCGGGGCAAATTGCACCACCTTTTCTGGAGCCTTATTGTCATCACGAATCTGGATGTTGGACGCTTCCAGATCGTTCACCATGTGCCCGTGGCTGCTGACCGAGAAAAACAGGGCCACATCGTCCACACTCTTGCGAATTGTCCAGACGCCCCCCATGCGGCCGACAGGACTATCGAGGACATTCGAGGCTGCCCCGTTGGCGCCACCGCTCGAGGGTAAATCCGCCGCAGCCAGGGCGCCGCAATCCCGGCAGTTCCCAGCGTCGGATTCATCGCCCAATGTATTCAGCTGCGCTTTCAATCGATCACTGTTGGGGAACGTTTGCACTGTCTGCGAAACGAACACGGTTGTTGCCGACTGCGCATGGGCAGCGGCGGCGGCCCGAACTTCCTTGTTGTGCATTAGAGCGGCTAGATTCTGACGTGCGACCGGAGCGAACGCATTGGTGGGGTCCTCGCCCAGAAAGAGGCTTAGTTCGCGCTCGATGGTTTCGAAATCTTTGAGAGCCATGGCTGCGGCCGCGGCGACGTAGTGCACATTCGCCATCCCCTTGTGGTCGAGCGCATGCACTCGCTGGGCGGTTTGCAAGACTTGCTCATACTGATGGGTTCCATTTTGCGCATATGCCAGAGCCGAGAGGATTTGGACGTCCTTGGGACAGAGGGAGGCAGCTTTCTCCAGCGCTGATTCCGCAGTGCCAAAATCGTTTAACGACAACGCCAGTTGACCGAGATGCCGGAACGATCCTGGAAACTTCGCGTCCAGCTTGGCAGCCTCTTCGAATTCACTCTTTGCGTGATCCGGATCTTCCTGATCGGCATAGGCGAGCCCGAGACCGATATGGGCTGACACGAATTTGGGATAGTCTCCGATCGCTTTTTGCAGATGCCTCATTGCTTCTTTGGAATTTTGCGCTTTCAACAGGGTGCTGGCTCGGTTGAACTCCTCCACAGCGTTGTTAGGAGCCTCCAGGTCAAGCGCCGATATAACACCGGCATCAACCCGCTCCTTATCTTGTGCGTGTATCCGCTCAATGTTCTTGGCCTGCTTGTTCTGCGTGTCGAGATAGATTTGTGCAAAGTCGACTTGTGAGAACCCGGCATCCGGGCCCAAATTCATGCCCAGTATCTGTGCGAGGGCAACGATATCTCCGCATAGCCAGAAAACAACAACCCATGCGAGCAGTCGCCCAGCACGGCAGAACGATAGACGTTGAGGCGCAGACTGCACGAATCGACTCCTGCAATAGATGTGGGGGATCGTGCTCGCAACTTGTCGAGGACGCTTAGCGGAAACCTCGGAGGTCTTCGCCGCCTTCGTTCCGGACCAGCCCGGAACGCTGGCGGGATTATATGTCAGTGTCGCATTAAATGACAGGAATGAGTTTTGATCACCAGCCACACTTCCCGGCCTTCTGCCAACTCCAAAGCGTCTCGCGCTGCCAGGGTAAGGTAGACTTCCATCTCCACGCCGCAGTCCACGCGGGCGGAAATAATCATGTCGTGTCTCTGCAGGGAAACCACACGCCCAGCGATCACGTTGCGGGCGCTCAGTCCCACCGGCTTCGTGATCGCCAGCAGAATGTCACCGGCACGAACTCCCACCCGCACCCGCGAGCCGAGCTCGGCGCGAATCAGGGGCGTCTCCAGAAGAACGCCGCCCCTGGCGTCGGTGCCGGGCGAACGGCAAGCCGTTATTCGGCAAGTCATGGTGCCGCGATCCTCATGCACTAACCAAACCGTCGCATCAAAAATGTTCTCAAAGCCCGCTAACTGCGCCACCGTTTCCTGGAGCGGAGCGCGTAGTACCTGATGCGGCGTGCCCTGCGCGGTGATGCTGCCCTGCTCGATCACCAGCACGCGTTCGCCCAGCGCCACCACTTCTTCGCGGCTGTGCGTGACATACAGAATCGGGATGCGGTGCGCCTGGTTCCAGCTCCGCAAATCGCCGAGGATCTTCGACTTGGTGGCCGCGTCCAGAGCCGCAAGCGGTTCATCGAGCAGGAGCACACTTGGGTCGGTCACCAGTGCTCGGGCCAGCGCCACGCGCTGGCGTTCCCCGCCCGAGATTCTCGATGGGCGATGGTGGCGTAAATGATCGATTCTGAATTCCTGCAGCATCGCCACACTCCGCTGCCTGCGGGCAGACCTCGGAAGATGCGCTAGGCCATATTCGACATTCTGCTCGACCGTCAGATGTGGGAACAAGGCCAGATCCTGCAAGACATATCCCACGCGGCGTTTAGCCGCTGGAACATCGGTGCGAGGGTTCGCGTCGAACAAAACGCGCTCATCCACTGCAATTCGCCCTGCGTTCGGAGTGGCCAGCCCGGCGACGCAGTCGAGCAATGTAGTTTTCCCTGATCCCGACGGGCCGAACAGTATGGTGAATCCGGGCGCGGCGCGGAACTCCACATCGAGAGAGAACCCGCGCTCCGGGGAGGGAAAGCTCTTGCGAATGCGTGCACTCAGAGTTGGGTTTGCGGGTTTTGGTTCCGCCGCCGTGGACATCAAGTCTCGCCTATTTAACCGGACCCATCGTCCATGACCTCTGATCCTGAGTCCCCCGGTTCAGCCCGTAAACCAACGTCAGCACACCGAAACAGAAGACCAGCAGCAGCACAGCCATGGCATTGGCTGCGCCATAGTTGGAGGCCTGCACTTGATCGTAGATATCAATTGAGACGGTGCGCGTCACCCCTGGAATATTGCCCCCAATCATCAGCACCACTCCAAACTCACCCAGGGTGTGAGCAAACGCCAAAGCCACTCCGGTGATCAGTCCCGGCACAGACAGGGGAACCACGACGCGAAAGAAGGTGCGTAAAGGTGAGGCTCCCAAAGTGGCGGAAGCTGCGAGCAGTTTGTGATCGACCGACGAGAAAGAGGCCGCGAAAGGCTGCACCGCGAAAGGCAGGCTGTAGATGATCGAGCCGATCACCAGCCCAGGGAACGTGAACGCCAAAGTGTGTCCGGTCAGAGACTGCCACCAGCGTCCGAGAGGGCTCTGGGAACCGAGGGCGACAAGGACGTAAAATCCGAGAACTGTCGGCGGCAGCACAATTGGCAAGGCGACCATCGCTTCCACAAGGAACTTCCAGCGCCAGCGGGAGAAGGCGATCCAAGAGGCCAGTGGCAGGCCGACCACCAGCAAGATGGCCGACACAACCACTGCGAGTTCTATCGTGAGCCGGAATGCCTGCCAATTGATGTACATTTTCCTATCCAGTTCCCAACTTCAGGATCGGCCCCCTTCTTAGCGCTGTTCGGACAAGCTGAAACCGTTGCGCCGCAGGACCTCGGCGACTTCTGTCGTTTTCAAATATTCGAGGAACGCGACTGCATCCTTCCGGTGGGGTGAATGCGAAATCAATACGACTCCCTGATCGAGCGGCGGGTACGCCTCGGCCGGAACCATCAAGTATTTCCCCTTACCCTGCATTGCGGGCGCCACGGCATGTGCCAAGGCTACGAATCCAACCTGCGCGTTGCCGGACTCTACAAATTGAGCCGCCTGCGAAACATTTTCTCCCTGCACCAGGCGGTCGCTCACCTTTTCATATAGAGCATAATGCTTCAGCGCGGCGACGGCGGCACGCCCGTAAGGTGCATGCTGCGGATTCGCGATTGAAATCTTCTTCACCGCAGGATCCAGCAGGACATCCATGCCCTTGTGCTCGACATCAAGCGGCGAATCCCGTGGAACCCACAGCACCAACCGCCCTACGCCATAACGATACAACGTCGCGCTCTCGGCTTGGCCGCCCGCGATCAATTGCCTGGGATACTCCATGTCCGCCGAGAAGAAAACGTCAAAGGGCGCACCGTTCTGGATCTGCTGGGTCAGCGCGCCGGACGCGGCGAAAGATAGCTTCACTGCGACCTCGGTGCGCTTTTCGTAGTTGGCGGCAACTTCCCGGAGCGCGGCGCTCAAGTCCGCGGCCGCAGCCACATTGATCTCGTGGTCGGCAGCCTCGGCCAGGGG
>Ga0210406_10005866_pt1 | contig 12795 bp, 14 predicted proteins | sample IncBWC30MmetaG_FD_155454 | JGI IMG/M metagenome (GOLD analysis project Ga0210406, IMG submission 155454) | Forest soil microbial communities from Barre Woods Harvard Forest LTER site, Petersham, Massachusetts, United States - Inc-BW-C-30-M | ecosystem: Environmental > Terrestrial > Soil >...
GCGCTCCTCGGAGTCGTGGCCACTTGGGGTATCTTGCGGTTCACCGGCAATTACGGCATGACGCTCTTCATCTCCCTGCCGTTCGTGATGGGCTACTTGGCTGTCGTCATTTATAACCGCAACCAGCAGGTGGATTCGGGAGACGTCCTCGGTATCGTCTCACTTTCTCTGCTGCTAACCTGTGCCGGTATCACCGCCATTGCGGTCGAGGGAGTGATCTGTCTCTTAATGGCTGCCCCGTTGGCGTGGTTGCTGGCCATATTTGGGGGCTTTCTGGCGATGCTCATCCATGGGCGCACACACTCGCCGCAGGCCACACCCTCTATGTTCGCCGTAATGCTGGTTTCCCTCCCCGTGCTCCTTGGGGTCGAGCAGGTTGCTCCTCCCCCGCTTCCTCGTTTCCAGGTGCATACAACCATCGAGATTTCCGCGCCTCCCGAAGTTGTGTGGAAGCGGTTGGTCGAATTTCCTCCGCTCTCCGCCGCCACCGAATGGCCCTTTCGGTTTGGAATTGCCTTTCCCATCGAAGCCACGCTGAAAGGCGCAGGCCTGACCGCCGATCGCGAATGCCGCTTCTCCATGGGGAGTTTCAAGGAGCCAATCCTAGTCTGGGAACCCAACAAACACTTTGCCTTTGCGGTCGCCGATGAGCCGCTGCTCATGAAAGAAACTTCGCCATACAAGAACATCCACGTCCGCCACCTGGAAGACCACGATTTCCAGCCGGAACGCGCCGACTTTGTGCTCGTCCGCTTGCCAAGCGGCGGCACACGCCTCGAAGGCACCACCACCTACCAAAATAAAATGTGGCCCGGCATGTACTGGCGCCTGTGGACCGACGCCATCATCCACAGCATCCACAACCGCGTCTTCCACCACGTGAAGGCGCTGGCCGAAGCGGATGTTCGGCGGAACTGACCGTTTTTCTGGGCCAAGGTGAGAGGTTTAGAGGAACAGGACCAAGAATATAAACATGCCGCAGATTTCTCCAACGGAGTTCTATGCGCTACCGCTTCGCGTGCATACGCTTCTCGCGGACGTCCCGCTGCACGACGTCTGGGCGGTTGACCTACCTGGGCACCGCGACGGCGTCACCCTTTCTGAATTTCTTAGCCGGGCGAGTCAGGGCGGAATCAATCGACTTCCACCACCGGCCCGTGTACTTTTCCGTCTTCGGCTTTTTCTCGGACGCATTTTTCGACTTGAGGCCGAACCGAAGGATGCCTTGGCAGCCTCGTTTGGAAGTCGCCTAACGCCAGAGGATCGTGCTCGTTCTTTTGTCGCGTCTGGAACGCCTGAAGGAATGTTCCGCGTAGTTTATCGCTTCGAAAACGAACAGCTGCTTGAAATACAAAATCGTACCGTCCATGCTGCGGCCCTCAGTGCCCTCGCCGAAAGAGCTGATGGCTATCGATTCTACTTTGCGGTCTACGTGCGCCAGAGCTCATGGATTACGCCGCTCTACATGGGGTTAATCGATCCGTTCCGCAAATGGATTATCTATCCGGCGCTGTTGAGATCCATTCGTGCAACCTGGGACCAGAAAATTTGACCAAACGACTCACAGAGATCTTTTGCATTCTTGTTGATCTGCTTCAGAATGGTGCTCGTCAACGGGCGGCTTTTGCGGAGTAGGCGCCGGCCAGGACTTGCTCGTAATAATTTTCGTACATCGGGATCACGTCGCTGGCGCAGAATTTCTTCTTTGCATTGACGCGCGCGAGTTGCCCCATTTCGCGGCCGCGGTCGGCGCGCGAAAGCAGCGTAATCGCATGCTTCGCCGCGGTCTTCACATCGCCGGGTTCCACCAGGTAACCGTCCACACCGTGTTCGATGACTTCCGGAACACCACCGACATTCGTCGCGATCACCGGCACTTCGCAAGCCATCGCCTCAAGCGCCGCAAGCCCAAACGACTCCAGTTGCGATGGAAGCAGAAATAGATCGGCCTGCCCCAGCTTTTCCTTAATCCCGTTCTGCTTTCCCAAAAACAGCACGTCTTTTTCGATGCCGCGAGTCCGCGCCAGCGCTTCCGCCGGCTCCCGGTCCGGACCGTCGCCGATCATCACCAGCTTCGCGGGCATTTTCTCTCGCACCAGCGCAAAAATCTCAATCGCGTCCAGAATGCGTTTCACGGGCCGGAAATTCGAAAGGTGCATCAGAATAGGCTCGCCATCCGGCGCCCACTCCGCCCGCAGTTTCGGGTCCGGCTTCCGCACATAGAGATCGCAGTTCACAAAATTCGGAATCACTTCAATCGGCCGCTTGATCCCGAATTCCGCAACCGTTTGTCTCAGCAAATAGTTCGAAATCGAAGTCACCCCATCGCTCTGGTCTATCGAATATCGCGTGATCGGCAAAAAGTTCGGGTTGTTCCCCACCAGGGTAATGTCCGTTCCGTGCAGCGTGGTGATAAACGGAAGCCGCCGCGGCGCGGCCATCTGCCGGGCCAGCAACGCGCTAACCGAGTGCGGAATCGCATAATGGACATGCAAAATGTCCAAAGCTTCCTTCTCAAATACTTCCAGCATCTTCACGGCAAGCGAAAGCGTATAAGGTGAGTGGTCAAACAGCGGATACGAAACCACCTCTGCCTGGTGAAAATGAATCCGCGGATCGTTGGGATTCATCCGAATCGGCGGCGCATACGTAATGAAATGCACCTCGTGGCCTCGCGCGGCCAGTTCCTGGCCAAGCTCCGTCGCCACGACTCCAGATCCCCCGTAGGTGGGATACCCTGTGATACCAATGCGCATAGGTGACGTGTAAACCGAATCATCCGTCAAACTGGCGTACCATGTTGCCTGCGGCATGGTACACCGATTAGACGTAAGGGAGAGAGAGAACGTGACACGCCTGGCCGGAAAAAGTGCCGTGATTACCGGTGGAGGAACCGGCATTGGTCAAGCCATCGCCTTGGCCTTTGCCCGCGAAGGCGCGCAGGTCGCCGTGGCTGGCCGCCGCAAGGAAAAGCTCGACGCGACGCTCCGCCTCTTGCAGCAGGAAGGATGTACCGCATTGGCACTCGAATGCGACGTGACCAAATCGGCGGACACCCAGCGGTTGGTCAAGTCAGCGGAAGACGCCTTTGGAAAAGTGAATGTGCTCGTTAACAATGCCGGGGCGCTGAGCGTCGCCACCGTCGAAACCATCGTCGAGGAGGATTGGGACCACGTGATGGCCACCAACCTGAAAGGACCGTTCCTGATGTCTCGTGCCGCCCTTCCCGCGATGCGCCGCGCCGGAGGCGGCTCGATCATCAATGTTGGGTCCGTTTTGGGCATGGTTGCCATTCGCGACCGCGCCGCCTATTGCGCCTCCAAAGGCGGCGTAACCATGCTCACCAAAGCCATGGCACTTGACCACGCCGACGACCACATCCGGGTCAATTGCCTTTGCCCATCCATCGTGGAATCTGACATGACCCAGAACCTCTTCGCCGACACCGAAGCAGGCCGCCAAGCTCGCGAAAGCCGCTTGGCTTCGATCCCCTTGGGTCGCTTCGGAAAACCGGTCGACATCGCCGGCCTGGCCGTCTTCCTCGCGTCCGAGGAGTCCTCCTGGATGACCGGCACCGTGATCCCCGTGGATGGCGGAGTGACCGCCTACTGAAAGAGGCTGACTCGAATGTCGCGAAAAATGACCACCGAAGAAAAGCAGGCGACCGAGCTGGTGCGGCGCCGGATGAAGGAGAGCAAATCCTCCGAACTCCTCGGCTTCGACGTGGAAAGTGTGCACGACGGCCGGGCGATTTTCCGCCTGGACGTGCGACCGCGCCACAAGCAGATCCACGGCGTGGTCCATGGAGGAATCCTTGCGGCGCTTGCAGACACGACCGCGGCGATTGCGGCCTATACGGTAGTTCCCAAGGGCGTGGAGATTGCAACGCTCGAACTGAAGATCAATTATCTGGAGCCTGTGCCCGGCGGCCGCGTCAAAGCGGATGCCCGCGTGTTGCGCAAGGGGCGCAACTTCATTGTGGCGGAATGCGAGATTTTCAACGAAACCGGCTCATTGGCAGCCAAAGCCCTGCTCACCTTTTCGGCGGCTGGAGGGAACACCCTGCGGAAATAGCGGCTACTCGTCGCCGCCCTGGGAAGATTCCTCCCCATCTTTGTAGACATACTTGATGAAGCGCTTGAAGATCATTAGATTCGGAGCGCCGGTGCGCGTCAGCTTGATGCATTCGCGATCGTACCATTCCACCGCTCCGTGCAACTCTTCCCCAGTTTCCAGCACCACAACCATCGCGGTGCGCCCCTGCATCTGTTTGACCCAATAGAAGTTTTCCGCGTGTGTCACCTCGGGCGGCGCGGGCTTCTTGCTCGGAACGGGCCCATTGTTGTTGCTGTTGTGAGAGGCGCGGGGGGGCGCCTGTTCCTTAACGTCCGCAAAACTGGGACGGTACATGCGGCGATTCACCATGACTGCTCCTTACGAATGGATTGGCTAGTTTCCTAATCGTGTGATGCAGTTTGAGGACTTTGGGTTTCGTTTATTATGACGCGGCAGACGGAATAAAGATAGATGCCCTAGCGCGGAACGCTGGCGGCGCCTGGGGTCGGCGAGAGCGACGCGGCAAGCGCATCCATGCCAAGTTGCCGGTTAAGATTCCGGCGGGCGCCCGCGGCCAGTTCGTCAATCCCCGAAATCGCCCGCATCACCCATTCGGTGTCCACGGCCCGCGCGAGCGCCTCGAGTTCTTTGGTAAGATTCGGATTCCGGAGTTGTGGCGACTTCAGCCCCGCGCTCAATTCCAGCACGTCCGATAGCACCCCGTAGAAATCTCCAAGCAGATCCTCGTACGGCGATTCGCGATCTTTCGCGAGTTGATTGGTGGCCGCGAAAAGCTGCGAGTATCCCTGTCCACGCGCGGCATGCTCCAGAATCCGCACGATCGCGCGCCTGCGCTCCACCACCGCCTCCACGTTCATCTCGGTCGCAAGCCCCGGGCTGCCCTCGGAGAGTTGCGCCGCCAGCTTGATGTCAGCAGGCTTCAGTCCGCCTTTTGCCTTCAGAATGCTCTCAACTTCGGCTTGCGGCAGCGGCGCAAAGTGAAATTGCATGCATCTCGAAACGATCGTGGGCAGCAGGTTGAACGGGGAAGGCGCCGTCAGAATCAGCGTCGCCGAACCCGGCGGTTCTTCCAGGATTTTTAGGAAAACATTCGACACGTCGGCGCGCATCGTTTCCGCACCGTCCAGGATAAACACGCGCCGCCGCCCCATCGGCTGAAAATAGGCCGCACGCTGGACCGCGCGAAGCTGCCCGATGCGCAGCACGGGCCGCACCACGGGAGTTTTCAGCCTAACTGGATCCGGCACCATCACCCACACGTCCGGGTGGCTCTGCACAATCAGCGGCACGCGTTCCACCGTCGCCGCGTCCGCGCTTTCCCCGCGCTCGGCTAGCCCCTGCGCGATCAAGTCGCCAAGATTGGCAAGTTGCCCGATTCGCTGGCAGGTGGGGCATTCCCCGCAGAAGTCATCCTTGAGCCGCTCGCAATTGGCCGCCTGAGCAAACATCCGCGCCAGCGTGAATTTGCCCACTCCCCGCGGTCCGGTGAACAGCATCGCGTGGGGCACGCGTTCCGCTCGCAGTGCGCCGCGCAGGGCGGCAACCATCGCTTCGTTGCCCAGAAATTCAGTGAAGCCCATCGCTCAGCCTTTTTTCCAGCTCTCCAGCAGAGGTTTCACGGCTTGCAGGCATTCGGTTGCGATATTCTCCGGCAGCCGCAGCCCATTATTCGCGGAATCGTAGCACTGAATCGTGGCCCAGGGCCGGCTGCGCGACATCATGTCGTACATTTCCGCTGCGTCTTCCAGGTGCCGCAGGTCTTTTTCCAGGATATCGTGCTTTGCGGCTGTGTACTTGCGTTCGCTCTTTTGCGCCACAAGTTTCTGCGCCTGGTTTGGCGGCACGCGCAGGTACAGGATCATATTTTCCCGCGGCAGCCCGTAGATGGAATATTCCAGATGCTCGATCCAGCGCAGGAACTCAGCCCGTTTTTCAGGTTTTGCCAGCGCCACTTGGTGAGCAAGGTTCGACCCAATGTAGCGGTCAACGAGCACAATTTTCCCCTCGCTGAGCGCCGACTCCAGCCTCGGCTTGGCTTCGAAACGGTCCCCCGCGTATAGCATCGCAGTGAAATGCGGGTCCACGCTCTCGAGCGGCCCGAAATCCCCGTTCAGAAATTTTCCCACCATTGTCCCAAACCACGATTCGTACTGGGGAAACCCGGTGGAATAAACCTTGTAGCCGAGGCCTTGGAGTGAATGTTCGAGGAGCTTGGCCTGCGTGTGTTTTCCGCTACCGTCGATGCCTTCGATAGCGATCAGCAATCCGCGTCTTGTCATGTCTCCAGTTCTTGGTAGGGGCAGACCACCAGCGCCACACAGTGTATCGACTGATGGAGCTACCTGCAATGGCCCTCTAGATTAATAGGCGCGCCGGGGGTATCGCAGGGAAGTCGTCATTGCCATGTTAGGATTTTACAGGCCCCACCATGGCAATCATCACAACCATCCGTGAAAATCTCCTGCAGGTCCGCCAGAAAATCGAAATGGCCGCGCTTCGATCCGCAAGAAAGCCCGAAGAGATTCTTTTGATCGGCGTTTCCAAGACGCATTCCGCGGACGCGATTCGCGAAGCCTATGATGCCGGGCTTCGTCACTTTGGCGAGAACCGCGTTCAGGAATGGGAAGGGAAGCTCGCTGCCGTTGCGGATCTCCGGGCCACCTGGCACCTCATCGGCCACCTGCAGAGCAACAAAGCCGCTCGCGCAGCGAAGGCCTTTCACTCGATTGATTCGGTCGACGACTGGTCGCTGGCCCAGCGGTTGGATCGGGCGCAGGCAGAGAAGGGAACTGGCGAGAAACTTCGCGTCCTCATCGAGGTCCACATGGGCGGCGAAGAATCGAAAAGCGGCATCTCCGAAGCGGATCTGCCCGAATTGGCCGAACGTGTTATAACGTTCGCCCATCTCGAATTCGCGGGATTGATGTGCATTCCTCCATTCCGCGAAAATCCAGAAGCGGTCCGCCCGTTTTTCGAGACGCTACGCAAGCGCAAGGAAGATCTGGAGACGCGCATTTCGAAACCATTGCCTGTGCTGTCTATGGGCATGTCCCACGATTTTGAAGCAGCCATTCTGGAAGGCTCGACGGAAGTTCGCATCGGCACCGCAATTTTTGGTACCCGCCCGAAGAATCTCTGAATCAAAGAAAGTGAGTCCGAGGAACGCTTGGGAGAACCTATGACGCTTTTTGCGCCGTGGCAGGTGCGGGAGTTGCAACTAAAGAACAGGGTCGCTGTTTCGCCGATGTGCGAATACACGGCCAAGGACGGCCATCCCGGCCGCTGGCATCTCGTGCATCTCGGCAGCCGCGCCGTGGGTGGCGCAGCCCTGGTGATGACCGAGGCGACCGCGGTACAGCCCATCGGCCGCATCTCGCCCTGGGATACTGGCATCTATCTCGACGCCCATGTCGAGTCGTGGAAGGCTATCGCCGATTTTGTCCGCGAACAGGGCGCGGTCCCCGGCATGCAACTCGCCCATGCCGGAAGAAAGGGAAGCACCGCCGCTCCCTGGCTCGGCGGAAGCAAGGTCCCGCTGAATGAAGGCGGCTGGGTGCCAGTCGCCCCGAGTGCGGTGGCATTCGATACCAACTATCCCGAGCCAAAAGAACTCACTCTCGGGGAAATCGACCAGATCGTCGAGGACTTTCGAACCGCCGCGCGCCGCGCCCTGACCGCAGGATTTCAGGTGGCAGAGATCCACGCCGCGCACGGCTACCTGGCGCATGAATTTCTTTCCCCGCTCTCCAATTTCCGCACCGACGAATACGGTGGCAGCTTTGAAAATCGCGCGCGCTTTCCGTTGCGCGTTGCGCAAGCCGTCCGCGAGATCTGGCCCGAAAAATGGCCCGTCTTCGTCCGCATCTCCGCCACCGATTGGAAGGAAGGCGGCTGGGATTTGTCGCAGAGCATCGAACTTTGCAAACAGTTCAAGGCCCTCGGCGTCGACTTGGTGGATGTTTCAAGCGGCGGCCTGGTGCCAAACGTGAAAATTCCTCTCGGCCCCGGCTATCAGGTCAAGTTTGCCGCTGCGATCCGCCGCGAGGCGGGTATCGCCACGGGCGCGGTAGGCATGCTTACCGACCCCGCTCAAGTGGAAACGATCCTGGCGACGGAGCAGGCCGACATGGTCTTTCTCGCCAGGGAACTGCTGCGCGATCCCTATTGGCCCCGCCGCGCGGCCCAAGAACTCGGCGCCAAGCTGACTCCGCCGCTCCAATACCAGCGCGCCTGGTAACCCCAGCCTTTGCAGGTGCCGGGCTTTAGCCCGGCAATCCTCCTTCCTTTGTAGGGACCGCCTTTCGAGGCGGTCCGCTCGCGCGATTGCAAGAATCACCGATTATTCAAACCTTTGCAAAAACCTGTCATCCTGAGCCTATCCGATGAGGATAGGCGAAGGATCTCAACTTAAATATCGTGCAAAATCTTGATTGTCCAAATAGGTTGTACACATGACCTTCCTCGAAATCTCCGAAGACCTGGACCGCGGCACTTTGACTCTCAACGTCCGCGTCCAACCGCGCGCCAGTAAAGACGAAATCGCCGGCGCCCTCGGTGGCGCGCTGAAAATTCGCCTCTGCGCCCCGGCCATCGAAAATCGCGCCAATGAAGCCCTGGTCGCTTTCCTCTCCGATCTTTTGAAAACCTCAAAATCCGCTGTTAGAATCCAGAGCGGTGAACACGGGCGCAACAAACGTGTGGAGATTCGCGGCGTCACCCGGCAGCAGATTCTCGACCTCCTCCGCGAAGAAGCATAACCATCGCTTTCAAATTTCCTTGAAACTGAGCGGACCTGAGGCCATGAGCGCAAATATCGAATCAATCCAGAAAGATTTGCGGGCCGCAAAGCTTGACGGCTGGCTCTTCTACGATTTCCGCGGCCGCGACCCCATCGCCCACCGCATCCTCGCCCTTCCCGACGGCATGCGTACCCGCCGCTGGTTTTATTTTGTTCCGGCAAAGGGTTCGCCCAAAAAGCTGGTGCACAAGATCGAAGCGCAATCGCTCGCAGCTCTACCCGGCGACACTCTCTATTTTTCCGCTCAGGAAGAATTGCGTGGCAACCTGAAAAAACTTCTCGGCCGCGCCAAAAGCGTTGCCATGCAATATTCCCCCAAAAACGCCATCCCGTATGTCTCCATGGTGGATGCCGGCACGATCGAACTCGTTCGCAGCACCGGCGTGAAAGTCGTCACGTCCGCCGATCTAGTTCAAAAATACGAAGCTTGCTGGAGCAAAGCGCAACTCGAATCGCATCTCGCCGCCGGGCGCGCTATCGACAAGATCGTTCAGCAGGCCTTTGCCCTCGCCGCGCAATCGGTTCGCGAAAAAAAGAACCTGACGGAATACGATTTGCAACAATGGATTCGCAAACGCTTTGACGAGGAGGGTCTCACCACCGAAGAAGGCCCCGACGTCGCCGTGAATCAAAACGCCAGCGACCCTCACTACGGCCCCTCGCGCGAATCTTCCGCCGCGATCAAGGAAGGCGACCTGCTCCTCCTCGATGTCTGGGGCAAGCAGAAAGCCGCCGGCAGCGTCTATTACGACATCACCTGGGTCGGCTATCTCGGCGCAAAAGTGCCCGACAAATACGCCAAGGTTTTTGAGGTGGTGCGCGAAGCCCGCGACGCTGCTGTGGACTTGATTCAGAAGAGCATCAAGTCCGGCAAGCCGCTCCAGGGCTGGCAAGTTGACCAGGCTTCCCGCCGCATTGTCGAAAAAGCCGGCTACGGAAAATATTTCTTTCACCGCACTGGCCACAACATCGGCCAGGCGGTGCACGGCAACGGCGTCAACATGGACGGCCTCGAAACCCACGACGCTCGTCATCTGATCCCTGATACCTGCAACTCCGTTGAGCCAGGAATCTACTTGCCCGAATTCGGAATCCGCAGCGAAGTGGATGTGTACATCGGCGAAAAAGAAGCGCGCATCACGGGCGCTGTTCAGCAAGAGATTCTCCCGCTGCTTGCTTAAAGTTTTCAATTTGGAGTGACATGGAAGACCAACCGCAAAATACGGCCCGAGGCGGAACGCAGTCCGCTCAATCAAGAACTTACGACCGTTCTCCCGGCGAGTCTCGCGCCTTCGCTCTTGGCGTCGCCGGCTGGCTTTTGCCCGGCCTTGGCCACGCGCTGCAATTCATGTGGGGCCGCGCCGTGGTTGTCTTTCTCGCGGTCGGCTTGCTCGTCGGCGCCGGTGCTTCCATGAAGGGAAATGTGTTCACACGCCAGGGCAACGACGCTTTTGACACCCTTGGCTACATCGCCGACCTCGGCACCGGTAGTTTCTACATCTTCGCGCGCGTCCTCGAAACCGGTGGCGCCGACGTTTCCCACGCCGACGGTGATTACGGCACGCGTCTCCTCGCTACCGCGGGCGTCTTGAATCTTTTGGCGGCCCTGCATGCCTACGAAGCCGCACGCGGACACAAAGCATGACCGTCGTCCCGCCGCTCGAACTGACGCATTTCCAGGCGTTCCTTCTCTTCGCCGTGGTGATTTCCGTGGCCTTCGGATTCCTCGGCCGCCGCCGCTCCAAAGACCGCGTCAAATACATCCTCTGGTCGCTCTTTCTCTTTCTTCTCGTCGGCATCGGCATCGGCTGGGCGATGTTCCCGTTCTCCCGCTGAACAGACTCCCGCACATTCCATTCGCATTGAATTGACAGTGATTTTCAGCGGGTGCTATCGTCATAAAGCAGGGCCGAGGTAGCTCAGTGGTAGAGCAGTCGATTCGTAATCGACAGGTCGTGGGTTCAACTCCCACTCTCGGCTCCATCTAACTTCCGCGGAATCAGCCCCGCTCTCTAGCTTGACTTGGTTTTCTCCCCGGAACTGGCGCAAGGTTGGTGCAAGTTTCGCATTTTCCTGGATTTTGGGGCGTGCCGAGTTTCCGCGAGATCCTACTACAATCCACTTGTCCGGTAAGGCGTGCCAGCTCAACCGGTCGATGCAACACCCTCCAACGCGTTGATTCGATAATCCTTCCGCGGGAGAACCGATCTGTTTGGCTGTACTCGGTCAAAACCTAGCCAGGGCAGCGTTCCGGCTGATCTAACCTAGCGAGCGATTTTAGCTTTTGTTTTCAATGCAAGGGGGTTCGAGCTGAGTGTTGCGTCGACCTATTGAGACCACCCGACTAATCAGGACTTAACGACGCATACCCGCTCGCGAATTTGAGTATCTGGTGTCTAATGATTGGAGTCGCTGGAGGACGCCGTGTTGCACAAATCGTTCCGCTTTTTCTGGGTTGCAGTAGTTCTTTGTACGGGCTGCACTCACAAAGCCACGACTTACGAGAAGGCGAGTGGCTTGGCAGCGAGCGAAGGTAGGCAGGCTTCCCATGCCTATTATAATTATATGGCTCTCAGCAACGGAGGTGGAGGGTCAGGCACAGTCTTTGCGGCCTCGCGTTTCGTCGCCGTGCGGCACAAGCTAGAAATCGTCGAGGCAAGCTCTGGGCTGCCAAAATCGATCGATGCCGTGGTCGCGTTTTGCGGCACCATTCAGTGCGAGGTGCTCTCTTCGAGCGTCACCAATGAAGCGGCCGTTTTGTCACCCTCGGGAAACATCGCCGCTCGCGTCGCGCCTCCAGACCTGAACAGATTCCTCGACTTCGCCGGGAAACAGGGAAAAATCGCGCAGCACTCCACGGAATCGGAAGACAAGACCGCCGCGGTCGTAGACGTCGAAGCCAAACTCAAAAACCAGACGGATTTTCGCGACAGTCTGCGCAAGATGCTCACCAAGCCCGGCGTCAGCGTCGCCGACCTGCTGCAAATCCAGGAGAAACTCGCGGAGGCTCAGGCGGAACTCGACAGCGAGGCTATGCAGCGCAAGATCCTCGCCAACGAAACCGAAAAGGTCTATGTCGAAATCGCCTTCCGCGCCGAACAGCGCATTGTTAGGCGCGGGGCCTTCGCGTCCGTCGGCGAAGCGCTGCGCGATTCCGGTTCCGTCCTTGGCGACAGCCTCGCCGCGCTCATTACCGCCATCGCAGCCGTCATTCCCTGGTTGATCGTGATCATTCCCGGATTATGGTTCCTGATCAAAGCCGTTCGCCGGTACCGGGAGCGTCGGCCTGCTGCGAAGGCAGCCACACCAGCCGCGTAGTCTAGCGAGATCTTCGATTTCTTTGCCGCTTGAACAATGGATGCGGCCAAAGTCCCGATAAACGCGGCAACCGGACAGATCAAGTCCAGGTACGGAACATGTCCGGTAACGCGACTTACCAGGAGTTGAGTGCTACAGTCGGCCTACAGACTCGGTGCATCCGAACCCGTGGTGCGGTAACCCCAGCGGGTCGTAGCACTATAGCCCCGGGGTGGCAGTGACCCTAAGCGTGTGCAATTCTTTGGAATGGTTGTTGCCTGCGGGGGAATAGTTGAGAGTGTAATCGTGGCGTGCTTGTTCAGTCATGCGCGTTAACGTAAGTTCCATTGTGCAAGTTGAAGCTGCATAAAAAATCTCGCGGCGAGTCATTCTGGGAAAGTTTACCGCCGACGCTTTGTGTCGACGCGCTTGGCGGCCACCTTGCTCGTCGATGGGGCGCCTTGCTTCGCCATCTGCGCCTGCCCCGCCTTGGTCATCAAGCGCGATTGTTCGTACATCTCGATCCACTTCTCGCTCGAAATCGCCGAGATCAGCTTGCCAATCGCTTCGAGCGGCAAATCGTCCGGCGACTCGAAATGAACGCAACACTTCCCCATGTCGAG
>Ga0210406_10005867_pt1 | contig 12795 bp, 14 predicted proteins | sample IncBWC30MmetaG_FD_155454 | JGI IMG/M metagenome (GOLD analysis project Ga0210406, IMG submission 155454) | Forest soil microbial communities from Barre Woods Harvard Forest LTER site, Petersham, Massachusetts, United States - Inc-BW-C-30-M | ecosystem: Environmental > Terrestrial > Soil >...
TGGCCTGACCGTCCGCCAAGTTGTTGGTGAGCCCCGCGTCAATCCACTTCACAAGAACGCCCCCGCGCGACTCACATCATGCCGGTTTGCAAGCGAGCCTCGTCCGACATCATGGTTTGATTCCACGGCGGGTCGAATACCAGCTCGACATTGGCGTGCGCCACGGTCGGGACGATCTGTACCTTATCGCGCACGTCCGCCACCAACACCTCGCCCATGCCGCAGCCGGGCGCCGTCAAGGTCATCTTGATGTCCACGGTGCGTGTCGAATCCTCGTTCTTGCTCACATCGCACTCGTACACCAATCCCAGGTCCACGATATTGACCGGTATTTCGGGGTCATAGCAAGTCTTGAGCTGCTGCCAGATGATGTTCTTGATGTCCTCTTCGGAGGCGCCGGGCGGCACCTCGGGCGGCTTTGCCGCTGTTTTGCCGATGGCATCCGCATCGTGGCCGGCAATGCGAAACAAATTGCCGTCGATGTAAACGGTAAAGCTGCCGCCGAGAGCCTGGGTGATATAGCCGACCGATCCTAGCTTGAGGCTGATCTCGGTGCCCGCGGGAATGGACACTGCCTTGACCTCGCGTTGCACGACGATGGGTTCATTTTCGTAGCTACGCATTCAATAATCTCACTCGGTGGAAACGGCAGGCAGGGACTTCAAGTCCGTGGACTTCAACGCGGAGGCCAACGTGTGCCAGCACAGACTCGCGCACTTCACGCGGGCGGGATATTCGCGCACACCGGACAGTGCTGCGAGTTTGCCCAGCCCATCGGCGGGAGGCGCCGCATCGTCGGTGAGCAATTGATGGACGCGTTCGAACAGCTTGAGCGCCTCATCGCGGGTTCTGCCCTTCACCGCTTCGGTCATCAGCGAAGCTGAGGCGGTCGATATTGCGCAACCTTCACCCTTGAAGCGGATGTCGGAGATGGTGTCCTCATCGAGCCGCAGGCGCAGCGTCAGATGATCGCCGCACATGGGATTGAAACCCTCTACGCTGGCGTCGGCGGGCTCGAGGTCGCCAAAGTTTCTCGGTTGACGGTTGTGGTCCAGGATGACGTCGCGGTAGAGATCGTTAATTTCCATGGCTGGCCTCAGACGAACATCTTGCGCGCGCTTTCGATAGCGGCGCCAAGCCTGTCGATTTCCTCGAAGGTGTTATAGAACGCAAACGAGGCACGGGCGGTCGCCGGCAACTTGAAGAAATCCATGACCGGCATGGCGCAATGATGGCCGGTACGAACCGCGATCCCATCCTCGTCGAGGATGGTTCCCAAATCATGCGGATGCACGCCGGCAACCGTGAAGGAAACCAGGCCGGCCTTGTTGGGCGCCGTTCCGACGATGCGCAGCCCGGGAATCCTCGCCAGCACAACGGTCGCATGGTAAAGCAGCGCGCTTTCGTGCGCATGGGCTGCATCGAGATCCAATCCCGACAGAAAATCCACCGCAGCGCCCAAGCCGACACCACCGGCGATATTGGGCGTGCCGGCCTCGAATTTGTACGGCAATGCATTGTAGGTGGTCTTGGCGAACGTTACGGCCAGGATCATGTCACCGCCGCCCTGCCACGGCGGCATGCGCTCGAGAAGTTGCTCGCGTCCATAAAGCACGCCGACGCCGGTCGGTCCATACATCTTGTGACTCGAGAAAGCGTAAAAGTCGCAGCCCAGCTCCTGCACATCGACAGGCATGTGCGAGACCGCCTGCGCTCCGTCGATCAAGGTCACAATGCCGCGGGCCTTGGCGGCAGCGACCAGGCGGCGCACCGGCAGAACGGTCCCCAGGGCATTGGACACATGCGCGCAGGCAAGAATTTTGGTGCGAGGATTCATCAATGCAACCACTGCATCGAGATGCACCTCGCCCTGAGCATCCATGGGTGCGACGATCAGTTTGGCGCCCGTCTGCTCACAGACCATTTGCCAGGGCACGATGTTGGCGTGGTGCTCCAGATGCGTAATGAGCACCTCGTCGCCGGGTTGCAAGGTGGGCCGCGCGTAACTCTGGGCCACCAGATTGATCGCCTCGGTGGTGCCCCGGACGAAAATAATCTCGCTGCGCGAGCGCGCATTGATGAAGCGAACCAGCCGGTCCCGTGCGCTTTCGTACAGCGCCGTGGCCTCCTGGCTCAAGGTATGAACGCCGCGATGGATGTTGGCGTGGTGGTGACGTTCGTAGTCATCCACCGCGTCGATGACACATTGCGGCCGCTGGGCCGAGGCGCCATTGTCCAAATAGGCCAATGGCTTGCCGTGCACCATGCGCGCCAGTATCGGGAAATGGCGGCGCGCGGCATCGACGTCGAAGGTACGATCAGTGTGGGCCAAAGCGATATTGTTCATCGGAATTTCCGCAGTGTTTGCGAATCGGGTAATTGGCTGATCAGCGCGCTCTCGATCGCGGAACGCGCCGAGGTCACGGACATACCGGTAAGTACGTCGGCCAGGAAGGCGTACACCAACAGGCTTTGCGCGGTCTCTCGGTCGAGTCCGCGCGACAGCAGATAGAACAGCATGTCCGGGTCGAGCCTGCCGGTGGTGGCGCCATGCGCACACTTGACCTCGTCGGCATGTATTTCAAGTTGCGGCCGGGTGTCGATTTCCGCATTCGGCGACAGCAGCAAGCCGCGACAGGACTGCTGCGAGTCGGCATGCACGGCGCCGGCTTTGACAATGACCTTGCTATTGAAGATGACGCGGCTGACATCGCCGGCGATGGCGCGCGACGTTTGGCGGCTGCGCGTACTAGGCGCCGCGTGCGTGACGATGTTGACGCAATCGACGTGCCGGTCCTCGTGTCCCATCAACAGTGAGAAGCTATCCAGGGATGCGCCCGGCTCGTTCAAATGCGCCTCGAGCGATGAGCGCACCAAACCGCCCCCTAAGGCAATGGTGAACTGCTTGCACTGGCTGCCTTGTGCCTGGTGGATGTCCAGAGCATCCAAATGCGTGGCGCCGGCGCCCGTCGCATACACACGGTAATGCTCGAGCTGCGCATCCTTGCCAAGCGCGATATGGGTGTTGGAGTTGTTGAGGGGCGCAATTTCTCCGTGCGTCACGTGATGTTCAATGATGGTTGCGCTCGAACCGGGTGCCGCGTCGATGATGATTCGCGGATGCGCCGCCTCATGCGCTCTGTCGGCGGTCGAGACATGCAGAATGACCACGGGGTCGGCGACATGCCCGGTGATTTTCAGATACAGCCCATCGATAAACAATGCGGTGTTGAGCAATACCCAGCGCCGCTGATCGGCATCCGATGCGAGCGGAAAAAATCGCGCCAACGCATTCGGATCTAAGCGAGATAAATCCTTTATGCTATTGATTTCAATGCCTTTTATAGCACCTAAATCAGCGCTCAGTGACGGGCATCCATTGATCATCACCACCGTCGTCACGGGTTGATCGGAAGCCGGCAGCGAGAGCGATGCGTTGCGGTCTATTTCGCCACGAACCTCGCACCGGGCACTCTCGAAGCTCTCAGCGGCGAGACTGCGAAGATCTGTATAGCGCCAGGTTTCATCCCTCAAGGTCGGCAGCCCGAGTTTCAGAAAGCGCTGCATCGCCTGTTCGCGGACAGGCTGCAGTGCATCTGCATCCGCGCTGCGCGCACGCCATTGCGCCTCGAAGGAGCGTAGGGCGGCGTTCATGCGACTTGGGCTCCCATGACCCAATCGTAGCCGCGGCGCTCGAGTTCGTGCGCGAGCGACTTATCGCCGGATTTCACGATGCGCCCGCCCGAGAGGACATGCACTTGATCCGGGATGACGTAATCCAGCAGCCGTTGGTAGTGCGTGACCAGTACCACCGCTCGGTTGGGATCGCGCAGGCTGTTGACGCCCATGGAAACGACCTTGAGGGCATCGATATCCAGCCCGGAATCGGTCTCATCCAGAATCGCAAGTTTCGGCTCGAGCACCAGCATCTGCAGGACTTCATTGCGCTTTTTCTCGCCGCCCGAGAATCCTTCGTTGACGCCGCGGGTCAAAAACGACTCGCTCATCTGCATGAACTTCATTTTCTGTCTGATGAGCGCCAGAAACTCATACGCATCGACCTCAGGCTCGCCGGCCGCCTTGCGCTTGGCATTCAACGCGGCTTTCAGCAGGTAGACGTTGTTGACGCCGGGTATTTCCACCGGATACTGGAATCCGAGAAACAATCCGGCGCGCGCGCGTTCCTCGGCGCGCATCGCCAGCAAATCGCGACCCTCGAACATCACGGTCCCGCGAGTCACTTCGTAATCCTCACGGCCGGCCAAGACTTGAGCCAGCGTGCTCTTGCCGGAGCCGTTCGGTCCCATGATGGCGTGAACCTCGCCTGCATTGACCGTAAGATTGACGCCGTTGAGTATTTCTTTGCCCGCGACGCGGGCGGATAAATCGGAAATTTCAAGCAAGATTGTTTCTCTCTCTTAAGGCCGTCAACCGACGGCGCCTTCCAAGCTCACGCTGAGCAGATTCTGCGCCTCTACCGCGAATTCCATCGGCAGCTCTTTGAATACGACTTTGCAGAATCCGCTGACGATCATATTGACCGCGTCCTCCGCGGAGATACCGCGCTGCAGGCAATAAAACAGTTGATCCTCGCCGATCTTGGAGGTGCTGGCCTCATGTTCGACCGTAGCCGTCGGATTCTTCACCTCCATATACGGAAAGGTATGCGCCGCGCACTTGGGGCCCATCAGCAGCGAATCGCACTGCGTGAAATTGCGCGCGCCCGCGGCGCTCGGCAGAATTTTCACCAGTCCTCGATAGGTGTTCTCGGCGTGCCCGGCCGAGATGCCTTTGGACACAATGGTGCTCTTGGTGTTGCGCCCGATATGGATCATCTTGGTGCCGGTGTCCGCCTGCTGGTAGTGATTCGCGACGGCGACCGAATAGAATTCGCCGATGGAGTTTTCCCCCTTGAGCACGCAGCTCGGATACTTCCAGGTGATCGCCGAACCGGTCTCCACCTGAGTCCAAGAGATCTTGGAATTGCGGCCGCGGCACTCGCCGCGCTTGGTGACGAAGTTGTAAATGCCGCCGAGGCCGTTTTCATCGCCCGGATACCAGTTCTGCACCGTTGAATACTTGATCTGCGCATCGTCGAGCGCGACCAATTCGACGACCGCGGCGTGCAGTTGATTCTCATCGCGCATGGGCGCCGTGCAGCCTTCCAGGTAACTCACCGAGGCCCCTTCGGCGGCAATGATCAACGTGCGTTCGAATTGGCCGGTCTTGGCGGCATTGATTCGAAAATAAGTCGACAGTTCCATCGGGCAGCGCACGCCGGGCGGCACGTACACGAAGGAGCCGTCCGAGAACACCGCGGAATTGAGTGCGGCAAAAAAATTATCGGTGGTGGGTACGACGGTGCCGAGATAGCGTTCGACGAGATCGGGATGATCGCGGACTGCATCCGAGAACGAACAAAAAATCACGCCCGCCTTACCGAGCTTTTCCTTGAAGGTCGTCGCTACGGAAACACTGTCGAAGACCGCATCCACGGCAACACCCGCCAGGCGAGCACGCTCGTGCAGCGGGATTCCCAGCTTCTCATAGGTCGCGAGCAGCTTCGGGTCGACCTCGTCCAAGCTCTTCGGCGCATTGGCCGGCGCTCGGGGCGCCGAATAGTAGGAGATGTCCTGGTAGTCGATCGGCTTGTAGTGCACATGCGCCCACGTCGGTTCCTTCATGGTCTGCCAGTGCCTGAAGGCCTTCAGGCGCCAGTTCAGCAGGAACTGCGGCTCGTGCTTCTTTTTCGATATGGCGGCTACCACGCCCTCGTCGAGGCCGGGCGGCAAGCTGTCCGATTCGATATCGGTGATGAACCCATGACGATACTTCTGACCGACGAGGGCTTCGACTTCTTGAGATTTGGTGGACACGGTATTCCGGTGTTGAGGACTGGTGATAGAGATGGGGTCGGAATTCAAGTATTCACGCGAATTTCCGAGGCTAGATCGGCCACCCGCACGCCGCCGGCATCCAAGCCGGCCAGTTGGTGCAATGTGACGTCTTCCAAGGCGCGCCGAATGGCCGCATTGACGCGCTGCCAGGCGCTGCCGACGCGGCACAGGCGCTCTATCCCACACTGGCTGGCGGCCCCGCTGCATTCGGTAATGGCGATCGGGCCCTCGAACACATCGAGGATTTGCGCTGCGGTAATTTCCTCGGGCCGCCGCGCCAGGCGATAACCGCCCTGAGCACCCCGGGAAGAAATCACCATGCCGGCGCGCTGCAGCCCTTTGAGCACTTTGCTGACCGTAGGCCTTCCCAGGCGCGTGCGCTCAGCCAATTCGGCCGCGGCATAATGTTGGCCGTAGTCTTGCGCTAAACTGGCAAGCACGACGGTGGCGTAGTCCGTCATTTTTCCCATACGCAGCATAAAAATGGTTCCCTGGGCAGAAGCTTCATGTGGGACTATTTTAGTCCTATTTGAATTGAAGTGCCACCCGGAGCGCGGATCAAGCCGAGGTTTGTTATCCTGCGCCAACTTAACCGTCAAGATCAGCGAGATACGCAACCCATGAATATTGGAGAACTCAACGCCACCGCCCGCGCCTTGGTCGCCAAAAACCGGGGAATCCTTGCCGCGGACGAGAGCAGCAGCACCATCAAGAAGCGCTTTGACACCATCAAACTGGAATCCACGGAGGAGAATCGCCGTGCCTACCGCGAGATGTTGTTCACCGCCCCTGCTGCTCAGCAGTACATCAGCGGCGTGATTCTGTATGACGAAACGCTGCGTCAAAAGACCAAGGACGGGGTTCCGTTCGCCCAGTATCTGGCAAAGGCCGGAATGATCCCGGGCATCAAGGTTGATTTGGGGGCGAAAGCGCTACCTTGCTTTCCCGGTGAGACCATCACCGAAGGGTTGGACGGGTTGCGCGAGCGCTTCGCCGAGTACCACAAGCTGGGGGCAAGGTTTGCCAAATGGCGCGCGGTGATCAATATCGATTCGGGAATCCCCACGCACTACGCCATCGATGCCAACGCGGAGGCGTTGGCGCGCTATGCGGCTCTCGCCCAGGAAGCCGGAATCGTGCCCATCGTCGAGCCGGAAGTGCTCATGGACGGCGCCCATTTGTTGGAGCGTTGCGAGGAGGTGACGAACGCGGTGCTGGATAGTGTGTTCAGCCACCTGTTCGCGGCGCGCGTGATCCTGGAAGGCATGATCCTCAAGCCAAACATGGTGATCCCGGGCAAGAAATCACCCGATCAGGCAAGTCCCGAGCGCATCGCGGAAGCCACCGTTCGCACCCTGAAGCGCCAGGTTCCCGCGGCGGTTCCGGGTATTGCATTTTTGTCCGGCGGGCAAAGTCCTACGGATGCAACGTTGCATCTGAACCTCATGCATGCGGCAGGAGCGCTGCCCTGGGGACTGACATTCAGCTACGGACGCGCGTTGCAGGAAGATGCACTGAATGCCTGGGGAGGCAAGCCGAGTGGTTTTGGGGATGGACAGAAGGCGCTCGCGAAGCGCGCCAAGCTGAATGGCTTGGCAGCGGCCGGCGAATACAAAGCCGCAATGGAATCAGCGGCGGCTTGAGACGCGCGCCACGCCGCGTCCATGTGGACGCGGCTTCGCAGCCAACCCATTGAATCAGTCCTCCCCCATCGTTGATATACGGAACCTAGACTACGCGGTGACCCGGCGGCCGGTGTTCGCGGGCCTGGATATTCAGATTCCGCGCGGCAAAGTCACCGCGGTCATGGGCCCCAGCGGCACCGGCAAGACGACGCTGCTGCGCCTGATCACCGGCCAGGTCATGGCCGACAGCGGCGAGATCGAAGTCGCGGGCAAGAACATGCGGGCCCTGACGCGCACGGAGCTTTATGTGCTGCGGCGCCGGATGGGGATGCTTTTCCAGAACGGTGCGCTGCTCACCGACCTGAGCGTGTTCGAGAACGTCGCGTTCCCACTGCGTGAACACACCGATCTGACCGAACGGCTGATTCGGCAACTGGTGCTGACAAAATTACAGGCGGTGGGTCTGCGAGGCGCGGCGCAACTGATGCCGGCGGAACTGTCCGGCGGCATGAGCCGGCGAGTGGCCTTGGCGCGCGCCATCGTCATGGACCCGGAATTGTTGATCTACGATGAGCCCTTTGTCGGTTTGGACCCCATTTCACTGGGCGTCATTTTGCGTCTGATTCGCCGCCTGAACGATACGCTGGGCATCACCAGCATCGTCGTCTCGCACGATGTGCAGGAGATCTCCACCGTCGCGGATCAAGTATTCCTGTTGTCGGGCGGCAAAGTGGTCGCGGGCGGCACGCCGCAAGAGCTGAAAACCAACCCGACCGAGATCGTCAAGCAATTCATCGGCGGCCTCGCAGACGGTCCGGTGCCGTTTCATTTTCCCGCGCCGGAATATTTCGACGAACTGCTGTCGCGCAGCGAGGATCTTTAGAGCATGTTCGCCGAGCTTTGGGAGAGTTTTACCGACGCCCTGGAGGGCTTGGGTTCGATCGTTCATTTCCTGTTTCGCCTGGTGGTCAACTCGCCGCGGGTGTTGTTGAGATTCAATCTGATCTCGCAACAGATCTTCAACGCCGGCGCACTGTCGCTGATCATCATCATGCTCTCCGGCTTGTTCGTCGGGATGGTGCTTGGGTTGCAAGGCTTCCAGCTTCTGCAGCGATTCGGATCTGGAGAAGCACTGGGCACCGCCGCGGCCATCGGCCTGGTCAAAGAGCTGGGCCCCGTCGTGACTGCATTGCTGTTTGCCGGCCGCGCCGGTACGGCGCTGGCATCGGAATTGGGGTTGATGCGCGCCACCGATCAGATATCGGCCATGGAAATGATGGCGGTCGACCCCATCCAGCGCGTGGTGGTGCCGCGATTCTTGGGCGGTGTGATTGCGATGCCGCTGCTCGCGGCCATATTCAGCGTGATCGGGATCTACGGCGCGCAGCTCGTGGGCGTACAGATCATGGGGGTCGATGCCGGCAGCTTCTGGTCACAGATGCGCTCCGCGGTCAGCTTGTCGGACGTTTCCGAAGGCATCGCGAAGAGCCTGGCATTCGGCGTCGCTTGCAGCCTCATTGCCGTCTACCAAGGATATTACGCAACGCCCACTGCGGAGGGTGTCGGCAGAGCCACCACGAGCACCGTCGTGACGTCGGCCGTGGTGATTTTATTCTTGGACTATTTGATTACCGCAGCGTTTTTGTAGGAGTATCGCTATGGGCAAGTCGCGCACATTGAATCTAGGCACCGGCTCGTTTGTCCTGCTGGGATTTGCGGCGCTGTTTTTCCTGACCACCCAGACAACGAGTCATGGGCTGGCTGTCTTCGGTCCGCCGCGCTATGAGGTGACCGCGAAGTTCGACAATGTCGGGGATCTCAAAGTAGGGGCTCCGGTGTCGATGTCCGGCGTCGAAGTCGGACGTGTGGCCAAAATCGACTTTGATTCCAACGAATACAAAGCGGTGGTTCTGCTGCGGCTGAACGCACGCTACAACAAGATTCCCGTGGACAGTGATGCGAGCATCTATACTCAGGGCTTGTTGGGCGGTAAATTCATCGGGCTTACCGCCGGCGGTGCCGATACTTATCTTCAAGACAAGGGTCAAATCGATTTCACGCAATCGGCCTTTGTGCTCGAGAATCTGATCGGTCAGGTTCTTGCGAACTTCACCAAATCAAAAGCGGACGCGCAGGCCTCCGGGGCTGCGGATCCGAAAGCGACGGAGAAAACGAAATGATCAAAATTATCACCGCACTGTTACTGGCCATGCTGGCGAGCGGCGCGCAGGCAGCCGATGCGCCGAGCCCCGCCCCGAACGCCAACAACCTGACCCCGCAGGAGCTGGTGGAGAACTCCGCAAAGCGCATGCTCGCGGAATTGGACGCCAATCGGGCCGTGTACAAGGGTGATCCGGCGAAGCTCGATGCGTTGGTAGGCAATGTGCTGCTGCCGAATTTCGACACCGAATATTCCGCGCGCCTGGTTCTGGGTCAAAGCTGGCGCACGGCGACACCCGAGCAGCGCAAGCGCTTCGTCGAGGCGTTCTATCACTCGCTGCTGCGAAATTATGGTGCGGCGCTGGTCGATTTTACCGGCGATCGCTTCATCGTTCTGCCCTATAAGGGCGACCCAAGCGACACGACGGCGACCGTGCGTACGGAAGTGAAGAGATCGTCGGGCGACAAGGTGCCGGTCAATTTCAGTTTGCACAAGACCCCCGAGGGTTGGAAGGCCTGGGACGTGGTGATCGAAGGCATCTCCTACGTGAAAAGCTTTCGCACCGATTTTGCCTCCGAGATCCAGCAAAAGGGCCTCGATGATGTGATCACGCGCTTGGAAAAGGAAGGCAGAGTCGGGCCCAATGGCGCCGCGGTGAGCAGCCATTGAATAAGGTGCCCCAGTGGCGCCGCGGTGAGCAGACATTGAGCAAGGTGCTCTGGCGCCGCAGTCAACGCACCCTGACCAATGGTATGGTGCACACGGCTGATTTTGAGCTGCAGGAAGGTGAGCGTTCGCGCGTGAACGGCGTGCTGCATTTCACCACGGTGACCTCCCTGCTGAACGACGGCAGTGCGGCCATCGGTAATGGACGTGCAGGCGTCATCGATCTGGCAGGCGTGAAGGACAGCGATAGTTCAGGTCTTGCGCTGCTGATCGAGTGGCTGAGCATCGCCAGAGCCGCGAACCTCAGCCTGCGCTACGAAAACATTCCGGTGCAATTGCAACAGCTCGCGCGCCTGAGCGAAGTTGAAGAGTTGCTGACGGTAGGCTAGATTCTCCCGGTCGGATAAAAAGCACAAACCCAGGGATGGAGACACGGATGATGCGCATCGGACCTGCGTTCGGAACGGTCATGGCAGCCGCCGAGCTTGCCGTTGTTCTCCTCTACTCAGGCTCTGCCGTCGCTGCTGACGCAAATCTCCTGGAAGCGTTCGGGCGGCTGCCCAGCCTGGAGACTGTGGCCATTTCGCCTGACGGCACCAAAATCGCGTTCGTCCGGACGCGCGCCGATAGCCGAAGTCTCGTCGTGGCTGCGCTGGACAAGGCCGAAGTCTTGGGCGGCGCGCGCGTCGGCGACACCAAGCTGCGCCGCGTCGAGTGGATCGATGACGACAACCTCTTGGGCACCGTTTCCAGCACCAGTCCGCCGCCGTTCGGCTTCATCGGCGCCACGCGCGAGTGGTATCAACTCTTCACTTACAATGTCAGCAAGCGGAAAATGAATCCGCTCTCGTTCACGGTTTCCGGCAGGGAGACTTTCAATGTCGTGACCGGCGGCACCGCCGTGCGCGATGTGTCGGGTCATTCCACGCTGATTGCGCCCGGCTACTGCGTGGCGGACAGGACGGTTCCATGTCTGTTCGCGTTTTCCATCCCGGAGGGCAGGGCGCGTCTGATCGACCAGGCGTCGGAACTCAACACGGAGTGGTTGATCGACGAATTGGGGCATATCGCAGCACAATGGGTGTACCACGAAGACAAGAAGCTGTGGGAAATTAGAACTCACAAGGAAAGCCGATGGACCTTGGTGGCTTCGGGGACCGCGGCAATCGACGTACCCGACGTGCTCGGATTCGGTGCCGACGGCGCGGCGCTCATCGTGCGATTTGTCCAGAACGGTGACCCGATATGGAAGCCGCTCAATCTCAAGGACAATACCTGGGGCGCGCCGCTCGAGAGGGGCGCGGCGTTCTCTCGTGTCATCGAAGATCGCAAATCCGGACGGATCATCGGCGGCATCCGCGGCATCGGCAGCAATCAATACGTCTTCTTCGACAATGAACTTCAGGCCCATTGGAACGCCATCCTGCGCGAATTCCCGGACGAGCGCGTCGAGCTCGAATCCCATTCGGATGACTACTCGCGGGTCGTGCTCAAGGTATTCGGCCCGAAGGACGGTTTTGTGTATGCGCTATACGACTGGTACACGCATCGCGCGACGATATTGGGCGAGGTGTACGAGGGTGTGACCGCGCCCGCGGAAGTCAGAGCGGTCAGCTATCCCGCTGCTGACGGATTGACGATACCCGGCTTTTTGACCTTGCCGCGCGGCGTCCCTGAAAAAGATCTGCCGCTGATCGTGCTGCCACATGGCGGGCCCGCGGCGGCCGATACTCAAGACTTCGACTGGTGGGGGCAGGCACTGGCGGCACAAGGTTATGCGGTGCTGCAGCCTAATTTCCGCGGCTCGATCCTGGATTCAAGTTTTCTCGAAGCCGGATATGGCGAGTGGGGCCGCAAAATGCAGACGGATCTTTCCGATGGCGTGCGCTACCTCGCACATCAGGGGATCATCGACCCGAAGCGGGTGTGCATTGTCGGGGCAAGCTATGGCGGTTATGCGGCACTCGCCGGCGTCAGCATCGAGACCGGCGTCTATCGTTGCGCGGTCTCAGTGGCGGGTATCTCGGACCTGAGGCGCTTCCGCAAATGGACGGTTCAGAATGAACAAAGCTGGAGTCAGCGTTATTGGGATCGGTTTATAGGGACTTCCGACCAACACGATCCAGCACTCATGGCTATCTCGCCAATCGAACATGTCGGCTCGGTGAGCGTGCCGGTATTACTAATCCATGGCCGGGATGATACGGTGGTCCCTTACGAGCAGAGCGACGTCATCTTCAGCGCATTGAAGCGCGCCGGAAAATCCGTCGAAATGATCACGATGAAGCATGAGGATCACTGGCTGTCGCACAGCGAGACCAGGCTGCAGATGCTGCAGGCAACCGTCGCATTTCTCAAAGCGAATAATCCGCCCAATTAGGGAGGCGAGGGGGGTGAGACCGGCGGTGGGACGGCTGGCTGGGCCGGCGGTGTGGCGCTGTCTTTC
>Ga0210406_10005868_pt1 | contig 12794 bp, 11 predicted proteins | sample IncBWC30MmetaG_FD_155454 | JGI IMG/M metagenome (GOLD analysis project Ga0210406, IMG submission 155454) | Forest soil microbial communities from Barre Woods Harvard Forest LTER site, Petersham, Massachusetts, United States - Inc-BW-C-30-M | ecosystem: Environmental > Terrestrial > Soil >...
GATCCGGAGACCCGCCGTTGTGCTTGTCCGGCCCCCAGTTGTCGATCTGCGGTGCGAACAGCGTGCTTGACTTCTGCGGAATAGGATCGCCCGACATCGCGCGGAATACCGTGAGCGCCGTCATGCAGGCACCGATGCCGACGGCAATGGCCGCAATCATCAGCACCGTCAGCACGACATTGCGCCGGAGGCTGCGCAGTCCAAGTCGGAAATAATAGCGAAACATCTTGAGTGCGCGCCTCGGGCTCAAGCGGCGCGCGTCGCCAATGCCGGTGGAATGGATGCGGCCTTCAAGGCCGGCCACAGCACGGCGGCTTGTCCGAGCAGCATCACCACGACCGCGCCGATCAGGGCGTATCCGGTGTTCAAACGCTGCATGGCAAAGGCACTCACCATCCACAGATTCAGCGACACCGCCAAAGCAACCCCGATCGCGGCGCCCGCGCCGGCGATCAACAAATTCTCGGTCTGGAAGTATTGGATGATGGCATTGCGCGTCGCACCGAGGGCGCGGCGGATACCGATCTGACGCCGGCGTTGCGCCACCCAATAGCTGGTCAGTCCGACGATTCCGAACGCCGTGACGGCCAACAGCGCCGCGCAAACCACCCCCAAAATCACCACCAAGCCTTTATCGTCCCTGTAAATCTCAGTGCGCAATGTCGTCATGGCGCGGGTCTTGCCAATGACTCGTGCGCGGCTGATGTCAAAAAGCTTCTTCGGCGCCGCCTGAATCACCGCCGCCGCCTGGCCAGGCTGCGTATGCACGACGTAGTAAGTAGGGTACGGGCTGACAAAGCGAAACGGCGCAATGAAAGAATTGTCGTTGAACGCGCTGCCCCATCCACCCGCGGATACCCAGGGCACTTGCAATCGATCGACCACCCCGACGATGGGCACCTGGCCCTTCGGAGCATCGCTGTAGATGCTCTGACCCACCGCATTCGCATTGGGAAACAGCTTGTCGGCCAATCCCTTGGTGATGATGATCGCAACCGGCAGCTTGCGGTCGTTGTAGCCGGCCTTGTCGGCGACTTCGTCCGCATTGAAGTTGCGGCCGGCGATCAACTTCAGTCCCAGTCCTGCGATGGCATGTTCGTCGCCGAAGTACAAGGCAGCCCGTGCCGTGGCGGTCTTCTGATCCGGGTGCAGGTTGATGCCGTCGCTCGAACCGCTGTTGGTCAAGGGAACCGTATTCGTGGCAAACGCATCCTGGACGCCCGGCAAGGATCGCAGCGCCGCCAGGTCGCCCTGCTGACGCGCGGCGACATCAGGCGGATTGCCGACCCACTGATTGTCGAGCACCACGACATTGGCTTCATCGACACCGGTTGGCCGCTGACTCAAGACAATGCGCTGTTGGATGATGAACAGCGCATTGCAGAGTATGGCCAGCGTGATCGCCATTTGCACGGCGATCAGAATGGCGCCGACCTTGTTACGGCGCATGGCTGAAATGATAGGACGAAATTGCATGATGCCTCCTACTGCGCCTTGAGTTGCCAGGCCGGTTGAACTTGCGCGGCACGCCAGGTGGGATACAAACCGGCAAGCATGGTTGCAAACACGGCCAGGATCACTGCGATGGAAATGTCCAAGGCGCTGAAGTGAGTGAGACGGCTCACTTCCTCCGACAGCAGAGAGCGCAAACCCATCAGACCCAGCGCGGTCAGACCCAGTCCGAGCAACCCGCCGGCCAGACCGACGACGCCCGCCTCGATCAGGCACTGTCCGAAGATTGCGCGGCGGCTGGCGCCGAGCGCGCGCCGCACCCCGATGTCGCCGGCACGGCCCATGATTTTAGCCAGCATGAGACCCATGGCATTGAGCAAACAGACCAACAGAAAGCTGAAGCTGACCAGGACGAGAATTCGAACTTCATCCGACACCGCGTGCTGGTAGACCAGCCATTCGCGCACATCGCGGATCCGGGTGTGCGCAGGCCAGTGAAACCGCCCGGAACGCTGCTGGTCCGCGGCGTAGTTGTTCAAGAAGGCGCGATAAGCTGCGACGTCCGCCGCGGTGGGCAGCTCGGCCCAGAACTGCATCCAGACGCATTCGGAATGTAGGTGTCCTTCCCAGCCGGGCTGCCCTGGATCGCCGCTGCAGTTATTGTTGCCCCAACTCGGCATTTGACCGTCGATGGCGCGCGTGAAGGGCACGTAGATCTCAGCGCCCTCGCCATATTGATCATTGTTGAGATCGTAAAACTGCGGCGTGGGCGCCCAAGACCCAAGGACACCGACAATGCGGAATTCGTGATCGTCGAGATTGATGCTCTTGCCGACGGAGTTGCCGCCGCCGAATACCTTGTCGTTGAGCTTTCGCGTAATCACCGCGACGTCGGCGTGATTCTTGTCGTCATCCGCGCTCCAGGGTGCGCCGGACAGAAAGGGCGTCTGGAACATGGAGAAGAAATCCGTATAGGCTGCACGGATCTGCACTTGAAAGGGCAGCACGTTGGGATTCGCAGGCGTCAGGGCCGCGCCGGTTTTATACATCGCGCTCTGCCGATGGGCCGCCTTGGCGTTCATCAATCCGACCGCGTCGTTATAGCTGATTTGTTCCTGAAAATGTTCCGCATCGCCGGGCACGATGCTTTTGTTGTCGGGACCCCAATTGTCGATTTGCACGGCGAACAGCTGACGCGACTTTTGCGGTATGGGGTCGTTGTCCATGGCGCGGAATACGGTAAGCGTCGTCATGGAAGCGCCGATGCCGACGCCGACGGCGGCGATCATCAGCACCGTCAACACAATGTTGCGCTTGAGGCTGCGCAGTGCAAGACCGAGATAGTAATTGAACACGATAGTCTCCTATGTGTTGGCATTTGCCGTGGCGACCAAGCGGGGCTGGGCAGCCAGATCCACCACTTGACCGTCCACGATATGAACCTCGCGTTGCGCGCGCACGGCCAGTTCCGGATCATGCGTCACCATCACGATGGTGGCGCCGTCGCGGTGCAGCTCCTCGAGCAGATCCAGAACACCGCGCGCCATCTGCGTATCCAGGTTGCCCGTCGGCTCGTCGGCCAGCAGCAGCCGCGGAGATCCGGCGAGTGCGCGGGCGATGGCCACTCGCTGCTGTTGGCCGCCCGACAATTCCGCCGGGTAGTGCCGCGAGCGCGCGGACAGCCCTACTCTGCCCAATGCCTCTTGAATGCGGCGGCGCCGTTCGGCGCCGTTGAAACCGCGATAGCGCAGCGGCACGTCGATATTGTCCTGCACATTCAGATCGGCAATTAGATTGAAGGCCTGGAAGATGAAGCCGATCTTCTCGTTGCGAAGCTTCGAACGCTGATTGTCATTCAGCCCCCGCACATTGGCGCCGTCCAATTGGTACTCACCGCCGCTGAACTCCTCGAGAAGCCCCGCGATGGTCAGGAACGTGGTCTTGCCGGAACCGGAGGGGCCCGTCACCGCGACGAACTCGCCTTCACGCACATGGATCGAAAAATCGCGCAATGCGAAAGTCTCGACGACTTCGGTGCGATAGGCTTTGGAGAGGTGAGTCATTTTGAGCATGGTGTGGCCTCGCAAACAGGTTTATTCATCAGTGACTGAGGATGACGCGCTGGGCGCCGTTGAAGGCATCGGTACCGGAGATGACTATCTGATCGCCCGCCGACACGCCCTCCAGGATTTCTACTTTGGCAATGCTGGCGGCACCGAGCTGCACCGGATGGCGCTCGGCAATATTGCCGTGAACGACGTAGGCGAAGCCGCCGCCCTCTTGGTCCACGAAAGACCCGCGGTCGACCATCAATACGTTGTCGCGCCGATCGATGAAAATACGCACCGACAGGCGCTGGCTCTGCCGCAAGCCTGCAGGTTTCTCGGTACCGAAACGCAGCCGTGCGGTGACCTGGCCGGCAACGACTTCGGGCGACACGCCGCTGACGACGCCTTGCCAGTGATGCCCCCCGCCCTCCAGATCAGCGGTCATCCCCGAGCGCAGATCGCGCGCCAGACTTTCCGTCACTTTGATCTCGACCTCGAGGGCCGACAGGTCCACCACCGTGAGCAATGGTGCGTCCTTGGCGACGCTGGCACGGTCCGCCACCTGTACCTGGCCTACCTGACCGTCCACCGGCGACTTTACGTTCAGGCCGTCAACCTGGCGCTTGAGGTCATCCACCAGATATTGTTGACGATCGAGCAGTGCCTTCTTGCTGTCGATATCGAAGCGATTCTGCTTGGGCTGCGAATCATAGGTGCTCTTGGCCTGCTGGTAGGCAAACTGCGCCTTTTCCAGCGCGTCCTCGGCTCGCAGGGCCTGCAATTCCGAATACGAGCCGAGCTCGTAGGCCTTTCGGCTGCGATCGCGCTCGCGCTGAGCCGTCTTCTGATCCACCTCCGCCTGGTCATAGGCATCGCGCAGCTGCGAAAGCTTGTGATCCGCCTCCAGCGTTGCACGCTGCCAGTCGAGGCGCAGTCCCACCAGAGTCGCCTCCTCCTGCGACATCTTCGCCGTAAGATCGGGACTGTCGACCACAGCCAACACCTGACCTTTGGCCACCGCGTCGCCCGCGTGCACCTTCAGCGTGACCGTTCCCAGCGCATTGGCATACAAAGTGGGACTGACGGCGGCAACAACCTGGCCGTCCGCGGCAATGTCACGCACGAAGTTTCCGCGCTCCACGGTGGCGATCGACACCCGAGCGCGATCGACTGAAACCCCGGCGCCCGAATATCGGGCCAGGAAGAGGATCAACGCAACCAGCGCCGCGATGCCGGCGAGCGCGAAAAGAACGAGCTTGCGATGGCGCTTGAAAGGATTCTTCGGCTCGATCACGCGATCCTGAGCGGATGTATCGCGAAGCATGATGGGTTCCTTGGGTAAGAGACGCATGCTCATGCGGCGCTCTCGATGAGTAGATTGTCAATGGCGACGAGATCTTGCACGGTCAGGCGGCCGGCCTGCTGCTTGAGGGTCAGCACGGCCGTCAAGTAATCGTACCGGGCCTGGTTGTAGGCGCGCTGCGCCGTGTAATAGTTGTTTTGCGCGTCGAGCAGTTCGAACTCCGTACCGGTGCCGAATTCCACGTTGCGCCGCATGGCCTCCACTGCACGCTGACTGGATTCCATCGACCGGTGCGCCGCGTGGATGCGCTGGATGCCGGTGACGATGCTGCGGTACGCCGCGCGCGTGAGCCGCTCGGTGTCGCGTTGAATTGCCTCATAGTTCACCCGTGACTGGCGAAATTGCGCTCGAGATTGGCGTACCGCGGATGCGATAGCGCCGCCCTGGAACAAAGGCCAGTTGAAAGACACCCCCACCGTGTCCAGCGTTTGATCGCCCCCGAGCACGGCACCCTCGGTGATTTTGGAGCCGGAACCGGTCAGTGAAATGCTCGGCAGTCCGCGTCCGCGCTGCACTGAGATATCCCGCGACGCCGCTTCCATGTTGAGCTGCGCGGTACGCACGTCGAAATTGTCCTGGCGCGCCGATGTCACCCAGTCGTCCGCGGACTCAGGTGTGGGGGCGAGCAGCGGAATGTCCTCCCGCAGCGGAGCGACGTGCCCGATAGGCTGGCCGATGATCTCGATGAGCGCGAGATTGGCATCATCGAGTGCATTTCGCGCATCGATGACGCTTTGCTCTGTGGCGTCATAGAAGGCTTGCGCCTGGTCCACGTCGCTGCGCGGACCGACACCGGTCTGCTGACGTGACTTGGCCTGGTTCAGAAGCGTGTTGAATGCCTCACGCTCGGCGACGTTGGTGGCAAGCTGGTCGGTTGCCGACAAGATACCGAAGTAGGCTTGCGCCACCCGAAGCAATATATTTTGCTGGGCACCCTGATAGCTTGCCTCGGCGGCGGCAACCTGGAAATTCGCTTCCTTGAGCTGGCTGAAGGATTGGAAGCTCCACAATGTCTGCGACAGATTCAGCCCCAAGGTATGGGCAGTGCCATAGCAGCGTTGGCTGGTGCCGGTGGAGCTGATTGCGCAGTCGGCCGCCGTGCTTCCCAATGCCGGTCCGCTGTCGAATCCGGCACGCTCGCGCACCGCCGAGGCATTGGCGGAGATCTGCGGCAACCATTGCGCGATCGCCTGCGGTCGCGCCTCAACCAATGCATCCCGCTGGAAGTGAGCCGCTTGCAGCGTCGTGTCCCGGGTGAGCGCGAGCTCGTAAAACTCCTTCAAGTCATTGCCCACGGCAGAATTGGCCGCGAGGGTCATCACGCAAAGGGCTAACGAAAATCGCATCATGCGCTGGATAGAGCAAGGCTCGTGCCAGTCCCGAGTCGGTATCTAAGTCGTTGTTTGTGCTTGGTTATTCCATGATCGGTGACGGCCTGTGTGTCCGCGGACACTGTCCGCGGACGGCGCCGGACACGGAAAGTCCCTTGAGGATCGAATCACTCTCGATTGGTGTCGACGACGATCCGCCCGCGAATCTTGCCTTGCAGGAACAGCGCCGCGCGGGGGATTACTTGGGATAGAGAAATTTCCTCGGTGAGAAGCTCGAGTTTTTTCGTGTCCAGATCGCGGCTCAATCGTCGCCAAGCCTCCACCCTGTCCGGGCGGGGGCGCATCACGCTGTCTACGCCGGCAAGCGTGATACCGCGCAATATGAACGGGGCCACCGTGGCCGGAAAATCCATGCCGCCCGCCAGACCGCAGGCAGCGACGATGCCCCCGTAGCGAAGCGAGGCACACACATTGGCCAATGTGTGGCTGCCGACCACATCGATCGCCGCGGCCCATCGCTCCCGGGCGAGCGGCTTTCCGGCGCCTGCGAATTGCGCCCGGTCGAGGATTTCTGCCGCGCCCAGCTGTTTCAGAAAATCCGACTCTGCCGGCCGGCCGGTCATGGCGGCAACACGAAAGCCCAGTTTCGACAGCACCGCGACCGCAACACTGCCCACTCCGCCGGCCGCGCCGGTCACCAGGATCTCTCCACTGTCGGGCGTGACCCCATGCCGCTCCAAGCTCATGACGCAAAGCATGGCGGTATATCCGGCGGTTCCGATGGCCATCGCCTGGCGCGTGGTAAAAGCCGGCGGCAGCGGGACCAGCCAGTCCGCCTTGACGCGTGCTTTTTGCGCAAGTCCGCCCCAATGGGTTTCCCCGACGCCCCAGCCATTCAGGACAATTTTGTCCCCGCTCTTATAGGCAGAATGGCCCGAGCTTTCGACCGTACCGGCAAAGTCGATTCCCGGCACCATCGGAAACTGCCGCACCACCGGTCCATGGCCGGTAATGGCGAGTGCATCTTTGTAATTGAGCGTCGAGTAGTCGACGCGCACGGCGACCTCGGCGGGGGGCAACTGCGCCTCGTCGAGGTTCCTCACGGTCGCGCGGTATGGCCCGGGCTCGCGCTCGACTAAAATCGCGTTGAACATGGATGCCATGTAAACAAAACAACAGCGGTCCCGTCAATCCGGTGAGAATATCGATGCCGTTCAAACAACAGGGAGTTGAGACATGACCATTAAAGACAGGTATACCACCGCTCCGCACGGCGATCCGCGCTGGGGCACGATCGTTCGCGACGGAGTCATTCTGCTCGCCGGCGTCATTATTCTGTCCAAGATATGGCCTTTCTATTCGGTACCCACGGGCAGCCGGGGCGTCGTCACGCAATTCGGGAAGATCGTCGGCATCGAGCAGGAAGGTCTCGCCGTGCTCCCACCGTGGCAAAATCTCACGCTGTTTTCAATTCGTGCGGAGGAGGCCAACATTGATAACGCCTCCGGTTCCACCTCCGATACGCAGCCTGTCAGCGTAAGCCTCACGGTGAGATACAGCATCAGCCCGGACAAAGTGTCCGAGGTCTACGAGAAATACAGTCACAACGGCGATTTATCCAGTTACGTGCAAACCGCCACGCACGAGATTTTCAAGGCAGTCACTGCGAAGTATTCTGCGCCGGACTTGATCGCGGAGCGTGCCAGGGTTTCAACCGACATCTATGCCGCGCTCGGCAGTAAATTGGCGGTTTACGGTGCACAAGTCATCAATATCGACATGCGCAACTTCTCCTTTCAAGAATCGTACATGCGCGCCATCAACAGCAAGGTCGAGCAAGAACAACTTCGCCTCGCGGCCGAGAACAAGCTGCGAACGGTTGAGGCGGAGCAAAAGCAAAAGGTCGCCATAGCGCAAGCCGAGGCTGACGCCGTGAAGGCCACGGCCGACGGCAACGCCTACGCCAATTTGAAGATCGCCACGGCGCAGGCCGAAGCACTGAGGGTGCAAAACAGTGCACTGGCGCAAAGCAAGGAAGTGCTGGAGCTACGCCGCATCGAGGTCGAACAGACCAAGGCAGATCGATGGAACGGACAGCTGCCTCAGAATGTCTATGCCGGTACACCCATTCCGTTTTTAAACGTGAGTAAATAATGAACCTTGCACGATTTCCGAGAATCCGCTTCGCCCATCTGCCGACGCCGCTCGAACACCTGCCGAACTTGAGCCGTGCGCTCGAGGGTCCGGAAATCTGGATCAAACGCGACGACTGCACCGGGATGTCCACAGGCGGCAACAAAACACGCAAGCTCGAATTCCTGCTCGCCGAGGCCCGGGCGCAAGGTGCCGACATCGTACTGACACAAGGAGCGACGCAATCGAATCACGCGCGGCAGACTGCGGCGTGCGCCGCGAAAATGCGCATCGATTGCCATATCTTGCTCGAGGATAGAACCGGCAAGACCGACCCTGACTACAGGCAAAGCGGCAATGTCCTTCTGGACCATTTGCATGGCGCGACCATCGAACATTGCGCGTCCAATCCGGACATGAATGGCGAGCTGGCCAAAGTGGCCGCCAGGCTCAAGGGCGACGGACGCAAACCATACCTGATACCGGGCGGAGGATCGAATCCCACCGGCGCTCTTGGCTACGTCAATGCAGCGATCGAGCTCGTCGGGCAGGCAAATGACCTGGGTCTGCGGATCGATCATGTCGTACACGCAACCGGCAGCGCCGGGACGCAAGCGGGATTGATTGCCGGGCTCGCCGGTATACGGTCCGGCGTCCCGCTGTTGGGAATAGGGGTTCGCGCAGCGCGCGATCGACAGGAGGAGAACGTGTTCAAGCTGGCCTGTGCCACCGCCGACCTTTGCGGCGCATCCGGGGCGGTACGCCGCGAGGACGTGGTCGCGAACTGCGACTATGTCGGCACTGGATATGGGTTCTCGACGCCCGATTCCCTTGCTGCGATACGCACGCTCGCCCGGCTCGAAGGAATCCTCCTCGACCCGGTGTACACCGGCAAGGGCATGGCGGGTTTCATCGACTTGATTCGCAAAGGGATGTTCAAAAAAGCACAAAACATCGTGTTCATCCACACCGGCGGCAGCGCCGGGTTGTTTGGCTACGTGAATGACTTCGGATTTGGCCGCTCGTCTCATGCCCAGCCGGCCTGACTCGAAGTCCACGCATCGCATCGTCGGCATCATCGGCGGGATGGGTCCCGAGGCTACCGTGGATCTGATGCGGCGTGTGGTGGCGAAGACCCCGGCGCAGGATGACCAAGATCACATACATCTCATCGTGGAGAGCAATCCAAAGATCCCGTCACGCATTGCGCATCTGATCGAAGGCACCGGCGCCGACCCCACGCCGGAACTGGCCCGTATCGCCGGCAATCTGCAGCGAGCCGGTGCGGACGCGCTCGCCATACCCTGCAACACCGCACATGCCTACGCACATTCCATCCGCCGCGCGGTAAGCATCCCTCTCCTCGACATGGTCGATTTGACCGTCGATCAGATTGCGCAGTCGAGGCGCGCCGCGCGCGTCGGGATGTTTGCGTCTACCGCGGTACACGCCACTGAGTTGTATGCGAAAGCGTTCTCCGCTCACGGCATCGACACCATGCTTCCGCCCCGGCAGGAGGAGGTCATGGCACTCATCAAGGCTGTGAAACGCGGTGAGACCGGTGCGCAGGCGCAAGCAGCGCTCGCCCGGCTCGCACTCGAGATGACCCATCAATCCGACGTGCTTCTGATCGCCTGCAGCGAGCTATCGGTGATTGCCTCGGGTATCACGGTGCCCTTCGTGGACTCCCTGGATGTGCTGGCGCAGGCGATCGTGACTTTCGCCGCCACGGGGAACTCAGACAGATCCTAGGGGGTCCTAGGGAGGCCCTAAGGGGTCCTAGGGGTTTGGTTTGGCCGCCGCCGTGACGCGCACTTTTTCCTGCAGGATGCCGGGGCCGAAGTTTCGCGCGCGCTCGAGAAACGTTTCGCTGACTTCGAAGCCTTTTGGAACCAACAGGGTACCGACCTGTGTAAAAAGGTCATCCATGAACACCATGCCCGGGGTGAGCCGGCCCACCGGGACTTCCTTGACTTCGCGCGCACCGGCCGCAAGACCGACGAGACGTTCCAAGTGTTCCACCAGCTTGGCATCGAATCGCCCCGGTTGAGCGCGGATCGCCGACACGGCGGCCTCGGCGCTGTGAGCTTGTGCGATCTGGGCATCGTATTCGAGCACCAAGGCCAAAATACCGGCGCCCACCTTGATCAGCCCTTCCGGCAGGTCGTTTTTGCTCCGGCATGCGTCCAATATTTCCATGACCGGCTCGAGACGAGGAATGTGGCCGAGCAGTTTCCGCGCAACCAATGGCGCCCCGTCCGCCAGCACCCGCTCGTCGGCCGTCAAGCGCTTCCCGTAATACAGTTTTTCCACCAATTCGATCGGCAGCGAGATGTAACCGATCTGCGAGAGCATGGCAGCCGCCTCGAGTTGCCAAAAATTCGAATTGCCCAGCAACGCGGACAGGTCGGTGGCCAGGCCCTTCACTCGGGTGGCGCGGCCGAAGGCGATTGGATTCGTAATGGCGAGTATGTCGACCAGGGCCTTGATGCAGCCGATCAATGTTTCCTGCAGCAACACCTTCTCGGCAATCAATAGGCGGTGATGTGCCACGCCCGCTTCGATCGCGCCGCGCAGTTGATCCGGCGGGCAAGGCTTGGCCAGGAAGCGGAAGATCTGTCCCTCGTTGACCGCCGCGATTGCGGCATCACGCCCGGTCTCGCCGGTGAGCAGAATGCGCGTCGTCTCCGGATACAGCTGTCTGACGTGCTTCAGCAAGGTCGCGCCATCCATGCCCGGCATCCGCATGTCCGAGATGATCACTGCAGGCGCGCCTTTGTCCTTGAGCACCTGCAAGGCACTATTCCCGCCATTGGCGGCGAGGACCTGGTAATCGCGGCGCAGGTGCAGCGCCAAGCTTTCCACGATTCGGGGCTCATCGTCCACACACAGAATGGTGGCCAGGTCTTCGCGGCTCATGGCTGCAACGCTTTCGTGACGCGGCTTTCAGCTTCCTGCCAATCGAAAGGTGCCTTCAGGCTCGCAAGATATTCCGCATTCACGCCTTGATCCGGCGGAGCGGCCGGCAAAATCCCATGGGCATTCGCAGGATCGAGCAGTGCATGCGACACCGCCAACGCGCCGACCAGATCGTAGCCGTGCGGCGCGACGGACCCCGGCGTGTGATGCAGGGCAACCGCCTCGATGATCGAATAGGGCAGCCCCCAGAGGCCCAACAGGTAGGCACCGATCTCTGCATGGCTCGCGCCCGTTATTCGCCGCTCGCACTCCACCAATGGCAGGTCCTCGGCGCGCGCAAGTTCGATTGCCAGCCCAAGTTCCTTTGGACACTCTTGGATCAGGATCCAGTATCCGATATCGTGAAGCAACCCGGCGAGCCATGCATCATCCGCCGAGGCCCGGCCTCCGCTGAGCGCCTTGCAGGCCGCCGCGGCGCATTGCGCGTGGTTCTGCAATCGCTCCGGGTCGACTGCCGAGAGACCTTCGGGTGCACGCCATTGCGAAAAGATCTCCGCCGACAAGACCAGATTTCGTACCGTGGCAAAACCCAGATAGGTCACCGCATCCTTGATGCGCACCATCGGCTTGCGCAGCCGAAAGAACGCTGAATTGGTGATTTGCAGCACCTTGCTGACTATCGCGGCATCGGCGTTCACGATATCGCCGATCTCGCCTGCCGTTACGCTGGGTTGCGCCAAAGCTGCCTGCAGAAGCCCGTAGGTCTTCGGCATCGCAGGCAGTTTACCGATGCGGCCGACCACCTTGCGCAGCGATTCCTGAGCAAGCAGATCTCGAAGGTAGAAGCACCGTTCTATGATGTTTTCCAGTTCACCGCCGTCGCACGGTTTGGCCACGTATTGGTGCGCCAGCGAGGTGAGTCTCACGGCCTGCACCGGGTCGGCATATCCCGACACGATGATGCGCATGGCCGTCGGCCAGCGTTGCTTCACGACGGCCAGCAATTGTCCGCCGTCCATGCCCGGCATACGCACGTCGGAGACGACGAGATCGATTGTCTGTTGCTCGAGTGCGCCGATCGCTTGATCGCCGCTCGAGACGAATTGCATGTTCCAGTCGTGCCGATGTTTGTAGAGACGCGCTCTCAAGCTGTCCAGCAAGTCACGCTCATCATCGACGAATAGAATGTTCTTCATGGAACCGACCGCACACTGCGGCCACGGATCGGCAGCCGGACCGTAAACTCCGTACCGACACCTACATCGCTTGAAACGCCGATCTCGCCGTCATGTTTATCCACCACGATCGAGTGGCTGATGGCGAGCCCTTGTCCGGTGCCGCGCCCGACCTCTTTGGTGGTAAAGAAAGGGTCGTAGAGCTTCGACAGATTTTCCGGCGGCACTCCGCAGCCGTTGTCGCCCACCCGGATCACCGCCTCGTCGCCCTCCACGCTGAGTCGGATCTTGATCTCGCCGGTATCGAGGTCCTTGCCCGAGTCTTTTATGGCGTGCGCTGCGTTTACAATGAGGTTCAAGAACACCTGATTGA
>Ga0210406_10005873_pt1 | contig 12788 bp, 9 predicted proteins | sample IncBWC30MmetaG_FD_155454 | JGI IMG/M metagenome (GOLD analysis project Ga0210406, IMG submission 155454) | Forest soil microbial communities from Barre Woods Harvard Forest LTER site, Petersham, Massachusetts, United States - Inc-BW-C-30-M | ecosystem: Environmental > Terrestrial > Soil >...
TGACAAGGCGCATCCAGCCCTTTTGCCATCGCACGCGTTGCCGAAACCAATTTCCAACCTCGAAGGGAGCTTCCTCCCAAGTGTCCGAATCAAGCGCCTTCACCCGGTAGCCAAAGCGCGAAAGACGAACTCCAAGGTCCGCATCCTCGGTGACGTTCCACTCGTCCCATGCTCCTACTGCGACCAGGGACCGAACACGAAAGTGGTTCGAGGTGCCGCCGAGGGGAATCGGTAAATCAAGAGCACATAAGCCCGGATTAATGACATCAAACAATATTGCGTACTCAATCGCAAAAAGTTTGGATAGCCACGATTCGCCGTGATTCCGGATGGCGAGTCGAGCCTGGAGACAATCCAAATCTTTGTCGGCGGCAAAACGTGATGCGGCCGAGCGCAATTGATCCGGAGCTGGGATATCTTCGGCGTCGTAAACGACAATTAGCTCGCCTCGCGCGCTCGACAAGGCTATGTTGAGCGCTCGCGGCTTTGTTTGGGGCTTCCCCACTGGGGCCACGACGACCTCGTAGCGGCCAGGCAAACGCAGCTCAACGATCCGACTGAACGTTTCGATATCCCGCTGCTCCAGCACCAATTTGATGTCAAGTTTGCTCTTTGGATAATCTAGCGCGTCAATCGCTTTGACCAAATCTTCGACGATACTCGTCTCGCGATAATACGCAACCACTATGGTGTAGTTAGGAAGCTCGTCATCAGCAACCTGCAAGGGGGAAATCTCTGGTCCGTTTGCGACCGCGGCCATCGATCGAAGCGTGACCGAGGCCGAAAAGATGAGCCAAAGAGCCGCTGACGAAAGGGCCTGCAAAACCTCAAAATCTGAGACGCCGAGGAAGAACGCTAGTATCGCAGCGGCGCCAACCGCCGCGGTCTGAAAACCAGTCATCCCTTCCCTTGCAGTGAGGCTAGCCGGAAGACGATCGAGAGCGACATCTAAAAGTTCTGCGCCGCGATATGCACGTACTAGACTTGCAAAGCGCTGTGGCGAAGCCAGTGCAAACGAGCCTGAACGAATCGAGCCCGAACGTGTCGCTTCAATTAGCCGCGGGACGAGTTGTGCTTGAGGCGCAACGACTATTCGAGGCCTCGCACTACGCGGTTCAAGCGGTCCCACGCCACAACGTAGCCCTTTTACTGCGTCAAAAGAACCTGCAAGCGGAGGGTCGCCATTATAATACTCACAGCCTAGATGAATCGCTAACGCGCGGTAATAAGCTTCCTCAATTATTTTACCTTCGCTTAACAGCCGCTCAAGCGACCAAATCGCTCTGCGCGTGGCGCCGACACCTTCCTCCATCAATTCTGGCGAGATGTCCTTGGCAGCAAGAAAAGCCAATTCCAGTGGAAGTTCGCGTATGCCAATGTCGGCCTGCTCTTTGTCGGGCAAAAAGGCCCGATCGTAGGACCAACGCAAATCCGCACGCTTCAGCAATCCCTGCATGTTATTTAGTTGAGATGTGCTTCTCGTCATACCCAATGTTTCGAGAGGTGGTGCTCGTTTAAGACCGGCAACCGAGCTACGCGTGAAACCTCGCGGGATTAAATACCAATTTTTCCCAGGTGTCTCTAAGAAAGTTGCTAATCAGGAATACCATCTAAATATCGCAAATTGAATCGCGAGTCCCCCTTTAACGGAGAAATGCGTACCTGGTACTTCCCGACCCCTCAGTCCTTCGCCCGTTCGACGTAGCTTCCATCCTCCGTCTGAATCACAATTCGAACGCCAGCTGCAATATGAGGTGGAACCATTACTCGAGCGCCGTTAGCAAGTCTCGCCGGCTTATAGGATGACGAGGCTGTCTGGCCTTTCATCGCTGGTTCGGTCTCCGTGACTTCCAACGTGACGCGGGGTGGCAATTGAATGGCGACCGGAGTTGAGTTGAATACCGACAAAATGACCTTCATACCCTCCTGAAGCCATTGGGCTTGATCTCCGATCACCTCTGTAGAAACTTGAATTTGGTCGTAGGTGCCAGCATTCATAAAATGGTAGCCATCGGCGTCAGCATAAAGAAAGTCAAAATTTTGGTCCTCGACGAATGCGCGCTCGACCTGCTCCGTTGTCTTGTATCGATCTGTAACCTTGACCCCATCGGATAGGCGGCGCATGTCGATTTGAGTTGTGGGAGTTCCTTTGCCCGGGTGAAAGCTTTCCGCAGAAAGAACAACACACAGCTGACCGTCTTCTCGTTCGATAATATTGCCTTTGCGGATTGAGCTCGCGATAACTCTCACGTTTTATCCTCGGAAACTGAGGGTATGTTTCGCCCTCGAGATTGTGGGTGTTTGTTGAGTGGCAGATTGGTGACTATGACCCGAAAGATACGAATACTGGCGCCAAAGGCCGGACAGAATCGACCTCAACCCTGTCTCGTCTCGCGACGCGGTCACTCTTGAACACCTCCGTAATCCGACCTTTTTGGAGCGAAGCCCAATACGCTGAACGGCGCGACTGGTTGCTCACCCGAGCGCGTGTTTTGACTTCCGTGCGGCGCTGGTTCTGTGCCAGACGTTTCATCGAAGTGCAACCCGCCGCCCTCCAGGCTTCGCCGGGAAATGAGGCGCACTTGCACGGATTCAAAACCGCGCTCGTTTTGCCTGACGGGTCGCCGCACGACGCCTATCTGCATACGTCACCAGAATTTGCGATGAAGAAACTATTAACGGCAGGAGAGCGGCAAATCTTTTCATTGACTGGCGTTTTTCGCAACCGCGAGCAAACGGCCTTGCATGCGCCCGAGTTTGCGATGTTGGAGTGGTACCGAGTACACGCCTCATTGGAGCGCGTTATGGAGGACTGTGCTGCGGTAATCGCTCTCGCCGCTCATATCGCGGGAGCGAAGGTCTTTGCGTACCGTGGTCGGGAGGCAAGTCCATTCGACCCCCCAGAACGAATAACAGTGCGAGATGCGTTTCGGCGCTATGCCGACATCGACCTTTACGACAGCCTATCGACGAGCGGTCATGCGGATACCGAAGCGTTCGCCAAACACGCGGCGGATCGCGGTATTCGGGTCGCACCTGGTGATGACTGGTCGGACATCTTCAGCCGAGTCCTTACTGAACGCGTCGAACCCAATCTAGGTATGGGGCGTCCTACCGTCCTATACGCCTATCCAGTAGGCGAGGCGGCGCTCGCTCAGATAAGCGCCGATGATCGGCGCGTTGCCGAGCGCTTCGAATTCTATTGCTGCGGCGTCGAATTGGCTAATGCTTTCCACGAGCTGCGCGATCCTATTGAACAACGGCAGCGGTTCGCCTCAAGCATGGAGAAGCAGCAGCGGATTTTCGGCGCTTCTAACCCAATCGACGAGGATTTGCTCGCAGCCCTGGCCGATATGCCAGACGCAAGTGGCGCCGCTCTCGGCTTCGACCGGCTCATAATGCTGGCGACCGGCGCTAAACGGATCGAGTCCGTCCAGTGGACTCCAGTTTTTGATCCAGTCGGGAAAACCCAATGACCTGATTCTCTCTTTGACCGCCTCCTATGATTACTTAATCCCGTGACGACACTCGCGTTCACGCGCAAGGCCGCCGTTTGAGCGAGGTAAGCGGGCATCCGTGAGGTGCACTTCTCAAGGATCCGGGCTCGGCGTGATTCTCGCCGTGGTGCTCGGGCGACGCTGGGGAGCTTGTAAGCGATAGCCGACTTGTCGGAAGTCAGCATGTAATTGCCCGCTGATTTGCTGAGCCGCCGAATTGCGATACCCGAGCACAACAGCTTTCGGCCGGCAAACCCGCTTAAGACATTCGACGTTGAGGCGGCAAGCAGTTCGATGGATCAACAGCTGCGATGAGGATCCGCCCCTGCCGGATATCGACGAGATGATGGACAAGGGCTGACTCTGTACTCCTTAAGCCGCTGCTTGGCAACGGTCGAGAGGCCTACACGAAACTTCCCAAATAACATATGATCGGGAACGTCCGATTAGCGCCTTCGGGCCACGGCAACGTAATCGGAAGACCCCTACGAGCCTTCGTTCCGCTGAGCCTCACCTCCGCCGCGTCTCAAGCCGCCGCCTTCGTTCACCCACGCGAGTGTGGTTATACCGAACAGCACCGCGAGGCCGAAGAAACCGGAAGCCAGCGAAGTCGAGCGCGCGCCGATCAATTCGGTCGATCCTGTCCGCTTAACGCCGATGTAGTCCACACCGCCGTAGCTCGAAGACGGATTCAAGCCAACGACTCTCGGCATGACGACCGAGGCACCCGCGTCTGCGATGCGACGCGTCGTACCGCCCGTCGCTTCAGTGATCGGGCGCAGGTTCTCGGTGCTCGAGACAACGTCCCGCATTTCGAGCGGATTCTCCTGGCCCACGTTGACCAACGCGACGTGCTCGCCATCCTCAGCGCGATAGAGGCCGAACTGGCTGACGGTCAGATGCGCACGGCTGAGGCCAGGGGCGTATGGCGTCATGTCGAGCTTGGTTTTCGAGCCGTCTGGCGCGACAAGGTCGGTTTCCCGCGCTTCCCCGCTCACGCTCTGGCGCTCGACCATGATCTCGCGTCCCTTGGCGCTGGCGCGCAAGGCCTCTTCCTCTAGGTCTGGCTCTTTCATTAGCCAGTGCGCGAGCCGTCGCAGCAGATCGAGATAGGGCCCGCCACCGTCATAACCGCGCGCCCAAAGCCACATCTGATCGGTCAACAGCAGACCTACGCGCCCCTTGTCGACCCGCGACAGCAAAAGCAACGGCTTGTCGTCCGCGCCTTTCATTACCGTTACTCCGCTCGTCGGCTTCGCGCCGATGATCCGAAACCATGGGCCCCAGCTTGGTTCGGCGTTGTTGGTGTCGAAGCCTGTCAGACCCCGGGTCACCGGATGGCGCTGGCCCTCCTCCGACACGCGGGGGCGATACGGGGCCTCGACATCATTGCCGCTTGGCTCAGCGGGGGAAATGTCGCCGAGCGGAGAGTAGTAAAGACCGTCGGGAGTAGAGAACTCGGGACCCTCCGCCATCAACAGCGCGCCGCCGTTGCGCACGTATTTGGCGATGTTCTCAAGATAGACGTATGGCAGGATCGACTGCTGGGCATAGCGATCGAAGATGATGAGATCGAAGTCCTTGATCTTGCGGCCGAACAAATCCGCGACCGGAAAGGCGATCAGCGACAATTCATTGATCGGCGTGCCATCGGCGCCCTTCTCCGGCGGGCGCAGGATGGTGAAATGCACGAGATCGACGTTGCCGTCAGATTTCAGCAGATTACGCCACATTCGTTCGCCCGGATGCGGCTTGCCGGAGACAAGCAACACCCTAAGCTTGTCGCGCACCCCCTCGATGTTGACCACCGCTCGATTGGTGTCGACGGCGATTTCGTCTTCTACCGGCGCGACTTCGAGCTCAATTACATTCGGGCCTGGATGGTCGATCGGCGTCTTTATATCGATTCGCTCCCCGACCTTGGTTTTGATCGTCGCGATCGTTTCACCGTCGCGCCGCACCGTGAGATTGACCGGCTCGCCATGGTCGGCGCTGTCAACAACTCGGGCTTCGACGACTTGATCTTTGCCGACAATGCCGTAGCGCGGTGCCCCGACGAGCTCGATACGCCGTTGCCGCTCGCCCTCGTGACCGGTGATCAGCGCATGCAACGGCGCATTGAATCCAAGCGCTGCCGCAGACTGTGGGATGTCGTGCACATCGCCGTCGGTGATAACGATCGCGCCCCCGACCCGGTCGGGAGGCGCATCGGAGAGCGCGTTTCGCAAAGCAGCGAACAGTTTGGTCCCTTCGGTTTCGGATTCGTCGCGCGAGGTTTCGACAACCCGCAAATCGACGTCTCCAAGCGCCTTGAGCATTGCCTCGACCTCGTCGCGCGCTTTGTCTGTCTGCTGCGGCCGCTCGCCGATGCTCTGGCTCTCAGAACGATCGACGACCAGCGCGACAATGTCCTTGAGCGGACGGCGGTTCTCCTGAACGAGATTGGGATCACACAAGGCGACCAACAAGAGGGCCATGCTCAGCCCGCGCAACCACGCGCCACGAACGCCGCGCCAGACGAGCGCGGCTAAGATGACTAGAGCTGCGATCGCCAGCGCATAAATCGCGGGCCACGGAACGAAGGGAGAAAAAGCAATTGACCAGGCGCTCAACGAGTCAGCCTTTCCAGAATGTCCTTAGCGTGGACCTGGTCGGCTTTGTAATTGCCAGTGAGGGTGTACATGACCAGATTGACGCCGCTGCGTAGCGCAAGTTCGCGCTGCCGAGCCCCCCCAGGAATCAGCGGATACAGTGGGCGCCGGTCAGCGTCTTCCGCCCATGCCGCCGCGAGATCGTCCGAGGCAATGATGATCGGCGAGACGCTGTCGCCGGCGCGCGCCGGGCGCTGAGAGTGGTCGTTCAGATCGGGTGGCGGGAGCGCCTCGACCCAGGTTTGCCCGATCGCGGTGCGGCCGACGATGCGGTCCAAAAGATAGAAGGTCTTGGTCAACACATGGTCGTGGGGAACGGGCTCCAGCTCTGGAACGTCCACCCCCTCGAGAAGTCCCCGTAGCCAGAGCGCCTCGGCCGTCGGCGTCCCTCCGGGACGCGCGGTCAGCGCGTCGCGCGTATCAAAAATCATGGTGCCCCCGTTCTTCATGAACGCAGCGATGCGCGTACGCGCATCGGACTTGGGCTGCGGCAACCCAGCGACGATCGGCCAATAGATGAGCGGATAGAAAGCGAGTTCGTCGCGCCCCGGATCCAGCGCCACTGGATCGGCAAGCTCAGCGGAGGTGCGGGCGGCTAGCACCCGCGTCAACGCCGTCAACCCAAGCTTCGAGGTTTCATCGACGGACGAGTCGCCGGTTGCGACGTAGGCGAGCCGAGTGGACAGGGCCGCATCCGTATCGCGTTCGGAGACCGGGGGCGATTCCGCGGCTCGGGCGCGGTGCGGGACGGCAGCGAAACTAAGCATCCCGACGATGGCAAGGGCGGCAATCGCCCCCTTGCGACGCAGGGGGGCGCCACCCATTAGCCAAATAGAAACCAGAGCGTCGATCATCAGCCCGACGAGAGCCGCCGGCAGCAGCCAGCGACGAAGGTCAATTGGCGGCGCGGTCGCGAGCGCGCCTTCTTGCACCACAAGCGGCGCATAATTGGCTGCAACCAGCTTCTCGCCGGGAGCCAAGGCGTTGACGGCCCGCGACGAATCGCGCGTTCCGTAAAAACCCGGCGGATGCAGGATGTCGCCCGCGCCGGAAAAGTCATCGCCAATCGGTTCGGTTTGCGCGGGAGGCGGCCCAAGAGCGCCAAAGCCATTCAAGGTGCGCAGGGGCGGTCGCGCTACGCCATGCTCTCCCACTTTGACGCCGCCAGCAGCGCTCTGACCCGGCGCGTCGGCTTCCGCTACGATCCGGCGCAACATGTCGACGAACAGACCCGATAAGGGAAGATTCGACCACGTGGTGTCAGCGGTCACATGGAACAGGACTATGAGGCCCTTGCCGCGCCGCTCGGCGGTCACGAGCGGAGTCCCGTCCGCAAGGCGCGCCCAAGTTTTCTCTGAGACTCCAGCCTCCGGTTCGGCGAGCACTTGACGGGTGACCGTCACCTCGTCCGGAGCGGCCAGGCCGAAGAATGGGCTGCCCGTCTCAAACGGCGCGATGTGTTTTGGAGTCTCCCAGGATAAAGCGCCGCCCAGCAACCGCCCGCCGCGACGAAGAGCAGTGGGGGTTAAGGTGTCATCGCCGGCCGCCAGACGAGTCCCCGCGAAGCGCAGCAGCACGCCGCCGTTGTCCAGGAATTGAGTTATTGCGTCGAGTTCTGGGCCTGGCGCGACGCTCATGTCGGCGAGGACGAGCACAGAGGGCTTTTGATCGAGCAGCGACACAATCGGATCCGTGGAGGTATCATGCCACTCGCTGATATCGGCGAACGGTTGCAAGGCGCGCTTGAGATAATAGCTGGGCGCGAGCAAGGGCTGCGCGACGTCCGCGCTTGCGCCCGACGCGATGGCGATCCGACGACGTCGCGAGCGTTCGTCGATGAGCCACGCCGCCGCCGCCGAGTGTTCGCGGTCGATGACGACTTGGTTGACGTCGTTTCGCAACTCAACCGGCAGATCGAAATGGGCGTCGACCTCCGATTTGGCTCCAAAGTCGAAGGCTGCGCGGCCAACTTCCCGTCCTTGAGCATCGAGAGCCCGCACTGCCCCCGTCGCGGGCCCTCGCGCATCTGACCGGGTGACCTGGGTGGTCAGGGCCCCCGCCTCGTTATCAGCGCCGGCAAGCGCGAGCACGCCCCTGCTGTCAGTCACGACCTCCACCGAATGGGCGATCGATGCGAGCCTTCTCGAAAAGGCGCTTGCACCGCCGCGTTCAACTCCGTCTGCGATCCACAAGATGTCGGTCTTCGGTTCCCCGACGAGAAAGCGCTCGATCGCCGGCAACGCAGCCGCACGCTCCGGCGCGTAGGGAATCGGAACGAGCGAACGCAACCGACCGTCGAGCCCAGATCTGTCGAGCGGAGCAATGTCCTTGCCGCCCTGTGAGAGGGCCCCTAAGGCGACGATTCGCCCAGCCCGTTCGGCCGACCCTACTCGTTCCCGCGCGAAGTCGATTCGCTTGTCCCAACCCGGCGCGGCGGCAAATCCATCATCGATCAAGACCAGAAGCGGTCCCGAGCCGGATAGCGCCGCCAAGGTGTTCCACAATGGCTCAGCCATGGCCAGAATGATGAGCGCACCGATTGCGAGCCTGAGCGCCAGGATCGGCCAAGGCATGCGCGCGGGCGTCGTTTCGTTCGGGTCGAGCCCGATGAGAAGCCGTAGCGGCGGGAATATCGCTTGACCCGGGCTCGGTGGCGTAACGCGCAACAGGAAATAGAGCCCGACGAGACCGACAAGTGCCGCCAGAACAGCGGGGGCGGCGAAAGCAAGCGGCAATCCAAACATCGCTTAAGCGCTCCGGAGGTCCACGCCGGACTGAGGCGCGGCGAGACGCATGCGCAGTGCTAGCAATGTCTCAGCCGGCGAGCCGTCTGTCCGATGGATACTCGTGCCCCAGCCTGAGCGGGCGCAGATCCCGCGAATCGCTTCGCGATGTCCTGCAAGGCGCGCGAGATAAGCGTCGCGCAAGTTCTGCGCCCTGGGTGTAAGCATCTTCATAGAACCTGCAGGATGGAGAAACTCTGTGTTGCCGAAGAACGGATAGGTCTCCTCGATTGGATCAGCGATCATGACCAGTTCGCCGATCGCTCCCTCCGCACTCACGGCGCGGATCGCGCGCGCGACATCGTCGGTATCCGAGAGAAAGTCGCCAATAAGGAGAACCATCGAGCGTGGGGCGGCGGGTAGTGCGGGCGGTAATGCAGCGTGGGAGGGCCCTCGGAGTCGCTCTTCGGTCGCAATCGCTTCGGCAAAACGCTCGACAACGCTCTGAGTCGCCAATGGTCGGGTGAGGCCAAGCAAACCTGTCCGCTCTCCCCCGCGCACACAAAGATCCGCGAAAGCCAAAGCCAGCAAAGCCGCGCGGTCAACTTTAGACGCTCGCGAAAGACTTGACGCAAACTGCATCGACGGTGAACGGTCGAACCAGATCCAGACCGTGTGCGCCGCTTCCCATTCGCGCTCGCGGACAAAAGCGCGCTCTTCGCGCGCCGAGCGGCGCCAGTCGACTCGTGATGACGGCTCACCGGACAGAAAGGGACGGAATTGCCAAAAGGTCTCGCCCGAGCCAGCCCGCCGCCGGCCATGAACACCATGACGCACCGTCTGGGCCACGCGACGGGCAGCGATGACCAAGCTAGGCAGACGGCCGGAGAGGGTGGTGACCTCGCGGCGGATTGAGACGGGAAGCGTCATTTCGCTAGAAGCCGCCGCATCACTGGATCGCCTTGGCTACAAGCCGTCCGATCACCGCCGAAATTGTCTCGCCCTCAGCGCGGGCGGCGAAGCTGAGCGCCATGCGGTGCTTAAGTGCCGGTTCGGCCAAAACGGCAATATCGTCGAGTGACGGAGACAGGCGGCCGTCAACCAGCGCCCGAGCGCGAGCCGCAAGCATGAGCGCCTGAGCGGCCCGCGGGCCCGGACCCCAGCCGATGCCCTTCGTCAACTCAGCGTCGCCCTCCACCGGGCGCGCTGCGCGCACCAGGTCAAGTATCGCCTCGACCACTCGATCGCCGATCGGAGCCCGGCGCACAAGCCTCTGCGCCGCCATCAGGTCCTCAGCGGTCATCACGGATTTTGGCCGCGCTTCGCGCTCGCCGGTTGTTTCAATGAGGATTCGACGTTCGGCCGATCTATCCGGGTATCCGACATCGATTTGTAGGAGGAAGCGATCCAGCTGCGCCTCAGGAAGCGGATAGGCGCCTTCCTGCTCTAGCGGGTTCTGTGTCGCCAAAACATGAAATGGTTTCGGTAGATCATATCGTATTCCTGCAACAGTGACGTGATGCTCCTGCATGGCCTGAAGGAGCGCTGACTGGGTCCTCGGGCTTGCCCGGTTGATCTCGTCGGCCATCAGCAATTGGGCGAAGATCGGACCCTTGATGAAGCGAAAGCCCCGTTTGCCATCGTGACCTTCCTCCATCACTTCGGAGCCGAGAATGTCGGTTGGCATCAGGTCCGGCGTGAACTGCACCCGCAGCGCGTCAAGGCCAACAACGATTCCCAGCGTCTCAACGAGCTTGGTCTTGGCCAATCCCGGCACGCCGATCAACAATCCGTGTCCGCCTGCGAGCAATGTCGCGAGGGTCAGGTCGACGACACGCTCTTGACCGAAAATGACGCCCCCAATCTCAGCACGCGCAGCGGCGATGCGCTCCAGCGCCACGTCGGCGTCGCGGGTCAACTGGCCTGGATCGGCGATATTGGTCACGCTCATTAACTTGTCCTTTGCGCCACCCCGGATGGCTTACAGTTTTGTTTTCTCTTCAGGCGCACTAAATTGAACAGGCGTTATTTCGACGCAAGCCCCAAGCGCGCAGATGTCAGATTCGCCGACGAAGAAACGCCACAGTCATGCAGAGCCAGCGCACCCGCTGGAAAGAGCTCTGCGAGGACTCGGCGACGCGACGACGGGGTGTTTGCGCGGCGTAGGACCGGCGCCTTCCTGGAATCCGCCCGACTGCGGCGATATCGACATGCGCATCGCTGCCGATGGAACATGGTTTTATTGTGGCTCGCCGATTGGGCGGCTGCCTCTCGTGCAGCTATTCGCCTCGGTTCTGCGCAAGGAAGCTGACCGTTATGTTCTCGTCACACCGGTCGAAAAGGTCGGGATCAGGGTCGATGACGCGCCGTTCCTGGCGATCGAGATGCGCATCGAGGACGAAGCGAACGAACCACGGCTGATTTTTCGGACCAATGTGGAAGACCTGGTGACGGTCGATTCCGAGCACCTGCTTCGGTTCGAGCGCGGCGCTGCCGAGGGTCTAAAGCCCTATGTCAAGGTGCGGGGCGACCTTTGGGCCCTGATCAAACGAGCGCTGTTCTATGACCTTGTTGCGCTTGGTAAGACGGAGCGCCTCGCGAATCAAGACTGGTTCGGCGTACGCTCGTGCGGTGTTTTCTTTCCCATGTGCCTGGCGAGCGAAATCGAGGGGCTTTGAGCGTCGACCCCGTCCCCGACCCAAGTTCGGCCTCCCTGCGCGCCCGGGCGCAGCAAAAGCTTAGGCCCTCGCTAAGCCTGGCGGACCTCGAGCAGGCCGCGCCCAGCAGCATAAGCGACGACGCTCCGGATGGGCTGATGCCAGAGCTAGCCGCGCTCGCGCCATGGCGCGCTGCTGCCGTCCTCTTGCCGATCATTGACCGGCCGGGCGGACTCACTGTCCTCTTGACCCTGCGGGCCTCCGACTTGCGCGCCCATTCCGGCCAAGTCGCCTTTCCTGGCGGCAAGATCGACGCGGGCGAAACCCCGCACGACGCCGCGTTGCGCGAGGCGGAGGAAGAAATCGGACTGGAGGCGAGGTTCGTCGAGCCGCTCGGCTGGCTCGATCCCTTTTTCACCGGGACCGGATTTTGCGTCGCGCCTCTGGTCACCTTGATTGAGCCCTCGTTCGCGCTTACGGTTAACAAACTCGAGGTCGACGAGGTCTTTGAGACGCCGTTCGCCTTCCTGATGGATGCGGCCAACCATCGCCTCGAGGAGCGGGAGTGGGCGGGACGGCGGCGCAGATACTATGCCATGCCCCATGAGGGGCGGTATATTTGGGGCGCAACCGCGGGCATCCTGCGCAACCTCTACGAAAAGCTGTTTTCCTGATGGGCAGGACCGTCCTCGAACCGGTATTGCTCTTCCTGAGCCCCTTCGCGGTCTATGCGGTTTATCTCGCGTTGCGCGCCCGCTACCCGCTTGAGGTCGAGCACTGGACCCGCGGGCGCGTGTCGGTAATGACCCTCGTTGGCTTGGCGGCGGCCTTGCTTGGCCTTACCGCTATCAATGCCCTCGCGCCTCGAGGTCGAGGTGCGTATGTCCCAGCACATGTCGAAAACGGCGTGCTTGTCCCGGGCCGCTTCGAATGACCGCCCTTCCTGGTCTTGCGAACGGAAGGCTTAAGGATCAGGCGCTCCTCAATCAAGGGCCGCTCGCCCGAGCGCTTAAAGTGCTTAACGGTGAGGGCGAGGAGACCCGGCTCGTCGGCGGCGCAGTGCGGGATCTCGCGCTCGGCGAACCAGCGGTCGATTTCGACCTCACAACCACCGCGACGACCAACGTCGTCGTCAGGCGCGCGCGAGGAGCGGGGTTCAAGGTTGCTCTGACTGGCGTCTCGCACGGAACGGTGACGATCGTCGTCGATGGGTGCCCGCTCGAAACGACGACGCTGCGTGAGGACGTCGAGACCGATGGG
>Ga0210406_10005874_pt1 | contig 12787 bp, 14 predicted proteins | sample IncBWC30MmetaG_FD_155454 | JGI IMG/M metagenome (GOLD analysis project Ga0210406, IMG submission 155454) | Forest soil microbial communities from Barre Woods Harvard Forest LTER site, Petersham, Massachusetts, United States - Inc-BW-C-30-M | ecosystem: Environmental > Terrestrial > Soil >...
ATGAGATGGGCATGACGCGAAAGCGCAGCGTAATGCTGAACCTTCTCGCCTGAGCAGCGGGGCAATGCTGAGAAAACGTGTCGACTTGACCGAGATGCACGCTCAATTGCGAGCAATTGCGGGGGAGCGCGCCGGAACGCACAGTAGAATTCGTGATGGCCGATCCGACCACGGTAGAGGGCGATCCTCTCTTCTTCGCGTGGCCATCGACAATCTGCTTCGCAATTCCTGGAAAGATCCGTCCAGCCGTTCCAGCGCAAGAATTGAATTCGGGGTCCAAACCTTTAAAGACGGGGTTCCTGTCTATTTTGTTCGCAATGACGCGATGACGGAGTCGGATTTGATTCGCGTTCCGCCAATCGGGCTGTTCCAGCGGTTTCAGCGGCTTCACCCCTCGGAGGAGTTTCCCGGCAACGGTATCAGACTCCTAACGGTGCCGAGAATTGGACGAAGGCACAGCGGCGATGCGTGGGCCGAAGGTGAAGTCGGAAAAGGCGCAACGTTTTATTTCTCGTGGAACAGGAAAGGCCATCTCCAAGGCCCACTTCCCGGGGCTGGAACCAGAGTCTGAGGATGCGTTCCTCGCATTGAAAAAAGCAAAAACTCTTCGGCCGCCATTCCATGCGGATTTTACTGCCCAACCTTAGGGCGCAATAAGGCACCAAAGGGTGCAGGGTCTTTCCCATTAGCGAGGCGTGCCTATGAAAAAAGCAGTTTTGTTCGTGACATTTGCGGTCCTTCTCTCATCCTCGGTTTGGGCGCAAGACAACTCAGCCGCTCCCATGTCTCCGGCGACTCCACCTCCGGAGCAAACCCCAGCGAACAACCAGGACGCTGCCCCGCGGCAGATGAATCAGAATGCGGCCCAGGACATGCCTGTCTTCCGGGTCAATGTATTCGCTCGCACTACCAAGGCAGTGAATTATCGCCATCGCGGTGGTTCCACCATGGTCGATTTTCGCGGCACCGATCTGATGCCCAGCGTCGGCGGCCACGCCAAAGTGGACGGCAAAGCGGGACGACTTGCCATCAACGTCGAACTCACCCATCTTCCGCCGGCCAGCAGTCTTGGGGGTCAGTACCTGACCTACGTTCTATGGGCGATCACTCCCGAAGGCCGAGCGGTCAATCTCGGGGAAGTCCTTCCCAGCGAAGGGGGCAAAGACAGGATTGATGTCACTACCGATCTGCAGGCGTTCGGATTGATCGTCACCGCCGAGCCTTACTACTCAGTCGTTCGCCCCAGCAACAAGGTAGTGGCAGAGAATATTCTCCGCCAGGAAACCAAAGGATTCGAAGAACCGATCGACGCCAAGTTTGACGTGCTCGAGGGCAGCCAATACACGATTGACGTACCCGCTGAGCAACTCCCGGCGTCACAGGCTGATCACAACGCTCCCCTTGATCTGCTCGAGGCGCGAAACGCCGTGGCCATCGCGAAAGCCGCCGGAGCCAAGCAATATGCTCCTGACAGCCTGGCTAAGGCCGAAGACATGCTGCAGCGCGCCGAAGACTACTTGCAACGCAAACAAGGTCGAACGCCCATCGGTACCGCGGCGCGTGGCGCTTCACAAATGGCGGAAGACGCTCGCGTTCTGACGCTGCGCCGCAAAGAGCAGGAAAGGCTAGAGGCGGAACGCCGAGCTCAGCAAGAAGCGCGGGCCAAAGCCGAGGCCGATGCCGAAGCTTCCCGCCAGCGCGCGCTGCAGGCCCAGGCCCAATCCGACGAGGATGCCCGCCGACGCGCCGACGCGGAGGCTGCACAGGCAACTGCGCAGCAACAACAAGCGGCTTCCTTGGCCGCTCAACAGCAGGCTCAGATTGAGGCCGATGCCGCTCGTCGAGCCGCGGAGGACTCCGAGCGTGCCCGCCAGCAAGCCGAGCAGCAAAAAGAAGCGATGCGAGCGCGTTTGCTCGCCCAACTGAATCAGGTCCTTCAGACAAAGGACACTGCCCGCGGATTGATCGTCAGCATGCCCGATGTCCTGTTCGACTTCAACAAATACACGTTGAAACCGGAAGCGCGCGAACGCCTGGCACGAATTTCTGGAATCGTGCTCGCTTATCCGGATCTTCATTTGAACATCGAGGGCTATACCGACAGCATCGGCACTGATGAATACAATCAGACGCTCTCGGAGAAACGCGCCGCAACGGTTCGTGATTATCTCGTCACTTCAGGAGTCTCGATCAACAACGTCGTCGCGCAAGGTTTCGGAAAGGCGGAGCCAGTTGCCGACAACCGCACCGCCGCCGGACGTAAGCTGAACCGGCGCGTAGATATGGTCGTCTCGGGTGACGTAATTGGAAACCAGAACATCGAATCCCCATCGCCTGCGTCGTCTGCTTCGACGAATCCCCGATAGGGAAAGACCCTCAGCCTGCCTTCTCTGCAGGGCAGGCTGAGGGTCTCATTTGGCTGACGATTTATTTCTGCGAGCTCGTCTCCGTCTTCCTCCGACTTCGGTCAAACAGCGGAGCCCCCCAGCTTCCGGCCGCCAAAACTGCGCCAAAGAGAATTACGGCGTCGATGCTAGATCTTCCCTCACGGGCCCAATAAACATCTTTCAAATTCAACCACAATGCGAACTCGTCGAGCGTAAGCGCGGCACCCACGCCGTACAGGATCGACATAAGACCCAGGAAAATCGACGAATCGTCGGACCCGTTCCCGATCTCGCAAAGCCACCCGTATCCCACCAGAAGTAGAATGATGATTCCAAAAACCAGGTGGTGAATGTGACGGCCGCCCATCTGGATGAAGTGAAATGGTGGAATCTGGTGCACGACGGCAAACACTACCGCTCGCACGCCGCCGAATGTCATAAAGAAAGCTGCCGAAGAGACAAAAAGCCTCCGTCTCGGGCGGTCGGAGATGCGTTCATGAAGGGTGCGCCCGAGGGACGTTCCATGCAAGAGCAAGAGCAGGAACACCGTCCCTGCGACGGCGAGAAGCAGAATGAACCACGCGTAGGCCATGCGCCATTAGACCGCATTCAGTGAGTACGACGCCAATAGGACACGGCCCCCAGCAAATCGGTGCAGACAACCGGGCTCCTGGCTGCTTACTTGTCTGATGGTTCGCCAGCCCGCACGTGTGGCTCGATCGCTTTGTATTCGTCCTCGGAGAGAACATGCTTGGTGAGCAACTCATGAGGCGTGGCGTACGGGCGGTGCGCAATGACATGCTCGCTCTGAGCGCGAGTGAGCCCGGTTCCAACGAGTTGTTCCTTGGTCGAGCTATTCAGGTCCACGCGATCTTTGTCTCGAGTCCAGCCTTCCTTGACGCCTTCGACTACCGACTTGGTATCGCGCTTCAGTTCCGCTGTCGCCTGGGCCGTTTTTTCGCGCACTTCGTCCGCGCTTTGCTTGTGATCGTCTGTGCTGCACCCTATGAAGCTCAGACTGGATGCCATAAAGCAAATCAAAATGGAATGAAAGCCTATGCGTGAAAGCTTCGGTTTTGATTGATTGCTCTTCATGGGAAATTATCTCCTTAGCGTCGAAAAGCGTCCCCTCGGCCTCAATCGCCGAAGAGACGCTCATCGCACCAGTCTTACTCCGATTGGTTAATTCGGGTTGGTCTTATCTTCGACTTTATCCGCGCCTTCCCGCGTCTTTTGCGCGGTCTTGTTCGCAGCTTTCTTGGTTCCGTGTTTCACGGCATGGCCCGTATTTTTCGCCGTTTTCTTCGTCGCCCTTCCAGTATCCTTGGCGGCACTTTTCGTTGAGTGCCCGGCGTCCTTCATATCCTGTTTCGGACTCTGCTCTTGTGCAGTCTCGGCGACTCCAAAGGTCGCACCCACCATCCAAACGGCGAGAATCCAGACGGGAGCATGTTTTCGTAGGCTCATCTTAACTTTTCCCTTCCTCTCAAAAATGACCTGCGTTTGTATTCCACGGACACTCTTCAAGGACTAAGCGACCAGCTCTTCCCCCGGTTACTCTGTTCCGGTTGCGCCAAAGTTCTGACCTGACACCCGATCTTTCACTTTGTCGCGGATGTCTTGAACTTTTTCACCGATCGAATTGCGAAATTCTTCGCCGCTTGAGGGCGCTAGCAAGAGAGCGGCGCCTACGCCCACTCCGATTCCAGCGGCGAACATAAGCAGGTTGCGGAGAGTATGATCTTCCTCTGGAAAGATCGCGCTTCGAGCGTCGTCAGCCAGCTGGGAAGCACGCTCCGACACTCGCTCGGCCTGTTCAGTGGACTGATCCATAACGTAAACGGCCGTTTTCAACAACGACTTAAGAACACTATTCCATCTCATTGTCATTCCTCCCTTTCGATCCGGCGGGGCCAACGCCCCGGCAACTTGAACTGCGATCTGTCGGTTCGGCGCGTAGCTGAGCAGCGGACACGAGCGGATATCGAGTGTCCGTCGGCCCTTACACGGCGCGCGCCCCCAGCACGAAATGCAAAATCAGTGAAATCACTGCGAACACAAGCAACAAGTGAATCAATCCGCCTGCGACATGGAAAACCGTGAAACCGCCCAGCCATGCGATCAGCAGGACGACGAACAAAATTGTCCAGATACTCATTTGATTTCCTCCGTGATTGTAATTCGTTCCCGGGTCAATAAATTTGAAGGCTGTGTCAGCGCGAAGACCCGAGGTATTCGCCCGAGCGACGCCTCATCGTCGAGGCTAAAGCCGCAGGATTCAGGTGTCAGTACGGGAAACCTTGTACTTCATAGGAAACATTGAGGTACACGGTTATGTGTGATTGCTCAAGGCAGTTCATCGGACTCCTACCGAGGTCAAGCCGGTCAAGCGGTTGAACCGCTGCCGTCAGCGATTAGGTTAAGGGCCCTGTCTGGATTTTCAACGAACATGAGTTTCTTAGTTTTTGCAGTGCTTCTTTTGCTCAAAGAAAGCGAATCCTTCACGAATCTCGCGACCGACAACCGCTACTTTCGGATGTCACGACGCCAACCTCTTGAACCGTTTCACTCTCTAAATAGCAGTTACGCCCGAACTTTTAGCGCGAAAGCATTCTTGGGGGAGGTGTCTGCGGTCTTCGCTAACCACTGACCTACCTATGGGAACGGCCCCATCACCCTCCAAAGCATGCCACGGCTGCGAGGAAAGACTGAAATGACAGACCTGAATCGACTCACTACCGGCGTAGAAGGACTGGACGATATTTTGGAAGGTGGTTTGCCAGCGGGGCATCTGTACCTCGTCGAGGGCGATCCCGGGACCGGTAAGACTACCCTGGCATTGCAGTACTTGCTTGCGGGCGCCGAACACGGGGAGCCGGTCCTGTATGTGACTCTCTCAGAGTCCGCAAAGGAGTTGAAGGATGTATCGGCCTCCCACGGATGGTCCCTAGAAAAGGTAACGATCTTTGAGTTATTGCCCGATGAGGAGACTCTGAGACCGGAGCACCAATATACCGTCTTTCACCCCTCGGAGGTCGAACTCGGGGACACGACGAAAGCCATCGTCAGCCAAGTTGAAGAGGTAAAACCTAAACGGGTCGTAATTGACTCCTTGTCGGAATTACGAATGCTGGCCCAAGACCCGGTCCGGTATCGCCGTCAAATTCTTGCCTTTAAACAATATTTCACGGGAAAACAGTGCTCCGTCGTCCTGCTCGACGATCGCACTAATCCGGATCGCGATCTCCAGGTTCAGAGTATCGCTCATGGCGTCCTGTCGCTTGAAAACCTTCCGCGGGACTATGGAGTCAGGCGGCGGCGTCTCCAAGTTCTCAAATTGCGGGGATCCTGTTTTCGAGAGGGATATCACGATTACGGCATTAAAAGAGGTGGACTCTCGGTTTACCCTCGTCTGATTGCTTCTGAGCATAAGACGGACTTCGCCAAGGAACAGATTTCAAGCGGGATCAAACAGCTTGATGCGCTCGTCGGCGGTGGAATTGATCGCGGGACCAGCACGCTCGTGATGGGCCCCGCCGGGGCTGGCAAATCAACGATCACGGCGAAATACGCGTTCGCAGCGATGGAAAGAGGCGAGTCGGCAGCCGTGTATCTATTCGATGAGGGAAGTCGATCGTATCTGTCACGCTTAAAAAGCCTTGGCTTCGATGCCAAACCTTTCCTTCAAAACGGACGGTTTCATCTCCATCAAATCGACGTGGCGGAGCTTTCGCCGGGTGAGTTTGTGGACCGAGTGCACACCGCGGTCAACGTCGATCAAGCCAAGGTCGTGATCATTGACAGCCTGAATGGCTTCCTCAACGCCATGCCAGGCGAAAAATATCTGCCCATGCAACTGCATGAGCTCACGACATTTTTGAATCAAAAAGGGGTCGCGACCTTCATGGTCCTGGCTCAACACGGCCTCATTGGTCGGGAAATGCAGACTCCGGTGGATGTCAGTTATTTGGCGGATTCCGTTCTTTTGCTTCGCTATTTCGAGGCGCAAGGAGAACTGAGACAGGCGATTTCCATGATTAAGAAGCGTAGCGGCAATCATCAACGATCCCTTCGGGAACTTCGCCTCGAGCAGGGGATTCTGGTGGGGAATCCATTATTTGACTTTAAAGGTGTGCTGACGGGTGTCCCCGATATCTTAGTTCGCAGGCGGCGCAAACCAGATGGCAAAGATCGAGAAAATGAATCTCTCCAGTGACCTTGATTCACGAGTCCTGATCCTTGCTCCCAGCGGACGAGACGCCGATCTCATCTCCTCGGCTTTGAGGGAAGTGGGAGTGTTCTGTCACATCTGTAATAGCGCCGCCGACGTCGTGAGCGAATTCGAAACGGGCGCAGCCGCAGCAGTAATCAGTGAGGAGGGGCTCGGAGAAACGGAAGTGCAACTCATCGCATCCGCGTTACGCCGGCAGGCCCCGTGGTCCGATTTGCCGATCATCGTCATGACCGGCAGCGGAGAACCGAACCGCGCCAGCCGTCAACTGGCGACGATGCGAAAACCGTTGGGCAACGTTACTCTTCAGGAGCGTCCCTTACGAGCGGTCACGCTGGTGAGCACGGTTCAATCGGCACTTCGCGCCCGGGAAAAACAGTACGAGGTGCGCGATCACCTGACAGCACTTGAGTCGCGGGAAGAGGCTCTCCGTGCCGAGGAAAAACAGTTTCGACAGTTGGCAAATGCCATGCCTCAGCTGGCATGGATCTCAGACGCCGAGGGAAAAACCATCTGGTACAACGAGGGCTGGTTTCTCTACTCGGGCAAAACCTCTGAGCAGTTGTCAGGATCGGGCTGGCAGTCGCTGCACCATCCTGACATTCTGCCGGATGTCCTGAAACGATGGCAGGATTGCCTGCGAGAAGGAACTCGGTTCGAGATGGAGTTTCCTTTACTCGGTGCCGATGGCCGGTTTCGTTGGTTTCTCACTCGCGCTACCCCTATCCGAGATCCGCAAGGGAGAATTCACCGCTGGCTGGGTACCAACACTGACATTGATGCGCAACGGGAAGCACGGGAGATCCTGCGCTGCAACCAGGAACGACTGGAATCGGAAGTTGCGAAACGAACCGCCGCTCTGCGGCAGCTTTCGGCAAAACTGCTGCGCGCCCAGGATGAAGAGCGACGACGCCTGGCGCGCGAACTGCATGACAGCATGGGTCAGTATCTCGCCGCGATGTCGATGAGCTTGGCAGCGCTGGTTTCCGACACACCGTCGATCGACAAAAAACGCTCGGACGATCTGCAACATATCATCCAGCTCTGTCTCACCGAAAGCCGTACTCTTTCGCATCTCCTGCACCCTCCACTTTTGGATGAGATCGGATTGACCTCCGCGATGAAATGGTTCGTGGAAGAATTCGGCAACCGCAGTGGAATCCGGGTCACGCTCGTCAGCGATTGCCAACGACGCTTTCCGACGCCCGTCGAAACCCTGTTGTTTCGAGTCGTGCAAGAGGCACTCACGAATGTCCATAAGCATTCAGGGAGCGCAACCGCGGAAGTGTCCCTCAAGACCAACGACGGAGATGTTGTGCTCGAGGTGAACGATCACGGAAAAGGAATGCCGCAAGAACTCCTTGAACGCGCGGGAAACCAGAGCAGCGTTGCAGGTGTGGGGTTAGCCGGCATGCGCGAGCGCATATCTGAAATTGGCGGGGAATTCCGCCTGCATTCTAGCCCGCGCGGCACCCAAATCCGAGTTTCAGTTCCGCTCGCCGCAGCAGCTTAGCAAGCCCCCACAACCGTCCGTTCAGCTAGAGCGCTCGCCCTAGAGCTCGAAGCCCGAATGGGCGAAGCGTTTTCGTCACTCCGAAGGATGCGGCGCGGTGAAATCTGAACAGCATGGCTTCTCGACGGGCTTGAACTCCATCAGCTCGACGCGGATCAGATCCGGATCGTAAACGTTGAGCTGCCATTTGCCGTCCTTGCCCAATTGCGCTTTTTCGTCGCCGTGCGACTTCCAACCATGCGATTCCAGCAGTGCTTGCGCCTTCTTCATATCGGAGACGCCAAGTGAAATGTGGTTCATCACTCCGGTGAGTCGCAGATCGGGATGCTCCGGCTGATTCAGCATGTACTCCACCCAGTCCGTGCCGTCAGGGACCTGCAGCGCAACCCAGTCGGTCTCATCGTCCTTCATGCCGCCGTGCCAGTAAGGACGGAAACCGAGGACCTCGCGATAAAAGTGATCCTCTGCCTCACGGCGGTGGACCAGAAAACCCGCGTGAATCATGTGACGAGATACCGCCGAAGCCGCTGGCGGCGCCGCATCTGCTTTGCCGTTCTCCACAAACTCAATACGATGACCTTCTGGATCCTCCACCACAAAGAACAGACTGTGGTCCGACCGTCCTTGAATCTGCGGCACCTTGACTCCCATCGCAACCAAATAGCGGCGAAAACCGGCAATGTTGTCCGTGGCGAAGGCCACGTGATCCATGCGGTCGGTGGCCTTGGGATCAGGTGCAGGACTGTAGCCGACCCATTGCGGGCCAACCATATATCTCGCGGTGCTGCCCGATTCCACCGGCGAGGCGGCAGCTAAACCTAAAATGTCGCCGTAGAGGTTTTTCACACCCTCGGGAGCGGTGGTATAGAACGCCACATGGTCGATACCGAGAATGTGTGGCCGTTGAACCGCTTGTCCCAGAACACCCAGTTGACAAGCGAGGATGGCGAGGGCGACAGCGAGCTTCTTCATGGCGCCCTCGATTCTAATCCTATTCCGAGGCGCACGGAATTGAGACCAGCGTTCGCCGAGGTCGGCCGCTCGGTGGTGCGGCGAGGTGTAGCTCAGCTAGCCCGAGCCGCGGACTGAATCGAGAAACTGACGGACGAGCTTGGCTGCTTCGCCCGGCTGTTCCCACGGAGAGTAATGTGCTGCCTTCGAAATCACCCGCAACTGGCTGCCCGAAATATGCTGTCGCATCAGTTCCGCTTCTTTCACCCCAGTCATGCCGTCCTCCTCTCCGGTTATCAGCAGGGTGGGAACGTTGATGGTTTTTAGCGTCTCGACGGAATCGGGGCGTGAGGCCATGCCGCGCTGCACTTGGGCAACATCCTCCGGCGACATCTTGCGCATCAAGCGCACTGCGCCCTCTACCAAGTCGGGACGCATTTCTCGTGTGTTCTTCGCCATCAGCCGCGGAATCATCGACTCGAAAAATGGCTCAGTTCCGCGCTCCAGCACATCGTTCGCCGCATTCAGGCGCGCGGCGCGCGCTTCTGGACCATCCGCCGGCGCTTTGGTGTTGCACAGTCCGAGCGCGGCCACCCGGCCGCGATAGGTTCGCCAAAACTGAAATAACGCGTAGCCGCCAATCGAAACTCCAATCAGGGGAGCGCGTCCCAGTTCTGCGTGGTCCATGACACGGGCGATGTCGGAAGCATGCTTTTCCATGGTTGCGGGACCTTCGCCAACCTCCGAATCTCCGTGCCCGCGCAGATCCGGCAACACCAGGCGATACCGTGCCGACAAGGCCTCCGCTACCGGCAGCCAGAATTCATGGCTTACGGGAAAAGGATGCAACAGGATTACCGGCGGGCCCTCACCTAGCGTCCAGTAGGAGATTTCGGCGTCGCCGCTTTTGATTCGCTGGGCAGGGGTGTGCTCCATGCCAGGCGATTAAATCACACTTGCGACTCCGCGCGCGCCTTAAGGTCCAGGTTGAAGTCGCGGGCGGACTACGAAGTCGCCACCGTTTGACTGACGACTGGGGCCGGAAGAAGCAGCGGCTCTTCCGGCATCACGATCCAGGCGATGATGTAGGGAATGAAACCGATGCCCGTCATAATTGCCGTGATTAACCACACCACTCGCACCACCGTGACATCCATGTCGAAGTATTCAGAAAAACCGAGGCAAACTCCAGCAACTTTGCGCCCCAGACGCGGACGCACCAGCTTGGTCCGGGCCAGTGAAGCGCCGACGCGAATACCACAATAGGCGCAGACCGCAGCATCATTCTGAATCAGTTTTCCGCAATAGTTGCAATACATAGCTCCGCCCTCCCTCGAAAGTACGCAAATCCTGATCGAAAGTTCCCTTTATTCCCGGTAGGCTTCTTTGATATACCGCCGCGCCTGGTCGGCCTGGCCGGTATTGGCGTTTCCGGCCAGTACCGTCTGGTATTTCTTCATCGCCAGATCGCGCTTCTGCAGCAGATCATACATTTCTCCCGCGGCTAAGTTGGCCTTTTGCAAAACATCGGGATCCGGGTTGGGAACTTCATTGACCAGATCATAGGCAGACGCAGCACCAGCGAGATTCTTCTCGCTGCGCAACAATTCACCGAGGCCCCAGGCGGCCAACTCATAGTGCAGGTTCGCGTACTTCCCTTCCCGGCCGTTCTGCCAGACCTTGCGGTAGACCGCCTCGGCCTCCGGCAATCGTCCGGCGGCGCGCTGCAGGTTCGCTACTTCCGTGAGAAACAAGTGATTTCTCGGATATTTCGTCGAGAGTTCGTTCATATATCCGAGCGCCTCATCATACTGGTGCTCGCGCCGTAGAAATAGGGTGAGGAGGACTTTTGCATCGACCGAGTTTTCGCCGTCGCTCCTCGCCACGTCACGCAAGTACGCCAGACCCTTTTCTGACGATCCGCTCAACCCAGCCAGTGCCGCCGCCGCCTTCACGCTCCACGGAAGATGCCCGATCACGTAGTTGTGGGTGCCCACCACCAACTTGCCATCCACATACGCGGGATCGAGTTCGAGCACGTGTTCATGGTCGTGGCGCGCTCCCACCGCATTACGCAGGGCTGAAAACCATGCGCGCTCGACCAGACCAGTGTAGACCGAGAACTGGGCCCGGCTTACCCCACGACAGTAGAGAGCGTTCACGTCTTTCGAATTCGCCTTGAGTTCTTGCTCTTCCAGCTCCTCTGCCCGGCGAACCAATTCCTTGATGTGCTCCTTCACTTCGGGTTTCGTCGGACGGGGAGCCCTGCCGATGAAGCTGTCATTCGCGTAGTCCCCGGTGTTCATCGCACCCGTATCGTAAAGGTCATGGATCAGCACCGAGGTAAGCAAATGGTTGACCGCAAAGGGATCCTTGGGGTGTTTCTCCACGATCTTCTCGAACTCCTGAGTCGCGCGATCGTAGTCCATATTGTAGAAATGATCGAAGGCGGCTTCGGTCTGCGGATCATGCGGTACACCCACGGGACCGGACGAGGGGCGCGACTGGCCTACGGCAAGTACGCACCATGCCAGCAGGGCGCAAAGAATCTGCGCCAGGATTTCAGGGCGTCGCTCGCTTTTCGCCGAGGGTTTTTTGATTTGTGCCACCATGATTCGATTGCTTACTTAGTTTAAACGAATTCGTCAAAGGAAATGATGTTGCGCTGCTCGGTCGTCAGGCGGTAATCGGCGGCGGTGGCGAAGCCGATGAAATGATGTAATAAGGATCGGCGAACGCGGCTGGCGCGGGCGAGGAGATTGCTGTCACCCGAGGACATCTGGACCTTGGTTCGCTCGTATGAGCAAGTATTCTCCCCAGGCCGCGCGTTCCAGGATTTGGTTCTTTTGGGGCCTAGGCCTTCTTGCCAGCTTGAATCTTACGGGGCGAAATCGATGACGAGCTAGAACGGGATCCGCTCGGTTTAAAGCCGACTGTCGCCGTGTGCTCCCGCCCAAAGTCAAAAACCAAAGGACCTTCCAGCGCTGCGTTTGCGAGTGAAGAGATCTGGATCGTGGGCGCGAATGGATCAACCAGCCAGCCCTTGCGGGGCAGGGACTCGATGCCAGTTTCGAACCTTTGAAGGCTTGTTTGTGAGGCACAAGGCTTTCGTAACCGACACATCTTTACCCGCTAACGCGCGTAATTATTGCTTGAATGTCGCGTTCAGTCCTGCGTGACAGGATCGCAAGTATTTACGCCGAAAGTATTTAGGCCCGGCTCTGATTTGGCGGTTGGAATGCGATGGGTACTGGCTGGAGCTTCAGCTGTAAGGTTCACTTATGTCGGAAGTGATTCAAGAGACGCATCAGGAGTTTTGGCAGCCACCCACCCCGGCCACGGCGGAGGGGATCGTCATCCGGGAGAGCATTCCTACGATGGCTGAAGCGTGCTCACGTTGTGGCACTGAGTTCTTGCTGGGCTCGCAGTTTTGCCACGCCTGCGGCGTCCGGCGCCGCCCAGCTGCCCATACCGCTGCCGGGAATAATAAGGTCGCGTTGGCAGGACTGTGGGAACAAGGGATAGCCCACGCGCGTTCACTTTATTCCGGTGTCGCGGAAGCGGGGAGCGGGTTCCAGTTTCCTTCCTGGCTGCACTATCTTCACTTCCATGAGATCAAGAACTGGGTCGGGCTCTCGACCGCATCTCTGATCGCGTTCGTGATCGGAATAGGCTGTGTAGCGGGCGCGCTGCTGGTCGGACTGC
>Ga0210406_10005875_pt1 | contig 12787 bp, 10 predicted proteins | sample IncBWC30MmetaG_FD_155454 | JGI IMG/M metagenome (GOLD analysis project Ga0210406, IMG submission 155454) | Forest soil microbial communities from Barre Woods Harvard Forest LTER site, Petersham, Massachusetts, United States - Inc-BW-C-30-M | ecosystem: Environmental > Terrestrial > Soil >...
GAGCGCTCGCGGCGGGAGAAGGCGGACGCTGCTGCTGTTCGATTTCTCGGGTCGGGTTGCTTTCGCGCAAAGCATCGACATCAATCAAATCCTGTGCTCGGCCCGCGGAAAGCTTTGCAACCAACAGATCCTCTCGCGAGATAAATGGTACGGACAAATCATCATCTATTCGAACATCTACTCGTCGTCTCCACGCTTCCTCAAATTCAACGCCGCTAATCTTAGGCATGATGTCGATCATCACCGGCGGCGTGCCCATTCGAAAGAAGTTATCGGGCTCGGCAAAGTCCTTGGCGCTCAATCCTTCAACCGGTGCCCCGAACTTCGCAAGCGCAGCAAACACAGCTTTGCTGTTTTCAGCGTCTGCGCCAATCAAGATATCCAGATCTTTTGTCGCACGTGGTTGCGCATGAAACGAAACCGCGTATCCGCCAACAATCAGGTACCTAACCTGTCCGGCGTTGAAGGCAGATAAGAGTTCTTTGAAGTCTTGGTGCATCCGCGGCTTGTCCTTTCATCGCATAAAGGTCAAGGTTGAGGTCCATTACAGCACGAATTCGCTCGCTTCCCGACAGGCGTTGCCAGGAACGATATTCGTCAGACTTCATCGCTTTCAGGCTGCTGTACCGAGTGATCCTTTTGTCCATCTGACAAAACTAGCACAAACTTCCGATTGGCACACTTCGACTGCCAAGCACTCTCCTGGTGTCTTGTATTGAAAGTGGGCGATAGTCTCCGATAGTCCCCAAAACCATGCCACGACCGTGGCAAATGGCGATCAATTGTATTAGTTCAGACTGGATCTGACAGCCAATGTCTAAATTCGGCCATTGGACCTTGGCCATTCACACAGTCGGAACAGTGCCACCATCGATCACGTACTCCGTACCGGTAATCGAAGCGGCACGTGGCGAGACCAGAAAGGCAATGAGGTCCGCGACTTCTTTAGGCTTGGCGGGGCGGCCGAGCGGAATGCCCCCGAGGCTCTTCATGATGATTTGCTTGCCGCCCTCATAGTCCGTACCGGAATGGGCTGCGAGGCGCTCCGCCATGGCGACTGCCGCTTCGGTTTCGACCCATCCTGGAGAAACGCGTATGACGCGGATTCCCTTGGGCGTCACTTCCTTCGATAGCGCCTTGCTGTAGGTAGACAATGCCGCTTTGGCTGCGGCGTAGGCGATCGTTGATTCGGGCAGAGGCAAAACGCGCTGGATCGACGTGACGTGGACGATCACACCGGAGCCCTGCGCGATCATCGGCGACAGTAGGGCGCGATCGAGACGAACCGCGGGCATCAAGTTCTGGTTCAGCGCCTTCGACCACTCCGTGTCGTCCAGCGCGGCGAATCCGCCGCCGGGGGCGCTCGAGCCGCCGAGCACGTTGACCAGGATGTCGATGCCGCCGAGCTGCTCCAGCACCGAGCTGGCCACAGCGCTGGCGCCCTCCGCGGTCGAAAGATCGGCGGCGAGAAAACGCACGCCCTCAATCGGTCGAGACGGTGCGGAGCGCGCGGTGGCGACGACCTGCACTCCAGCGCCGTGCAGCACCTCCACCACCGCTGCGCCGACGCCCTTAGTGCCGCCGGTTACCAGCGCACGACAATGGGCAAGTTGCAGATCGAAGGTCATGACGGGATCTCCGGTTCGATCATTAACGCGTCGGGTCGTTGGTGGGCTGCACCTTGCTCAGGTCACCCCATGAGCTGAGCGTGCGCTTCGGGATGTCGCTCGTCGCGATGAATGTCAGCGCAGCCACGGCGTCCTTGTAGGGAACCGGCTTCGTCTCCTGCGCGCGTCCACGGAACGCTTCCTCGAGGAGTGCTTGCATCGCCGGGCTTCCGTCGAAGGGCGAAAACGTGATCATGCAGATTGCCTCGGCCGACTCCTTCTCCGCTTCCTTGATGAGCTCGTCCCTCAGGTCTTCTCGGGTGAACGTAATCGTCCAGCAGTAGTCATGCTCGACGATCTCGTTCTTCCACAGGAAGCGTGCAGGACCACTGAACACCGGACCCCCGAAGATCAGCCGCTTTGCGATCAGGTGCTCGAGCAGCCTCAGTCCCTGCGTACGCAGTTCCGAGCTGATCATCACCTGGTAGAACTTTGCTGTCGGTTTCATATGACGTCTCCTCGTGGGTTGCGATGCGTTGCGATTCAGGGCGTACTCTGCGATACAGATGCACGACTCTGCGTGAGTGTGAAGTTAGAATTCATGGCGCGATTTCCAGGAATGCGATCTTTCCGCGCTCGAGACCAAAGAGGTACCGCAACCCGATCGGGCTCCCCGGGAAATTGCCGGTGAGCCGGCTCGTGACGATGTACCGTCCGTCCTTCTGCTCTACCGCGATAGGCTCGCTGGTGTAGGAATAGCGGGTTGACGCCACGGTCTTCCAAGCCGTGATGGCGGCGAGGCGGGAATGAGTGTGTCCCTCATCCTTAACGACAGCGTTCTTCGTGAAACAGCGGGCCACGGCATCACCGCCGTGCTTGTCTGCCTGGAAATAGGCTGCGATGGGTTCGGGAAGATTCAGTGCGTTCATGGCGGTCTCCTATTGCTGGAGCACATAATGAGCTTCCCCGGCCGGTTAGAGAATCACCTATAATCTTCACGGGCTATGTAGGGGACAGTACACAATGCGCGGATCAGAGTTTGCTGAATTGAAGGCCTTTGCGACCGTTGTGGAACGGGCGAGCTTCGCGCGCGCCGCCGATCATTTAGGGCTGTCACGATCAGCCGTCAGCCAGACCATCCGCCAGCTGGAAGGCCGGCTCGGCGTGCGATTGCTCAACCGCACCACTCGCAGCGTGGCGCCGACGGCGGCGGGATCGCGCCTCCAGGAGCGCATTGCACCGATGATCCTAGAGATGGATGCCGCTGTGGCCGAAGCAGTCGCTGCCACCGGTCACACCGCGGGAACGCTGCGAATCAACACGATTGGTATGGCGGCGAAGAAAATCATCGCTCCGCGGCTCGGCCGGTTTCACCGCGCCAACCCGGATGTGGTGCTCGACATCGTGATCGACGATGCCTTAAGCGACATCGTCGCCGGTCGGTTCGACGCCGGCATCCGCGTCGGTGGACGCCTCGAGAAAGACATGATTGCTGTGCGCCTCACGCCGGACGTGAAGATGCGGGCACTCGCATCGCCCCACTATCTCGCGCGCCGTGGCGAGCCCAAGACCCCCGCCGATCTTCACCAGCATGCCTGCATCAACTGGCGCTTTCCAGGCAGCGGCAGGATCTATCGTTGGGAGTTCGAGAAGAAGGGCAAGAAGCTCGACATGGCGGTGGAAGGGCCGTTGATCGCGAATCACCAGGATGTCGTCATTGAAGCGGCATTGCAGGGCCTCGGCATCCTTTATGCTTATGACGACGACCGCGTCGATCAGGCGATTGCGCGCGGACGGCTCAAGCGCATCCTCGCTGACTGGTCGCTGATGAGTCCCGGCCTTTACCTTTACTATTCGAATCGTCGTCATCCGCAACCTGCGCTCCGCGCCTTCATCGATTGCTTGCTGGAGCGAGAGGAAGCCGCGTCCAAACGACGGACCAGAGCATAGATGGTTAGGTGCGCGACGAAGGCATTGTCCGCTTCGGGGTCGAACTCTGACACTCGCTGTCAGATCAAATCTGAACATCTACACCTTAGCGGCATCGTGACGGACATTGGATATGTAACCAGGAAAAGCCCGATAGACAGCAATAGCCGGCGAGAGATCTTCCGATGGCTAGCGAGATTTTTTTAATAGATCGCGATAGATGATGATAGATCTTTTCCGGTTGCAGGCAAAAGATGGCGAAAGGTCAGTCACTCCCACTCAATTGTCTCCAGCACTTGTAATAGCTTGAAAACGCTTGGTCTCTCTCGGCACCACTTCAATTTTACCGTCAGGTTGACCGTAAAAATAAGTTGCTTGGTAGCGATAGTGGGCGATAGATGCCGAGAGGCCTGTGCTCGAGCAAAGTTCGCGATTTTCTGGCCTCTGCGAGGAATAAGAACCGACATCTGCTGGATGAGGGTTCGCGCTAAACATCTCGACCGCGTGCTCGACTGGGCCGCCCAGACTCGTATCGCGCTGCTGTTCATTGTTATAGAAACAACAATTGCGATTTCTATGGCAGAGACACCGACGCGGAGTTGCGCGTCACGGCCTAAAGCGATGCACGGTCACGGTGTCGCCAATCTCGAAGGAGGTGAGGTCCTCGCCAACTTCCAGCGGGCCGCTATAGGTTTGACGTGTCTCGGCGACGAGATCGTTTAGCGACGGCTCGGCACTCCTCTCGTCGCTGAAAAGAGCTATGTGGGTATAGACCGCGAGCTTCGGCTTCGCCCTGGCGAACACAATCCCGGCCTGCTTCGGCGTCGTATGGTGGGCGATGATCCGCTGCGTTGACGGATCTTGCATCAGCGCCGGCGGTGCCATCGCGACTTCGTGAATCAGTAGATCAGCGCCGGTACCGTACTTAATGACGTTCTCGTTGAAGCGGGTATCGCCGGAGATAACGGCCGAACGACCTTTGTAGTCGATGCGGTACCCGAATGCCGGTTTGATGGCGTCACCGTGGCTGACCTCGAAGGCGGTGATCTTCACGCCGCTCTTCTCGTAGACGACCCCTTCCTTGTCGAATTCCTCGACTCTCACCGCGACGCCTTCGGGCGGCAGCTTTTCGTCCTCGATGCGAATCTTGATATCGAGGGCATACGCTTTTTCCAGATTCTCCATCAATTCTCTTGCCCCGGTCGGACCGATGACGTGGAAAGGCGTTTTGCGCTGTCCGAAGGGCGGTGGAAGCCAACCGGTCAACCACAAGTCCGGGATGCCAGACGTGTGATCGGAATGATAGTGGGTAAGGAACAGGACATCGATCTTTCCCGACGGCACTTTCACCTGCCAAAGTCTGACGGCAGCACCGCGGCCGGCATCGATCAGAAACCTTTGATCGCCGGCTTCGATGAGAGTACTTGGCCCGAAACGATCGGGCCGTGGGATCGGCGATCCCGTGCCGATCAGTGTCACTTTGAAATTGCTGTCGGCGCGGACTTCGATAGTAGAAAGCATGCCAAACAACAAGCACGCAGTTCCGATGGCACGCCATGACCTTCGCATATCGCACTCCCTACCTTGATTATCTGACAAGCTTGGCGACATCGAAGCGTGTCGAATCGCGGTACGGAACACCGTCTTTGATAACAATGTCCACGTTCGCGAGCGCCACGATGTCAAAAAGCGGACTGCCTTTGATGACCGTAATGTCAGCGAGCTTTCCCGGCTCAATTGTGCCGAGTTCGCGTTCCTTGCCGAGTATTCGTGCGTTAACCCAGGTGAGCGCCGCAATCACCTTTGCGGCCGGCATCCCATGGTCGACGAATACCTTCGCCTCGCGCCATAGTGCATCACGGTGGAAATTGAGCGGCGTGCCGCTATCGGTTCCCATGCCGATAACCGCGCCCGCGCGAATCCACTGGTTAATGGACGCATCCCCGAAGTACTCTTCCTGTTCGCGATTTTTGAAGACGCTTAGGGTATGAAATCGCTTGAAAGATTCCTGTAATTCGATCCACATGTCCGGCGGAAATTGGCGTTCCAGTTCTGGATCCTCGAGTCGCTCCGGAAACTCGCGCGTCGCCGGAAACACCCACATACGACGCGCTGCGGTTAGTACAACCGGCCTCCCGCTCTCGGCAATGTCCTTGACGAGCGCTGCATTGAAGGGCGGCATCCCCGAACCTACATGCTGTAGCACGTCAACGCCGGCACTGAATGCGTCGCGCACCTCCAGTTCTTGGTACACGTGAGCATGTACCTTTACATGGTGACGATGGGCAACTTCCACGATCGTCTTGTACTCCTCAAGCGAGAGGCCGCCATGTAGCTTGATGACATCGGCACCGCCACGAATGTTGTCCTCGGTCGCGCGCGCGGCCTCCGCCGGCGTGCGAACGATCACCTGACACATTGGCGGAAAGATCGCTGGCTCTCGGATGAGCCACGGCCCGCTCACAGAAAGACGCGGTCCCGGGATCTGGCCTGACTGGATGCGGTCTCGCACGCGGACACTTTCCTTGAGCGGCGCACCCAAATCGACCGCAGAGGTAATTCCCGCGGATAACAACTGTCGCGCGGAAAGTTCCATAATGCGCTGCAGTGGATAGTCGCTCTGATGGTCCTGCAGCCACTTGAACCAGCGCTCGTAGTCACCGTGACCGACGATGACGAGATGCGCATGCACCTCGATCATGCCGGGCATCATGGTCTCGCCGCTCGTGTCAATAACAGGCGTCCCTGGGGGTATCGGTATTTCCGATGCCGGGCCCGCGGCCACGATGCGATTGTTTTCCAAAAGGATGGCGGCATGGTGGACCGGCTCGCCGCCGTAGCCATCAAGCAGCATGCCGCCAATGAGGGCGAGCCGGGTATTTGGCTCAGCGCTTACGCTCATGGCGGCAAGAATGGTGGTCATTGCCGGCAATAGTAGAAAACACAAGAGACGGCGCATGGGTGATTCCTTGCTCAGAGCGGGGGCTGAGTCTGGGCGTCTCCCAGAACAAAGGCCAGCAATAGAATTAGCCCAGGGCTCGGGTCAAGCTAGAGCAACTCAGCACCGGAAGCGCGGCGGCATAGGACCGTATGTCAGACTTTGGCCGAGAGACCGGTATCTGGTAGCAACTTCGACTGCATCGATGACCGGTATTGGCCGTCCTATGGAGCGAACAAGCGCGTAGTGAGAATCGAATCTAACAATAGGTGAAGCACCGGCGTCGGCTCGTGGTTGTGGGAGTTTCCGGTGTATTTCCCCCGAAACTCCCCAGTGTATCGGTACGCACTCCGTGGGATGCTTTTCGCCATGAAGTTCGGACTTAGAGGTTTCGACCGATCGCTAGCCTCTGGATTCGCCGTCGACGGGAAACTCGACGATTTCCCAAGCTCGACGATCCAGAGTGGCAAAAGCTCCGTTATTTGCAGGGTTTCCCGCGTTCCGCGTGTCGGCTTGACGGGTAAAATTCCGAAATAGAATAGCGAGAAGAATTTTACTGTCAGATTTACCGTCAAAACCGTTCGCTCGACGGGACAGACCCGCGCGACCTATCTCGAAATCGAAGCCGAATTCGGTGCCACCGTCGCCTCGCGCACCATGACGGGTACCTTGAAACGCGTCGGTACCACCGCATTCACGATCACCGTGCCGGTGAATGGCGTACCCCGGGTGCTGCGCGCCTTGCACGTCACCGCCTCGCCGATGACAGCGATGGCGCGGACTTCGACTACGTAGTTCTCGACGATCCCGACAATCCGTTGATCCTGCGAGGCAAGGGACCGGAATTTTCCAATGCCGTCACTAGAATCGAGTTTCCGCTGCCAAAAGCCGCCGCGGGATCGCTCGAGAATCGCCTGGCGAAGGACCGGCAGGCGCTCGTGTACGGAATTTACTTCAAGTTCAACCGGGCGGATATCAGGCCCGTGTCGAGCCCGTACTCCAGGAGATCGCCGCTATCTTGAAGAAGAACCCGGATTGGAAACTGACCATCGTGGGTCATACCGACAACGTCGGCCGTGATCAGGCGAATTTGGACTTGTCGCGCCGGCGCGCGCAATCCGTCAGGGCAGCGTTGGTGGAGCGCTACGGCATCGACGGCGGCCGATTGACCACCGGTGGCTTCGAAGCATCCCAACCGCAAGCCAAGAACGACACGCCGGAAGGCCGCTCCCGCAATCGACGGGTTGAGTTAACGCGGCGATGATGCGCTCAATCCCGCTCGGCGCCGCCTGGCGCGACGAAGAGCTTGCTGTTCGCGGTGGGAAATCGAGCGCCCCTCCCCGCAACCCGCGGCGAGTCACGACCAAGGCCTGTAACCCCGGCTGCAAGTGACCGATAACGTCCAGGTTTGCCGAGCTATCGCGCGGCGGCGGCCGACCTTCGTCCCGCCCGGCGGGACAGGGTTGCTTGTGCATCGCCCTCTTCCATGGCCTACTCTGCGGCACACCTGGCGGGATTTCCGCCGGCGCATAGCCCTGGGCGCAATGGACAACGAGAAAGCGGCCGAATTATCGCAAATTCTTGCTTCGGCGAGCGGCGGAGACCGCGCCGCCATCGACCAACTGTACGGCATCCTGTACCCGGAACTTCGCGCACTGGCTCACCAGCGCGTCCGGGGCTCGAGCAACGCGGTTGTGCTCGACACGACATCGCTGGTTCACGAGTCCTATTTGAGGTTCGTGAAGGCCGGCAAAATTGCGGTGGACAATCACAAGCAATTCCTCGCCTATGCGGCGCACGTGATGCGCTCTGTCGTGGTGGACTACGTGCGACACGCCCAAGCGCAGCGGCGTGGCGGCAAAAGCGCGCACGTCACCTTGGACACCAATCTCGCCGAGTCGATCGAGTCGCCGGTCGATGAGATCATTCGAGTCAACGACTTGCTCGACGAACTCGCGCTGGTCGATGGCCGGCTCGTGAGCGTCGTCGAAATGCGCTACTTCGCCGCGCTCGACAACGAGCAAATTGCCGAATGCCTCGGGGTGACGGACCGCACGGTGCGCCGCGATCTCGAAAAAGTGCGATTGCTCTTGCTCGATGCAATCGGCTAGGCAAGTGCGCCGCCTCTCGCCATGAAGCGCACGGCCGGCGAGTACGCCGTGCTGCTTGCGCTCTTGGACGAGGCGCTCGAGCTCGACGTCGCGGCGCGCGACGCCTGGCTCGACGCGCTGCCGGAATCTCACACGCACCTGCGGCCCACATTGCAGCGCATGCTGTCGGAAACCTTGGGGCCGGCGGCTGCGGAGGGCCGCGGTTTGGAGGAGCAAATTGCCGCCGTCGTGCAGGATGCCGTTGTGCAACCCGAGACCGCGGAGCTCAAGCCGGGCGAGCACATCGGTCCTTACGAACTCGTGAGCGAAATCGGCCGGGGCGGTATGGGCTTCGTGTGGCTGGCCAACCGAGCGGACGGCGCCTTCAAACGCTCCGTCGCCTTGAAACTTCCGTTTGCGACCTGGGCGGGCCGTCTCAGCGAACGGATGGGGCGGGAGCGGGACATCCTGGCCGGTCTTGAGCATCCGAACATCGCCCGCTTCTATGATGCGGGTGTCGATGCGCAGGGGCGTCCCTTCATGGCGATGGAGTATGTCGAAGGCCAGGCAATCGACGTCTACTGCGGCGAACGGAATCTGTCGATTCGCGAGCGTCTGCTTCTCCTCCTCGACGTCGCCAAGGCGGTGGCGTACGCCCATTCGAAGCTGGTCGTTCATCGAGATCTCAAGCCCGCCAACATGCTGGTCACCGCGACGGGCGCGGTACGGCTGCTCGACTTCGGAATCGCGAAGCTCATCGAAGGCGACACCCTGCAGGTGTCGAACGAGACGCAATTTGCGGGGCGGCTGCTCACGCCCGATTACGCGTCGCCGGAGCAGATCCGCGGCGAGGCCATCGGCACCGCCGCCGACATTTATTCGCTCGGGGTCGTGACTTATGAATTGCTGACCGGATCCCGGCCCTACCGACTAAAGCGGCAAAGCGCAGCGCAGCTCGAGGAAGCCATCGCGAAAGTCGATCCGCAGAGCGCGAGCGACGTGGTGCAGGACAAGGCGCTCAAGCGCCAATTGCGCGGCGATCTCGACGCCATATTGAACATAGCGATGAAAAAAAATCCCGCTGAACGCTACGCGACCGTGGATGCCTTCGCGAGCGACCTGCAGCGCTATCTGGGCGGCCAAACCGTGCTGGCGCGCCCGGACAGCACGCTCTATCGGCTGCGCAAATTGGCGATCCGCCATCGCGTCAGCCTGAGTGCGGGCGCCGTCGTGCTGCTCGCGCTCATGGCCGCCACAACTGTCTCGTTGATCCAGGCTCGCGAAGCGAAGCGGCAGGCGGAACGGGCAACGGCGACCAAGAACTTTTTGCTCGGTGTGTTTCGGGCCAACGATCCACGTATTGCCTCGGACCGGCCCCGCGGCGAGATTACCGCCCGTGAATTGCTCGACATCGGCTCCGCGCGCATCGAAAAGGATTTCAGGGGGCAGCCCGAGCTGCAGATCGAATTGCTCGGTCTGACCGCCGACATGTATGACTATATGGCCGACGAGGGGCACTATGCGGCGGCGCAGAAGCGCCGCATCGAGCTGGCCCGGGCGTATTACGGATCAACCCACCCCATCGTCATCCAAGGCCTGTTGAATGAAATCGATGCGGCGTGTCTGCGTGAAGACTACGCCAAAGCCAATCGGCTGTTGTCTGAAACGGATATGTCGCTGAAGAAAGCGGGCCTCGACAACAGCGTGATGCGCGCGACTTGGTGGCGGGAAAAGGCGCGCGCAACCGGTCGTTTGGGTCGCGACTACGACCTTGCACTCCAACAGGCCCTGGCTCTGTATGCCAAGGTGGCGCCGCTCAGCAACGACTACGCCGCGGCGCTCAGCATGGCGTCGCTCGTTCAAACCGAGAAAGGCAACAGCGCGCAAGCCGCGCAACTTGTGATGCAGGCACTCGCAATCGCGGAAGCAGCACCTGATCGCGATGATTCGAGCATCGCGGATTATACGTACGATCTTGCGCGGGATCAGGAGAGACTGGGTGATTTCGCCGCCGCGGAAGGCACCTACGGGCGTGCCGAAACGCAGGCGAGAAATTCATACGGTGAGCACAACACGGTGTATTGGTTTTCCCTTGCCCACCACGCGCAACTCCTGCATGCGCGCGGGAAAAGAGAAGTCGCCCATGCGCTGTTCGCACAGATGTTGGCGGCGATTCCGGCGGGCTGGAGCACCAATAGTGGCGACAGGGGGGCACGCGAGATCTATGCGGAATGCCTCGCCTCGGAAGGTCGCCCCCAGGACGCCGCTCCAATCTTCGAAGCCAACTACCAGGACTATGTTGCGCATGCCCACGCCGACTACGGCGTGCGGGAAGTACGGCGTAAACTGGGCGATGCTTATGATCGACTCGGGCGCACCACCGAGGCGCGCGCGCTGTTGCAGGCGGCGCGCGACGAATCGATCGCCAAGGATGATGCCTTTTCTCCGTGGGCCTTGCGCATGCGCGAACGCTGGGGGAGATTCCTGCTCGATCATTCCCACGCAGGCGATCCAGACTTTACCGCTGCCGAGCTCGAGTTCAACACGGTACTGCAAAGCGCCGCGGACCAGCCGCTGGTGGAACCCGCCCTGGCCCATTCGGGACTCGCCCGCATCGCCGCCGCTCGGGGCGACGACGCACTCGCGCTGCGTGAGAGCGGCCAAGCGCTGATCACCCTGGACAAGGTGAAGGGACTCTACGACCTGCGCGTGCAACCTCAGCTGTGGCTCGTGCACAGCGCGCTCCTTCTGCGGAGCGGCGACAGGACCGGGGCACGTCAATGGGCCAACAAGGCGCTCGAGGCCAGCCTCAGGTATGACGATCCGATGAGTGCCGCCATCGGGGCTGCCCGAAACTCCATTCGCCTGGCGGGTGCAACGTCTATCGCGAATTAGTTGCCACTGCGGTCTGATCGCCCCCGGCGAGAATTTCAACTCGCAAATGAATATTTTGCGGCAACTGATGTCCGGCGCGGCGTCGGATTGCGTCTATTGGATATAGGAGAACCGATTCTCGCTAAAAAACCAAGGTCCCGCCGCGCCTCGCGGCGCGGCAATCACTTTCAGGAGCGCCCCCATGAATCTCATCACGCGGCCCAGGATGCACGTTGCCGGCATCGCGGCCTTGGCTCTCACCCTCGGGTTGGCACCGCCGAGTTGGGCGCGCAACAGACCGGCTCCTACGCTCGAGGGTCGCGTCGTCGCGATCGGCATTCCGGGGGTCTCCGCCATCAGCGTCGTCGGCGCATTTCTTCCCGGAGGGCCGATCCACGATAAACCCTCGCTCGCGGCCTACACACAGCCGGGCGCCGTGCTCGATCCCGAGCGATTGCTCGTCGCGAGTACTTCGAATTTCGGTGAAGCGTTGGCGAACGCCGATCAGCTCTCGGGTTCCTTGTTATCGATCGATCCGCGCGGCAGCGAGCCGCTGATCGTGCCCCCTGCGTTTGCAGAAAGCGGCGGGCAGGCGTCGGCGCTCAACGGTCTGTTGCAAATGTACAGCGCGCAAAATGGCGCTTTCCTCAATTCCATTCACAATCCGGGCGCCGGCACCGCTCGCTACACCGGTGTCAGCAATCCGCTCGGCCTATCCATCAACAATGCCTTCGGCCGTATCTGGCCCGCGAACTCACCCTACGGTCTCGAAGGGATTGGATCTTCGACGATTGATGATCCGACCGGGGAGCCGCTGGCCGGCGCACCCGATCCGCAGCTGGGCGGCGTCTATGCAGGCAACCTCACGCCGCGTTTGCCGGCGCAAGCCATCGCGGGCGCTCTCAACGCGGGCGCCGTCGGCACGGCATTGCTTGGCCGATCTCCCGACGGCTCGACTAAGGCCGTATTTGCCGTGGTGACCGCCGACGGGGCAGTGGTCCAGGAAAGCACGCTCAAGGCGCTCGACGGCTTGGCTCCGATCGGGACCGTGTACCCCGTGATGGGCCGGCGCTTCAGTGATGACATGGATGACTCGGAGGATCACCGGGGCGCGCAGCCGCGCGTCGGCGTGCTGGTCAACTATTCTCCGACCCGGGTGCTCTTTGTCAGTGAGCCGTTCGACGATTCGATCGCAGCACTCACATTGAGCGACGACGGCGTCGTTTTCCACGTGGCTTCCGTGCACCGATTGACCTCCGAGGCGCTCGATCAACCCATCGATATGGCGCCGGTCACCATCGAGTCCAGTGATCCGAATTGGGCTTCCAACACTACGCTCGATGTCTTGT
>Ga0210406_10005878_pt1 | contig 12783 bp, 7 predicted proteins | sample IncBWC30MmetaG_FD_155454 | JGI IMG/M metagenome (GOLD analysis project Ga0210406, IMG submission 155454) | Forest soil microbial communities from Barre Woods Harvard Forest LTER site, Petersham, Massachusetts, United States - Inc-BW-C-30-M | ecosystem: Environmental > Terrestrial > Soil >...
ACCCTTCTACTGCTGCCCGCCTGTGTGCGCCTACTTAGGAGTGATGTTTCGTGGGGTGACCAGCAAATCGTGCACAAAGGACGATCTTCAATAAGCTACGATTCTTTTTCCCGTACTTTCCGACCCATCTGACACTCAAGATCTTAGCCGGAAGTGGAGCTCTTTCCTTCTAAAAGAAAAATCCAACTGGAAAAGAATAACACTTCCCACTTAAAGGAAAAGTGAGTCAGATTATTAGCCGGTTATGATAGGCAACCCGGAAACAATCCTGAAAGACACAAATTCCTCAGTGGGCGGTTGCCGCGAAGTCAACCTAGGATAACCGGCTTCGCGTCGCCCTAGTGAGCCTCAGCGCCTGATAAGCCGTAACCGAAAGAGTGGCTCCCGGTACTCAACGCATTTCGCGGCTACGAATCGAGGATACGAGTGCGCCCATCTAGATGAAAATCCACGATTTTGCGGGCGACACCCACCTCTTGTGTTTTGCCTGATGACACTCTTGATGTCCTTCATCCCGCCTGAGGTTCAAGCTCTTTCAGACAGCACGTTTCCATATTTCCTTTGATTTCAAGGCGTGATATATAGCAGTTGGGACCGTATGGCGGGGCGAGGCGGGTGTTCCATGAAAGCGAGTGCGGTTTAAGAAGGCCAATGTTCTTTCGGACTCGATGCGGGCGGCTTCCCGCAATGTCTGAATTGGGGTGCGGGCCTCCCGACCCCGATTTCTTGCGTAAGGATCACAATGCCATATTCACTCGAAGATCAATCTTGGTTTCCATCTTGGCGTACCCTGTGGATTCTCGCTTTGCTGTCTTTGGTCTCGATAAATGCAAGCGCGGCGCAGGAATCCAAATCGAAATTTGATGTTGTTGCCTTGGCTGAAGTGAATGAAGATACCTACTCGCCGCACACGTCTATCAAGATGGGGGACGTCTGGACAAACGAGCACTTCAAAGCCAGAAATATTTATATTTTCATGGGGCACCACCCTGAGCTATTCCAAAACGCTTCCTTCACAACGCTCGTCACCAATTCCATTTTTTGGGCGGCTCAACAGTGAAAAGATGCCTTCTCGCATTTGGGCTCTTGATAGCAGTGGCTCTCTCCGGGACGGTAACCCCCGGCCAGCAAAAGCCCTTCAAAGTCCTAGCCTTCTACGCCACCAAGACGGAACCCGACCACGTTCTATTTGCCGAGGACGCGCTAAAGTTCTATTCCGGAATCGCCGCCAAAGATAACTTCACCTTTGATTCCACCACCAATTGGGACGATATGAATGATTCCAATCTTGCAAAATACCAGGTGGTTGTTTGGCTGAATGACGAGCCCACAAAACCCCAGCAAAAGAGCGCTTTCCAGAAATACATTGAAAATGGCGGAGCTTGGTTGGGCTTTCACGTCTCCGCATACAACGACAAAGATTCAAATTGGCCATGGTTCGTGAATTTTCTGGGTGGTGGTGTGTTTTTCACCAATGACTGGCCTCCGTTGCCGGCGAAACTGATCGTTGACGATCGTTCACATCCCGTGACGAAAAATGTTCCAGCCAGTTTCATGGCGCCTGACAACGAGTGGTACATCTGGAAACCAAGCCCCCGGCTAAATAAAGATGTGCAGGTTCTGGTCACCCTGGATCCGTCCAACTATCCAATTGGATTCAAGGATGTCCTCACAAGTGGAGATCTGCCGGTCGTTTGGACGAACACAAAATACAAAATGATCTATATGAACATGGGGCACGGCGACAAAATCTTCACCACGCCCATTCAAAACAAATTGATCGAAGATGCGCTGCTTTGGGTCGGCCAGATTTCGGTCCAGGCGGTCATGCCTGTGGCGATGGGTACGGAAATCAATCCGCACGCCGTCGTCGTGAACCCGAAGACCAATAAGGTCTATGCAGTGAATACAGGCAACAACACAGTCACAGTGATGAACGGTTCAACCAATTCCATAACAACCGTTGGAGTTGGAACTGGGCCCATGGCGATCTCAATAAATTCGGTAACCAACAAAATTTACGTGGGAAATTCGGGAAGCGGCACAGTGTCGGTCATCGACGGCGCAACCGATGCTGTGTCCGCGACTGTAGAAGTTGGTGCTCTCCCCTACGTTGTCGCCGTAAATCCGGTAACCAATAAGATCTACATCTCGAAAACCTTCAACAACGCCATGACGGTGATAGACGGCGCCACCAACACTACCAGCCTTCTGAGGGCAGGAATCCATGCCGACGCAATCGCGCTAAACCCGATTACAAATAGGTTTTATTTGACCAACTACGAAGGCCAAAACGTAACAGTGTTGGACGGTGCGACCAACGAAACCTCACCTATTGCCGCAGCCATGCATCTCTGGGCCATCGCCGTGAATCCACTGACGAACAGGATCTATCTGGCTAACGCCGGCTCCGACCAGCTCACTGTTATCGACGGAGCGCGGAACTCCGTCACGAACGCTAACACGGGAAAAATCCCCTGCGCGGTAGCCATAGACTCTTTGGCGAACCGAATTTACGTCGTGAATTATGCCAGTGACAGTGTGACCGTAATCGATGGGACGAATAATTCTTTGATTGGGACAATAAAAGTCGGCGCGCGGCCCCAGGCAATTGGCGTCAACTCCACAACTCACACGATCTACGTGGCCAACACCCACGATAACAACGTCTCGGTGATCGACGGCACGAACGACTCTGTAGTAGCAACAGTGCCAACCGGAAATCGCCCGTATGCTATCGCGGTGGATGAAGCACTCGGTAGAGCCTACGTATGCAACATGGAAAAAAACAATCTAACCGTGATTGATGGGCGACGTGCAATTGCCGGAGCTCGCTCCGTAGAATGAAGTGTTGGACGCGTAGCCCTCTTCATTTTCTCTCTCAGTTTGTTGCAGGTTGAATCATTTCCATGGCCCATGCTGCCGTGGGACGCATATACATCGAGGCGCGAAAATTTCCGTTTACATCCCACGCTTCTGGAGTCCGGAACCAGTAGCCCTTGGTTTCATAAATGACGTGGTAAAGCCCCCAGGCCGTCTTGTATGCCTCGTCTTTCATTCCCTCACTGAGAAAGAGTGCCGCCAACCCAAAGCTAGTCCCGGCCCAAACCTCCAACCCTTGTTCGTTGTCGCTCAGGATTGTGCCCTTGGCGGACATTCCGTTTGCCGCACCCATCTCCCCATTGCCGAACTTCATCACGTTAAACGCGAATATCTTTTTCAGCGCCGACGTTTGCATCTCGCGCGGCACCAGGTCGCCCAATCCCGTCATGTTGGCGTACCACTGACCGGCAAGTTGATCTGCTTGAACATCGTCCCGCGTGGCGCTTTCCATGTCGTAGTTAAAATATTCGCCATTCCAAAGCTTGCTCACGAACGACTTCTGTCCCTTCAAAAATAATTCATGATATTTCGCCGCCGCATCAGGCTCTCCAAGTGTCCGCGCCGTTTCCTCCGCAGCGCGCAGAGCCGCCAGCCACAGGCTGCCGCAATACGCGCTCACGCCGCGAACCGTCCAGGAATCGTAAGTCTGATCAGGGTACCCGCTATTTTCCGGTATCCCGCTACCATGATCGAACTGCTGAAGATAGGTGATCGCCTCTTTCATCGCCGGCCACATTTCACGCAGAAAAACAGTGTCCTTGCGGCCCGTCAGCACGTAGTCGCGATACACCATCAAGACAAATTTCGAATTCAGATCTTTCCAGTCGTTCGTGTCCTGCCATCCGGGCTCATTGACGTCAACAAACGGGTTTCCCTCCGGCACTCCTAAATCATGCGGAACCGCGCCCTTTTTCTTTCGCTTGTGCACAACCGGGATGCCGGTCTCCTGTGTCTTCGCCACCCAGAGCCCCTTTTCCGGCCACTCGCGAGGCACCGTTTCCGCAAACTCCTGCAGCACGCGCTTGTCAATCTCCGGCCAGAACTTCAGCAGCGGCATCGAAGCATAGAAACGCACATCCAGCGTTGCGTAGTACGCGTAGTCAAAACATTCGAGCAGCGAAAATGTGTATGGAGTTTTCTTGTCCGCTCCCACCGGCCGGCCCCAGAACGAACCGCCATCCGTCAGTGCGTACATTTCATTGAAGAGCATCCCTCGGTACCAGAGAGGTTTTTTCTCGTCGTTGATGTACCGAGCCTGCCATGCATCCAGTGCATCGCTCCACGCCGTGGCGTTCAGAAGTCCATCGCGCGCAATCTTCCAGGAATTATTTCCCGTCGTTCCGTAAAAATCCGTATAGTGCCGATTCCACTTCGCCCCTTGCCCGAATTCCACCACCGGGAAATCCCAGGCAATCACCATGGGAATCGTTTTCCTTTCTCCCGGCCGCAGCGTGAAACGTACAGCAATCGCTGCTCCCAGCTTTTCACTGGCGCTTATCCAGGACTCGCCGCTATTCGCAAGCCTTCCGTCTTTCGAAAACGGTGCCCAAACCGCCCTCCCATCGCCATCAGCAAGAAATGTCGTTTGATAACAAACCTCCACGCCGGGCGCCTCAAGTGCGGCGAGGGTAAATTGCCCGTCCCATTCGTTCTGCGCGCCCTCCGCGCGGTTGCGGCCCAGCACTATGCCTTTCATCGTCCCCGCTTGGCCCACCGTCTCGCTTTCGAAATCATTGTGGTTGCCCTGATTCATAGCACCCTTAAAATCGCGCGTCGCCGTTCGAAACCACCCCGCCATATTCGTCCACGAGAGAAGCACCGAAACCGTCACCGTTTTGTTTGTCGGGTTCTCCGCATGCCAGCGATACACAGCAACCGGATAACTCGACTCGCGATAATTGTTCGGGAGAACCGGGGAAAACTGCTCCAGTACCACGTGTGCGGGAAACTTGTCCAGCCGATAGTCATACCAGGACTTTGGATATAGCGCGGAATACTCTCCCGCACCGATCGGATAATCCCACTTCCAACTCGATAGCTCGCCGCTTTTCGGATGGCCCGTCATCAATGCCCGCGCCGTTCCCTCCGCTTCGCCTTCCACTTGCTGAAACATCGCGAACTGATTGGCATACACCGGCTCATATTTGTGGACGCCCGCCTTGATGTGCCAGCGCGCGAAATCGCCCCGATAGGTCCGTGAAAATGTTCCCGATCCAAAACCACCCACGGGTGCGCCTTGATAAAACCCATCATCAATGTCGGTCGAATTTTTGCTGACGCCGGGATTCGTCAACGGTAGCCCGATCGGTCTCTTCCACGCCGCCTTCGGTATTTCGTCCCCGCCCCACGCAACTGGTCCAAAGAACAGCACAACAATGGGTATAGCAATCTGTGACCATGACTTTCTCTTCATCGGCCCTCCCCGGGCTGGTTCAAATTCTCTTGATTGTCTGTGGCTTCGGAATTTTTGGTAGCAGCTCTCTGATTTTCCTGGCAGCACTGAAACCGTCGAGCACGGGCATCGTCCCATCGAGGATGATCAGATCGGGGTTCAGTCGTGGCGATTTCTGAACGGCCTCTTCTCCATTAGTCGCTTCCCCGCAAACCTCCAAATCGTTGCGAGACTCCAATTATGCGGCACACATCTTTTCGGACTACCGGGTGATCATCGGCAACTAATACTCGCACCGTCGCTCCTGTCTCTGTCGCGTCGGAGCGTACGTGAGGATTATCGATATTTTAGTGGCTAGTTGTGGTGAGCAATATACACCAAAAGCCGTAGGAGCATAGCGGTACACTCTGAGTCCTGCTGATTGTTGCCCTTGAGGATTTGGCGACTTACGGGGAGTTGACGAGGAGATTGCTCGGCCGACATCCGGCCGCGATCACCGCGTAGGCCCTATAACTCGTCGCGCCCTCCCCGGTTGTCGAGTCGGCTTTCAACGCTCAATTGTCAAAGTAAATGCGGCCAAGCTAATCTAAGTCTTCCCGTCGGCGCTTGCTTCGCAATATTCAATGTGGAACTATGCGGGATCAATTACCACGGATTAGTCTCCGACCAGTCCCCAAAAACAGGTGAAGATGAATGGGCCAACGCCATGGGTCAAACGGAGGGGCAATCTAGAGGATGTTTGACTACAATCTAAATGCAACGGTCCAAACGGTTTATCTCTTAAGTCAATTAATATCCAGAGTCTGGAGTCCTACCAATTGGACGATCTCCCAGCCGAGGGAGGAAACGCAGCTAAGAGGCTTTGTGCGACTGCACTTCAACCTTTTAAGAGTAGAAGGGGACGGCGCACTGCGTCAACTCGCCTCGCACCCATGGCGCAGGGCAATTCGCGAGTCTATTGTGAGCCGCTGAATGTGTTTGCTGCGAAGCGCGTGACCATGGTACTTTCCCGAAACCACTCGTAGGGCCCGGCTTGCGCTAAGTTCAAATAAAGAGAGCAAGATAATGTCCCAGCACAGCTCGCGTTCCTATTTGCTAAAAATCGTCTGGTTCCTGATGGTGCTCGCACTACCCACGTCTGAGGACGCATCGTGCGCGCAAGCGCCTGCGGGAGCCGGAGCGGGCACCCAGCAATTGCCCGAGTCTCCTCAGCCGAAGAGCGACTCCAGCGGAACGGCAATGGGGACGACGGAGAAATTCGTCGGCTATCTAACGAATCGATCCCTGGTTTTCCCAGATATCGCCACGACTCCAGGTTCACTGGGGACCGCTGGCAAATTTAAGATATTCGTGAACCAGAGTATTTCGCCGGCGTACATACTGGCGGCGGGAGTGAGTTCCGCCGTGAATCAGGCTCGCAACGTTCCCTCGGCGTGGGGACAGGGTTGGGATGCTTACGGTAACCGCTTTGGATCAGATATGGCCAGGGCTTCGTCCAACAGCTTTTTTGCCACATTTCTCTTTGCTTCAATGTTCCATCAGGACCCACGGTTTTTCCCGCAAAATGACCCGTCATTCTGGTCAACGGTGAAATATTCGGCGCTGCGTTTGGTAATAACTCGAAGTGACAGGGGCAACGATGTGGTCAACACATCGGGGTTGCTGGGCCCGTTCGCCGCGGAGGGCTTGGCCAATGCCTATCTTCCCGGGTCCGAACAAACAGCCGGAAAGTCGCTCGAGCGCGTGGGAACGGATTTTGTCTGGCGCTTCGCGGGAAACATGTTCAAAGACTACTGGCCCACAATATTCCGCGATTTGGGACTGAACCGCCTGAGGGTTGTGCCCGATCCCTCAACCAGCCACTAGCCGGAGTCTTGCGGAGTTCGGCAGGCTATTCTTTTTCAAGTTGCTTTCGCGCCTGTTTTAATTCTGCGGTTTGCGTGTCATTCAGTCTCGGGTAGTGCAAGTCCAGACTGTTCAGCACATCCACGATGGTGGCAACAACCAGCAGCCGGCTGAACCACTTGTTGTCCGCGGGTACCACAACCCAAGGCGCATATTCCGTGGCGGTGTTGCGAATCATTTTTTCGTACGCGTCCATGTAGTCATCCCAATACTCGCGCTCCTTTATGTCCGAGGCGGAAAATTTCCAATTTTTGGCGGAATCGTCCAAGCGGGAAAGGAAACGCTTCTTCTGTTCTTCCTTCGAAACATTCAGAAAAAATTTGCGAATGGCAATGCCGTTTCGCGTCAAGTACCTCTCAAACGCGTTGATATCCTCGTAGCGTTGCTTCCAGAAATGTTTGCCGCGCAACGAATCGGGTATACGTTGCATGTCCAGGAATTCCGGATGGACACGCACGACAAGAACCTCCTCATAATAGGATCGATTGAAGATGCCGATTTTCCCCCGCGCTGGGGTGCAGGAAGTGGTCCGCCACAGGAACGTGTGCGCCAGCTCTTCGGTAGACGGTGCTTTAAACGCATGAACATCCACACCCTGTGGGTTCACGCCGGACATCACGTGTTTGATAGTGCTGTCTTTGCCGGCCGCGTCCATGGCCTGAAAAATCAACAGCAGTCCCCAACTGCCCTGCGCGTAAAGGACGTCCTGGAGATCGCTGAGCATCTCCACGCCCTCCTTCACGAGTTTTTTGGCTTCGGGCTTGTCTTCGGAGTTGAGGTTATGGGTATCGGCGGGGTCGTGATCCTTTAGCCGGAAATGTTTGCCGGATGCGACTACGTACGGCTTGATGAACTTGTGGACCCTGCCCGCTTTTATTGTTGCCATGTTTGCTCCTGAACAGATAGTGGCGTGTCCCGAAGAACAGAGCGGGCATGTTCAGCGTGGGAAAGCCGAAACTTCGTTGGCATCATGACACCGAGCCGCGGGCAGTTACAAGTTGCAGTACGGCAGCGAAGGGATACGCAGGAAGAAGGTTCGAGGCGGCGCGTGGCTTCGGGGTTTGCAGATTGATATTTGTCGACTTTGGTGTATGCTTTGGGTCGAAATTGAGGGACAGGTCTAGCCCACCTCTCGCAGGCAAGTGCCGCCCCATGCGAGTCTGTCCCCCGAATTCGTCTCCACGGCAGACGTGGGAGATTTGGTCACTCGGATGAATGTCACGCTCCTGGTTTGGAAGATCTTGCAGCCTTGGTTCTGCGATTTAACTCAAACTTTAGAATTTAGCTGTTCAGGAATTCCTATGTTTACGATTAAATGTTTCGCGGTATTGAGTATGGGCAAACTTCCTCAAAGAGTCGCAGCACAGATCAGTTGCGTATTTCCGGCACTGACTTCCCTGCTGCTCGCCACGACGCTCTTGTCGGGCTGCGGTGACGAGAAAAAAGCGGAAGCGGCGGCACCAGACGTCGAAGTGGTGCAGGTAGTGCAGAAGGATGTGCCGATCACGCGGGAGTGGGTGGCGACATTGACCGGGAAGGTCAACGCACAGATTCGCGCGCAAGTGGCAGGCTATTTGATGAGCCAGACATATCAGAACGGGGCGTACGTCAAAAAGGGCACGCCGCTCTTTCAACTCGACCCGCGAACATTCCAGGCCGCCGTAGAGCAGGCGACGGGCGTTCTGCAACAGGGCAAGGGAGACCTGGCTCGCGCGGTGGCACAACAGGGCAAAACGCAGCAGGACGTGACGCGCTACACCCCGCTGGCGGCCCAAGGTGCGATCAGCAAACAAGAATTGGATGATGCGATACAGAACAACCTGTCCGCTCTGGCACAGGTGGAAGCGGCGAAAGCGGCCATAGCTTCGGCACAAGCGTCGCTGGACGGCGCGAAATTGAATCTTGGATTTGCGACCATTACGGCGCCAATCGATGGCATTGCCGGCATCGCCAACGCGCAAGTCGGCGACTTTATCAGCCCGCAGAGCGCGAACGCGCTCACCACGATTTCTGCCGTGAATCCGATCCTGGTGAATTTCACACCCAGCGAGCAGGACTATCTGAAGGCCAGGCGTGAAATGATCAAGGCCGACGAGACGGAAGCACAGGGCCTCGGCAGATTGGTCTGGAAGTTGGAACTCACGGATGGCTCTATTTATAACCACACCGGCAAATTCTACGCCCTCGATCGGCAGGTGAATGTCGGCACCGGTGCCATACTCTTGCAAGTCGAGTTCCCCAATCCGGAAAACTTACTGCGGCCGGGGGGATTCGGAAATATCCGGGTCGTAGCGAAAGTCGATAAAGGCGCGCTGCTGGTGCCCCAGCGAGCCGTCAGCGATGTACAGAGCAAATTCCTGGTGGCGGTCGTCGGGAGCGACAACAAGGTGGTCATCCGGCCCGTCGTCGTGGGCGAGAAAACAGGTACCGAGTGGATTGTCTCTGAGGGCTTGAAGCCGGGAGACCGTGTCGTTGCCGAAGGGATCCAAAAGGTGAAGGAAGGGCAGCAGGTTAACCCAAAGCCTTATCAGCCAAGCTCCACGACTGCAACCGAATCCAACAAGGGAACTGCGAACTAAGCGGGAACCATGTACAAATTCTTCATCGAACGTCCCATCGTATCCATGGTGATCGCGGCCATCATGGTGATTGTTGGCGTTGTCGCGGTGCTCGGACTACCGACGGCGCAGTTCCCCAACATCGCCGATCCACAAATTCAAGTTCTGGCCACCTACGTGGGCGCTGATGCTCTGACCGTCGAGCAGTCCGTGGCCACTCCCATCGAGCAGCAAATGAGCGGCGTGGACAACATGGAATACATGTATTCGCTGAACGCCAACAACGGCCAGGTAACACTCACGGTAGACTTCAACGTCAAGACCGATGCGAGTACGGACCAGATTTTGACGCAGATGCGGCAAAATCAGGCTGCCTCGCAACTTCCGAGCGCCGTCAACAATTATGGCGTCACAGTGCAGAAGTCCACCATGGCGCCGATGATGCTGTTTGACCTTTATTCTCCCAACGGGGCGTACGACTCGCGCTTTCTGGCCAATTACACGTATATCAATCTCAAGGATGGCTTAACGCAGGTGCCGGGAATCGCCAGCGTTTCTGTCTTTGGGGCGGGCCAGTACGCCATGCGCATCTGGGTGAAGCCCGACCAGTTGGCAAAGCTGCAAGTCACCGTGCCGGACATCATCAACGCCATTCAGGTTCAGAACAACGTGAACCCGGCGGGACAGGTAGGCGGTGAACCGGTCCCGCCGGGACAGGAATACACCTACGCCGTGCGTGCTCAGGGACGCCTGATCAACGAGCAAGAGTTTGGCGAGATCGTGGTGCGAGCTCAACCCGACGGTTCGGTGCTGCGCCTGAGAGATGTTGCGCGCATCGAATTGGGCGCTCAGGTCTACAACATGCTGGGCCGCCTGGATGGCAAGCCCTCCGCCGTCATTGCAGTCTATCAAATGCCCGGTTCCAACGCGGTAGCTGCTGCCAAGGGCGCAATTGCTTACATGGAGGAACAGAAGAAAAGGTTTCCTCCGGGGCTGGATTACGTGACCGCCCTCGATACGACTCTGCCTGTGACCGAAGGAATTAAGGAGATTGAGCATACCCTACTGGAAGCGTTGGTACTCGTTATTCTGGTTGTATATATCTTTCTGCAGGGCTGGCGTGCGACGCTAATCCCATTGTTGGCGGTGCCGGTCTCGCTGATTGGTACGTTCATGGTTTTCCCCCTGCTCGGGTTTTCCGTGAACACGCTGTCGCTGTTCGGCTTGGTCTTGGCCATCGGCTTGGTCGTTGACGACGCCATCGTGGTTGTCGAAGCCGTTGAACATCACATTGAACATGGCCTATCTCCGAAGGAAGCCTCTCTGAAAGCCATGGAGGAGGTTTCTGCGCCGGTCATCGGCATTGCCGTCATTCTTTCTGCTGTCTTCATCCCTACGGCCTTCGTTCCCGGAATCACGGGCCGCTTATATCAGCAATTCGCCGTGACCATCGCCGTTTCGGTCATTTTCTCGGCTTTCAACGCTCTGACGCTGAGCCCGGCGCTTTCGGCGCTGCTTCTTCGGCCCAAAAAGGAATCTCGTGGCCCGCTGGGAAAATTCTTTGCCTGGTTCAACAGGGTGTTCACTTCGGCAACAAATCACTACGTAACCTGGTGCCGCTTCTTCATTCACAAGCTGTCCTTTGCGGTGATCCTCCTTCTGGGTTTTACGGTACTGGCGGGATTCTCGGGAAGTAAGCTGCCGGTCAGCTTCCTGCCCGATGAGGACCAGGGCTATGTTTTCGTTGTCCAGCAGTTGCCCGATGCTTCCTCGCTGCAACGAACTTCTGCGGCCGCGGAAAAAGTGGAAGAGATCTTGATGAAGACGCCGGGCATCGCCCATGTCACCACTGTGATTGGCTACAGCATGTTGAGCGGCGTTCAGAACACTTACAGCACATTCTTCTGGGTAACGTTTAAACCCTGGCACGAACGGACCGCCAAGGAAGAGCAATACATGGATTTGCTGATTCACCTGAATAACGTTCTCGGAAAGCTTCCCGAAGGCGTCACGGTGGCTTTCCCGCCGCCCGCGATTCCTGGAGTCGGCGCATCCGGAGGTGTGACGTTCATATTGGAAGACCGTGGGGGCCGCGATGTGGAATTTCTTGCGGCACAAACGAAGAAGTTTTTGGAGGCGGCGAGCAAGCGGCCAGAGATAGCTCGTGTTTTCACCACCAGCCTTCCGTCCGTTCCTCAGGTGTTCGCGAAGGTCGACCGCGACAAGGTGCTTACGCAAGGTGTGCAATTGAAGGACGTTTATGGAACGCTGCAGACGTTCATGGGCGGCGCGTTCATCAACTATTTCAACCGCTTCGGCCGCCAGTGGCAGGTGTATACGCAGGCCGAGGGGGCTTATCGCACGCGCGCGGAAAATCTCGGTCAGTTCTACGTCCGCAATTTGGATGGGAACATGGTGCCGATGTCGGCTGTCACCTCCGTCCAGAATACCAGCGGACCGGAATTCACTATGCGATTCAACCTCCATCGCGCGTCGCAGATCAACGCGACCGCCGCGCGAGGATTCAGTTCCAACCAAGCTATGCGGGCGCTTGAGGAGGTTTATGCCCAATCCATGCCCTCGGGAATGGGTTTTGACTACATGGGCATGTCATTCCAGGAGGAAAAGGCTTCACAGGGCGTATCGCCGTACGCGATTTTTGGATTGTCGCTCCTGTTCGCGTTCCTGATACTCGCGGCGCTCTATGAGAGCTGGACATTGCCGTTCAGCGTGCTGTTGAGCGTGCCGATTGCTGTGTTCGGAGCATTTGCGACCCTACTGGTTCGCCGCATGATCGACCTGTTGGTTTTCAAGCAATACACGGGGCTCGGTCTGGAGAACAACGTTTACGCTCAGATCGGCCTGGTGATGCTCATCGGCCTGGCCGCCAAAAATGCGATTCTGATCGTCGAATTCGCGAAAGCCGGATACGAAAAGGGCGAGTCACTCTCCGATGCGGCTCTCGAAGGAGCTCGGTTGCGCCTGCGCCCAATTTTGATGACCTCTTTCGCGTTCATCCTGGGATGTGTGCCGCTTTGGCGGGCA
>Ga0210406_10005880_pt1 | contig 12782 bp, 16 predicted proteins | sample IncBWC30MmetaG_FD_155454 | JGI IMG/M metagenome (GOLD analysis project Ga0210406, IMG submission 155454) | Forest soil microbial communities from Barre Woods Harvard Forest LTER site, Petersham, Massachusetts, United States - Inc-BW-C-30-M | ecosystem: Environmental > Terrestrial > Soil >...
CCTAGGCGATTGTGCCGCTCCTGCGCGAGGCGCCGGCAGCCCGCATCGTCAACGTGTCGAACGGCGTTGGCTCGCGGACGAGGAACTCGGACCCGGCCTACGCCTACCGCTCGCGAGCGTCATAGCGTTGAGAGCCGTCTTGGACGCAGCGTAGCCGGGCGCCGAAGATTGACTGACTGGACGCTCTCTTATATAATGGTTGTGGAACCGGAGAAAACAATCATGGCCAGGCCGAGAAGCGAAGACAAGCGGAACGCGATCATGGCAGCGGCGACCCGTGTGATCGTCACTCATGGGCTGGGCGCGCCGACCGCGTTGATCGCTAAAGAAGCTGGCGTATCTAACGGTTCGCTGTTCACGTACTTCGAGACCAAGAGTGAACTGTTTAATCAGCTCTATCTTGAATTGAAGGCCGGGATGGCGTCTGTTGCCCTAGAGGGACTTCCGGCAAAGGCCGAGATTCGTGAGCAGTTCTTCCACATATGGTCGAACTGGATGGCCTGGGCGGTATCGAATCCTGAGAAACGGCGCGCGCTGGCCCAACTCGGCGTTTCGGACGTGATCACGCCAGTGAGCCGTGATACAGGGCATAAGACCATGGCACGGATCGCCGAGCTGATGGAACAGAGTCGAGCGGGCGGTCCCATGCGCAAAGCTCCTATGGGGTTTGTCGCTGCGATCCTGAACTCGCTCGCGGAGGCAACCATGGATTTCATGGTCCAGGACCCAGCCAATGCAAAAAAGCACCGCAAGGCCGGGTTTGATGCGCTCTGGCGTGTAATAGCGTGATTTCTGAATTAATTAATGACTGACTAGATAAATAACTAAATGGAGAGAAATATCTCGAGCACTGTTTTGGAAAATCGGGCAGATCGCAAGGCGTATATCATCACCGGCCCGACCTCCGGCATAGGCCGCCGCACGGCACTTGAGCTGGCGAAGCACGGCACGGTCGTCCTGGTCGGCCGCCACCGAGAAAAGCTCGCCGAGGTGCAGAAAACCATGGAGCAAAAGGGCCAGTACGCAATTTCGGTCGTGTGCGACTTGTCTGATCCTGCGAGCGTGCGACGCGCTGCTGCGGAGATCATCGCGCTGCATCTTCCGATTGCCGGCCTGCTCAACAACGCGGGCATCATGCAGATGCGCCCGACGAAGAACACACTGGGCTGGGACATGACGTTCGCAACGAACCATCTCGGATCGTTCGCGCTGACAGAAGCGCTCGTGCCGCATCTCCCCGACGGCGCGAACGTGGTCTTCGTCGTCTCCGCCGTAGAAGATCCCGAGCGGAAGCCAGCCAAGCTCGCCGGCTTTCGCGGCGGTCGCTATATCTGCGCAGAGGCGAGCGCGCGCGGCGAGTGGAAGTCCGGCGGGTCCGCGAAGCCGGGCTTCGATGCCTACGCAACGTCGAAGCAGTGCAATCTCGCCACGGTGATGGTCTTGGCCCGTGAGACTCCACGGCTGCACTTCAACGCGATCGAGCCGGGCCTAAATCCGACCACCGGTCTCGGAGGGGGCGATGTCGGCGCCTTCGTGCGCTTTCTCCAGACACACATCATTCCGCTTCTCGTGCCGCTGCTCATGCGCTTCATAAAGATCTTGAGCACCCCGAAGTTATCCGCGCGCGTGATCACCAAAATCCTCATCGATGCATCCGGTCAGACCGGTGTCTACTACTACGAACGCGGCCATCCAATGCTCGGCTCCACGCTCGTGCGCGACCCGGAGTTCACGGATCGCGTCGTCGCCGAGACGCGCGCCCTGTTGTCGTCGACGGTTCCCACATACAGGGGGGAGAGATGATTTCGGAGAGGAGAACACCCTGAACCCTCGGCCACTCTTGCACCTAGAAGGTGCCGCAGTATTGATCGTCAGCCTCCTCTCGTACCATTGGAGCCACGGCAGTTGGCTTCAATTTGCGTTGCTGTTTCTTCTGCCGGATCTCTCGATGCTCGGCTACGCCGCCAATATTAGGATGGGCGCGATCACCTACAATGCCGTCCACACCTACGTGGGGCCGTTGGTGTTGGCTGGTTACTCGTTCGGGTCGAATCGCCCTGCGCTTGTATCGCTCTCCCTCGTCTGGATCGCTCACATCGGCCTTGATCGAATGCTTGGATTCGGGTTGAAGTATCCGACTCGATTCAACGACACTCATCTGAACCCGGATCGTCACACTCTGTCGATTGGGAATTGATGGAATCGTTCCCTCTCCTTGATTTGGGAGCCAACTCCGGATCAGTCGCATCTCGTCAGGAAATCAAGCGCTGACGAGATGCGCGTTTGTGAGGACTCATCTCGCCCAGCTCGCGAAAAGACGAGGCGCGCCTGTTACAGTCATCGTGCTTTCACCACCTGTGCCGTTTCATCTTGGGAATGTGAAGAGCTCGACGAGCGCCCTCACGCGCTCTTTCTGACGGTTGGGCGGAAACCGTTTGGTTCTTGAGAGCTCGGCGATACCATGGAGGCTCGCCCAAAACAGTTCCGATAGAACTTCTGCCTTCGAGCTCTGCCCCTGAAACAACTCCAGGAGTTGGGAAAACGCGAATCGCAGGTCCGGAGGAGTAGCCGCTTCACCGAATGGTACGCTCAGGCTGAGCAAGAACATCACTTCATACAGTGCGGGTGAAGACGCGGCGAACTCCAGATATGCGGCCGCGACCGATTCGACCGCACTTCCACGCTTCACCCGTTTCCGTGCCTTCTCCAAAGCCAGGCCCAACTCCTGGAATCCCTCGATAGCAACCGCGGCGAGAATCCCTTCGCGGCTTTCAAAATGAGCGTACAAGACGGGTTGGCTGTATGAAATTTCGTCGGATAGCCGCCGAACGGTTACGTTGGACCACCCTTCGAGCTCCGCGATTCGTCGTGCGGCACTGATGATCTGTGCCCGGCGGGCCTGCCTGTCACGCAGTTTTCGTTCCGCAATTCGGTTAGCTGCCAGCGTCGTTTCCATCGATAGTAAGTATAGCACCGCTAGGATCAACGCTCGGCAGATGATGAAACTTTTCCAGATGCTTCGCATCTTATATAGTGTTGCTAGTTTTTCTAGGATGATAACATTTTATGCATAACGCTATCCCGCTTTCTCTGGCTGCTCTCATGGCTGTGGCGATCATTGCTATCGGTTGTTTCTACCTTGCATCTCCTGAACGAATCTCAGGATCATTTGGTCTTAAGCCGGCTGCATCCGATGCTGACACTCGTGCCTGGCTACGTCCTAAAGGAATTCGGGACGTCGTATCTGGATTGGTCGTGCTGACAATGATGCTGACCACGGACACGCGGTCGGTAGGCATAGCTTTACTCGTTGAAGCCATCGTCCCTCTTGGCGACATGTCAATCATTCTGGGGGCGGGCGGGTCGAAGTCGCGCGCGTTCTCAATTCATGGCGTAACCTGCGCGGCGATGCTTGTCGTCGGCCTCTTGTTGATCCATGCCCTTTGAGAGAAATGCCTCAACCAGTAAATTGCTAACCCAAGTCTATGCAATTGGAGGCGACAATACGAACTTTTGAACTTCGCGTGTACAAACTGCGCACCAAAGAGGCGCTCGATTTCTACATGGAGCAGATTTATCCCCGCCATCTCAGCAGCTTTCCGCTGTTCGGGATTGACGCCCACGGCTTCTGGACCGCCAAGGAGGATGTCGAGCCACGGCTCTTCGTGCTGGCCTCCTATGCGGCGGGCGAAGAACCCGGCGAGGTCGCTCGGCGGTATATGCACAGCACAGAATTCGCTGAGGACATCAGGAATTTTGATGTATCCGACATCATTGGCGTTGAATCGACAATCCTCATACCTTCAACAAGGTCCCCTCTTAAATGATGGGAAGAAAAAGCAGAGAGAACAAATGAACACGACAACAGGCTTCGATAGCTCCGCCAACGCCTGATGACGCTGCCGTGTGTGTTCTTCGGAGGAAGAAACCTTAACTCATTCCAAGTGTTGTTTATGGAGGAATTCATGATGGCAGTCCTAAATGTCGTTGCAATTATCGTCGCTGGATTGATGGTTGGATGTGAACTGGCCATCGCCGCGTTTGTTCATCCAACGCTCGATAAACTTCCGGATGATGTTCATCTGCCAGCCGCAAGCGCCCTCGCTCGTGTGCTGGGGAGATTCATGCCGTTTTGGTACATTCTTGTATTTTTGCTTACTTTAGCCGAGGTTGTAATCCAATGGCACCAATCTGGCCGCTTACCGATCTGGATCGCTACATCGGCCGTTTTGTGGATGTTGGCGAGTTTGTATTCGGTCACCGCCCTCGTGCCGATCAACAACGTTATTAAGTCCACTCCGCCTCCCGATTGGAAGACGTACCGGCGCAGATGGGATCTGCTTCACCGCTGGCGTGTTGTACTCCTCACGATAGCTTTCGCGTTTCTAAACCGTGGGATTCGTTAGCAAGTAGTTATCTTTGGCCTCTTCCCCAAGGGCAGCTATCGCCGGAGATCGGGAGCCGTGGCAGTCTTCGCAGGCGGTCGGTAGGCATAGCTCTACTCGTCTTGGCCATCATCCCTTTTGGCGATATGTCGATCATTCTGGGGTCGGGCGGGTCGAAGTCGCGCGCGTTCTCAATTCATGGCGTAACCTGCGCGGTGATGCTTGTCGTCGGCCTCTTGTTGATCCATGCCCTTTGAGAGAAATGCCTCTGACCGTTCTTGTCGACCGTGAGGATCAGATCGCGATCAGCCATGCTGGAGTTATCGATCCATTGGTCTTCGAAGCCGACATCAACGCGCTCCTCGCCGAATAGGTGAGCGTTCAGCTTATTTTGCCCACAGGTGCGAATTCGTCCCGATAAGTCTTAGTGCTGCATCGGAAGCGCGAGTGGGCAATGCGTGGACACGAGCACGGTGGGATTGCGCGCGTTCGATACAGCGACTTGAAGTCGGCATCTCGTCAGGAAATCAAGCACTGACGAGATGCGCGTTTTCTCGTTACCTATCCCCGTCTCCATGCGCGGCCGGTCAGATTGTGTGCGGGATGCACGCATCAGAGCAGGGGCGCGGTCCCTCCATTCTTTGCGGATCGAGGCAGCCGGATGTCGTCAGATGAGGTTGACAAGTCACATATCAAGGATCTCTTTCCAGACCTGCACCGCACGCTCCTTGACATCGTGGGCGCAATGAACCGGCCCCAAATCGATCAAACAATGCTGGCGATGGCAGGATTGGACCTTGAACCTGCGCTGTTCACGCCCCTTGTGTTGGTCGGGAAATTGGGTCCGATCGGTGTTGTTCGACTTGCTGATCGCGTGGGAAGGGACTACACCACTGTGAGCCGTTAAGTGGCACGATTAGAAGAACTCGGCTTGGTCATTCGTCGTGTGAGCACAGCAGATCGGCGGACGCGCGAAGCAATCATCACACGGAAAGGCAAGGCGGCCACGGATGCCGTAGACGTTGCACGGGAAGAGATCGCGCTAACGCTCTTTATGGGTTGGTCCCACCGTGATTTTGATGAACTGGTTCGCTTGATGCGGATGCTCGCCCGCCGGCTTAACGAGACGCCAGGTGGGCAGGTAGAGTAGCCTCCTGTGTTAGCGGCCTCCAGAGCATTTCATGCATCTATGTGTAAAGTACACCTATGAACTCCGGAGGATTCATGGCGAACAAATTGAATTTGAAAGCAAGAAGCGGAGTGCCGTCGCTGAGGTATCTCGCTAAGGTTGAGATGTGAGGTTTGAAGAAGCCTGCAATGACTAACCAAATGGAAAACGAGAAGTTCGCCTCTGCGATAACCAGCGATCCACGCTGGCTGTCGATTGTGGCTCGCGACAAAGAATTCGACGGTAAGTTCTTCTATTCAGTGAAGACCACGGGAGTATATTGCCGCCCGTCTTGCGGCGCACGCCTGGCGCGTCCGGAGAACGTGCACTTTTACACGACAACTGAAGCAGCGGAGAAAGCAGGTTTCCGGGCGTGCAAGCGGTGCAAGCCCGCGGGCCTCTCCCGCACCGAGGCCAACACGGCCAAGATCGAGAAGGTATGCCGGCTCATTGAGCGGTCCGAGGAGACACCACCCCTCGAGAAGCTTGCCAAGTACGCAGGCATGAGTGTCTTTCACCTTCATCGGACGTTCAAGGCCGTTACGGGACTCACGCCCAGCGGCTACGGCGCAGCTCAAAGGACGAAGCGTGTTCGCAAGACCCTCGGCAAGAGCCAGTCGGTAACGGATGCGATCTACGACGCAGGATTCAACTCGAATAGCCGTTTCTATGAAAGAGCGAACGAAGCCCTTGGAATGACGCCAACGAGTTTTCGAGATGGCGGTGCTAATACCATTATTCACTTTGCAATAGCGGAGTGCTCTCTCGGCTCCATTCTGGTGGCCAAGAGCGCGCGCGGAGTCTGCGCTGTACTGATGGGAGATGACCCGCTTCAGTTGGTGCGCGACCTGCAGGACCAGTTTCCCAAAGCGGATCTCGTCGGTGGTGAGCGCGGTTACGAAGATCTTGTCGCCAAGGTGATCGGACTCATCGAGAGGCCGGGTGCTGGACTTGACTTGCCCTTGGACATTCGCGGGACGGCTTTTCAGCAGAGAGTCTGGAAGGCGCTTCAGCAGATTCCGGTTGGCACGACAGCAAGCTATGCGGACATCGCCAAGGTAATCGGGATGCCAAAGGCTGTAAGAGCAGTCGCGCAGGCATGCGGAGCAAATACCGTGGCGGTGGCAATCCCATGCCATCGCGTAATCAGAAACGACGGTGCACTCTCCGGCTATCGCTGGGGCGTGGAGCGCAAGCGAGCATTGCTGGATAGAGAGGCACACGCATGAACACACTATTTGCAGATGAAATCCAAGTAGCTAAGGAGACGGCCGCGAGTTCGATTCCGTTCGAGGGGGCGCTCGCTCGCGTCAGTGCTCTCGATTGGCAGCAGATCGGGAAACAACTCGACGAACAGGGAAGCGCCTTGCTTCAGGGTGTGTTATCTCCTGAGGAATGCGGCGCGCTCGCGGCTCTTTATCCAGAGGAATCAATCTTCCGCAACAGGGTGGTCATGGGGCGACACGGTTTTGGTCGAGGGGAATACAAGTACTTCAACTACCCGCTCCCACCGCTCATTAGCGGCCTTCGTGCCGCGTTGTATCCGCGGCTTGCTCCAATAGCGAATCGATGGAACGAAGCGATGGGGATTGAGGTTCGCTACCCGGAGAAGCACGCGGACTTCTTGCAGCGATGCCACGCTGCGGGCCAGTTGCGACCGACGCCGCTGCTCCTCCAATACGGCACCGGCGACTACAACTGCCTCCATCAGGATCTGTACGGGGAACATGTGTTTCCCATTCAGGTAGCGATTCTGCTCTCCGAACCACAGCGTGATTTCACTGGCGGCGAATTCGTCCTCACGGAACAGCGCCCTCGCATGCAGTCGAGGCCGGAGGTCGTTCCCCTCCACCAAGGTGACGCAGTGGCGTTCGCAGTTCACCACCGGCCCGTGCAAGGCGCGCGTGGCACCTATCGCGTAAATCTCCGGCACGGCGTAAGCCGCCTGTGTTCAGGACAGCGACACAGCGTCGGAATTATTTTCCACGACGCCAATTAGGACGCCACGAGACAACTCTCTTCGAAGACGCTACAGAGTTTGCTGCCCTCAGTGACGATCTCGGGCCTGGAACAGCAGTTCTTCGCAATTTTGCGCGGAATCGCGAGGCTCTGATCATGCCTTCGCGTGGAGCTGTGGATAAGCGATCGGGCGATTCTGGGCTTCGCACGGTTCCTTCGCCGCTTAGGTTGGTGCGTGCAAGGCCCGACCCTGTCTAATGAGCTCCCTCCAGTCTGCGTCTATGGATGCCAAGGTGGTGAGTCGCCGCTTCGAATTCCTTCACGTTTTTCATCATTCGCAGATAACGCAAATATTAGGTTGTCAGGGCGTGTACGGCTTGCAGATGAGGTGCCAGAAACGAGCCGCGGTCTTGCCCATGGTTCAGCGCCATAGTTCCTCCAGCCGTGAAGAAGGTCGCGTCAGTCACACCGAGGAAACCGAACAACGAGCGCAGATAAGGCTCTACGAAATTGAACGAGGCGAGTTGCGTCTGGGGATCGTAAACTCCGCCAGTGGCGATTATGAACGTGGCCTTCTTGCCGGCGAGCATTCCTTTCCCAGTTGCGTCCGCGTACGAAAAGGTTTTGCCCACGCGGGCGATTTGATCGATCCAGAGCTTCAGCACGGAGGGGACAGCGCGACGTTTACCCGGGCAACACGAACCATGCACACGGATGAAAGACAATTATGAATTCAGAGAAGGAGAAACGTTATTTGATCGGTGAAGAGGATCTGCCAATCGTGCTTTTGCATGGAACAATGGGGAAATCAGAGGACTGGTCGCGGGTAGTGGAAGAGATGCCTCGTTCGTTCACGGTCGCAGCACCAACTTGCCGCGGGTGTGGCGCAATTCGAGTTGTCGGAACGCGTCGCGCACGTCGTCGAGCGCGAAGACTCCGGCGATCGGCACTTCCAGCTCACCCCGTGCGATGAGGTCGGCCAACTCGGCAAGCACCGCTTCGGTTGCGGCATCCGCGCCGCCTTTTGACTGGACTCCGAACCGCTTAACGGCTTCGAAATCGGCAATAGTGTCAACTTTATCTGGTGAGAGTTTAAGGTCTCCCACCGCCATGGCGACATAGCCGCCACCGAAGAAATCCAGCAGGGCGTCGATGTGTCCTGATTGTGCTGCGGCGCGCAGTCGGGCCGGCAGATTGTCGCCATAGTTGACCGGGACCGCGCCCTGGTCTGCGAGCCAGGCATCGTTGGACGGCCCGGCGACGCCGAGGACCGTGGCGCCGACGCGTCGGGCGAGTTGAACCGCAATCGAACCGACACCGCCAGCCGCACCTGCGATCACCACCGTATCCCCCGGTACGAGATGAACCGCCCGCATAGCGGCATACGCAGTAACCCCCGTGACAAACAGTGAACCGGCCACCTCCCACGGCACCTTGGCTGGCCGCGGTGTCAATTGATTCGCGGGCACAGCCACGTACTCGGCGTGGCTGGACCGTCTCATGGAGAACCCGATCACTTCGTCCCCGACAGCAAAACCGCTAACCCCGGGGCCGAGTTCGGCCACCACTCCCGCCAAGTCGCTGCCCTGACCAGACGGAAACGTCGCTGGAAATAAGCGGTGCAACGCGCCGCTCCGGATCACTGCCTCACTCGGATTGATTCCGGCTGCCCTGACTTGGACCAAAACCTCACCGTGGCCCGGAACGGGCCGGGGTACTTCGCGCACCTCGAGGACGTCGATGCCGCCGTACGAATCGAACTGCACCGCTTTAGACATGAAGTCCACTCCAATTCTGAGTTTTGGTCCAAGACTATCACGCCCGCCAGATATCGGGCAATTACGGAAGCGATTCTCATAACCGGGTTCTCCTTTGCAATAGCGCAATTAATGACGTCAAGTATATTGATGCCAATAGACTTGATTTGGGTATACTTCAGAGGGACGCACTTTTTATGACCCGAAGCAATCAAGGAACGGACCACGCCTGGCTAGCGATGATGAAGGCGATGCGCGCCCTGACAAGGTACGCAGCCGCTGGTATTGAAGAGACCGGGCTCGGCTTATCGGATTTCGGCGTGCTGGAAGTCCTGCTGAACAAAGGACCTTTGCCCGTCAATACAATCGGCTCGATCGTCGATTTGACCCCAGGCTCGATCAGCATCGCTGTGGACCGCCTCTTCGCGAAGGGCTTGGTAACCCGGGTTGAGAGCACGGAAGACCGGCGGGTGCGTATCATCGCCCTTACCCCGCGTGGGAAGGACCTCATCGTTCCGGCTTTCAGAAAGCATTCCGGGCAGATGAAGAGGGTGTTATCTGAACTGAGCGTGGAGGAACTCCGTTCTCTGGAAGTCGCGCTTAAGAAGCTCGGCAAGCGCGCCGCTGCGCTGATGGAGGAGAGTTGAGCGGCTCCATGCCAGTCCACGTTTTATGCTGGACTCGAAATGCCGTGTTCCTGGAGCCACGCTGGAACATGGATCAATAGGTACAGAAAGTATTATTGTCGGGCCGCTGCCCAAAGTTGTCTGGTGTACTTCTGAGAGAAAATACGTGTGGTACCAATGTGGCACGCCTTCGCATTTCTGTCTGGTTTTGTCGGCAAACAGGTAAGTATCGCGAAACAGCAGTCGTCGCATCTCAAAGAGCATTGCCGCCGCAACGCAATTCACTCCGGCTCGCCGAGTTCTCAACTTTGTACCAAATCGGGTAAGAATTCCTCCACGGCGCAACTGCGATAGAGGAGGAAGCAAATACAACAGGGGAGCTTAATCAGGAGTGGTCGGAAGCGCGGTCCAGATGTTTGGCAATTTCGATGGGCGGAAAGAGGGCCCTATGGGAAACGCATCTACCGCAAGAGGGTGATCGGCACAGTTTGCCAATATCCGGAGGCGGATTCTGCCCGCAAAGCAGTTCACGGGATTGCTGCGAGAAATTAGCCTAAATCCTCTGCAGCGAAGTTCCCTCCCAATGACGGTTGCGGAAGTGTGCGATCACTTTGTTCAGCGCGAACTCACGAACGACAATACATGGCGTAGCTATTCCACCAAGAAAGCCTACAAGGCGTACTTGAAAAGGTGGATCATCCCACATCGGGGAACCGCTCCTCTCTCCGAAGTAAGAACGATTGGAGTCGAGTCATGGCTTCGGCGGCTGCCGCTTGCCAAGAGTAGTTGTGCAAAAATCCGAGGTTTGTTCTCGATTCTTTTCAACGATGCTTGCCGCTACGAATTCTTCGACCGCAACCCGATCCATCTAGTTCGCCAGGGCGCAAAACGACGTAGCACTCCAAGCGTGCTGAAGCCCGTTGAAATCAAGCCATTGCTCAGTGGAAACTTACACTAGCCACCGAGGAATGGGCATGCCTACGAAGTTGAAACCGTGGACTATCACTAGGAGACAGCAGGATGACGAAGAAACTTAAGCCGGTGCATCCAGGAGAAATTCTCCGAGCAGAGTTTATGCTCCCTGTGCGACTAAGTATGAACAGGGTTGCTATGGACTTGCGCGTCCCTGTGACGTGGATCGCCGATATCGTCAACGAGAAACGCGCAATTACTGCTGACACAGCCCTGCGTTTCGCGCGCTACTTCAACATAGTCCGACGTTCTGGATGAATCTCCAAACGCGCTATGAGCTGGAAGTCGCCGAAGATGAGATTGCTGATAAGGTTGAACGCGATGTGCGCCCTCTGGAAGCAGTGCCAGGCAAGGTAGTTCGAAATGAATGATGGGCCAAGTACATCCAATCGGCAGCGCTCGCGTTGGGGTTTTCGTCTGAAACCCGCTTCACTACTTCACTCGCAGACGCACCGCGGCATGACATGAGTCGCGGAGAAGAGTTCGGACCGGGCGGAAAAAAGCGTGCAAAGAGGGCGGCATAACGTGTCCTTTTGCACGCCGCCGTTGGGTTCGTCGAAATCCATGCACGTACCTTGGAAAGAATGGCGGGGACGACGAGACCCGAATCCTGCATCAATCGCCGTCTGGATCGCTCTCGCTCATTTCGATTTCGTCTCGATCACAAAATAGGGCGTGCTCGTAGCCGGGTCGGGATAGAACCATCCCGTCCTTTCGGCATTCAGCACCTCGAAGTAGTAAAGGAGGTCGAAGCGTGCGGAGATCTGATCTGCGGGTATCGTGAAGGACGGGCCGCCTTCGATGATGTGAAAGCTTTCCTGCTGGTTGAGGGCGCGGTAGTGCAGACGGATCGCAGCGGGATTCGCGCCGCGAACGTGCAGCACCAGCTCCAGCGGTTTGCCGGCGACCGCGGACGCTGGTGGTTTGTGTAAGAAGTCAGGCCGGGCAAGGAGCCGGCGCTGTGGCAACGCTGGCGCGGAAGAAGTCGACTGCGGACCCCGGATGACAAGACCACTCACTGCCCAGTCACCATTCGGAAAGTGGACGCGCAGACGATCACCCGCAGAGTCGATGACCTGCGTTTCCGCCGTGCGATCGGGATGAAGAAACGTCACTTCATACCTCGCCGGCGGCGCTTTGACGACAAAGTCGTGTGCGCCGTCAGTGCGGATGTAGTCGCGGAACAAAACATCGTGCGGCAGGTTGTACGGCACGCGCGCCGTCGCGCGAATTTCCTGATAGGGCGCCAGTGCGAGACCCGCAACGTCGGTAGAGCGTCGCCATCTTCCCGGCACCCAACCGTAGCCGGTCTTTTCGTCGAACACTGTGTCGGTTGACACCGCGGTGAACCGTGGCTCGACATTGTTCGTGCGGATGTAAGGAGTGGCAAGAAACGGGGGGAGCGTCGACGGCGGGGGCGGCGGCGAGCCGAAGTCGTATGCGAAGTCGAATCGGCCGAAACGCTGCAGGATCTCTTCACGCTCACGAATCAGCTCGAGATCGTGCCGCACATAGGGGAGCTTACCCTTCCAGTCGCCAACATCGTCTGGTCCGTTCGCGAAGTTGCTGGAATACAGGCCATCAGTGAATTTGACGAGCCGCTCCCATTCGTCGAGGCCCGCCGTCAGGCTGCTCTTCGCGGCCGCCAGCGCATTCGCATTTCCAGTCAAATCAAACCACTCGAGGTTGAGTGCAGCGCGCTGCTTGTGCGCATGGTAGCGCGCGAGGCTTGCGAGCACCTGGAAGTCCGGCGCAGAACCGTTCCACTCACGGTTGCCAGCACCAAGCGTTGCGTTCGCGCGACTGACTGCCGCATCGATGCGGCTCGCGACCTCATCGAAGAAAGCCGCGGTCTCGAGCGCGGTCTGCTTCGCAGAAGGCGTGCCGCTGCGCAGGTTCTGTACGGCCTCCGGAA
>Ga0210406_10005882_pt1 | contig 12780 bp, 15 predicted proteins | sample IncBWC30MmetaG_FD_155454 | JGI IMG/M metagenome (GOLD analysis project Ga0210406, IMG submission 155454) | Forest soil microbial communities from Barre Woods Harvard Forest LTER site, Petersham, Massachusetts, United States - Inc-BW-C-30-M | ecosystem: Environmental > Terrestrial > Soil >...
TTCTTCTTGGTGGTGCAGGCGCACGCGGATTTGCGCCCCTTGCGGAAGCGGAGTGAGCATGTCTATGTAACAGCCCGTGCGGCTTATGTCCGAAGTCCGCGCGGTAAATTTTGTGGAGCTCAGCTGATCCGTAATTCCCGCGAGAAGAACGAGCGGATAGCGAGGCGCAATACGGCGGTCAGTCATCGCATCAGGCATTCCCGATGTCTCCTTGTGCGCCGAGAGACCCATGGGCCGCTAACGCTTTGCTTCGGCAAAGCGTTCCGGGAAGAAAGGATGCCCCACTTTTATTTTCTGGCGGAAGCCTGGTGTCCGACAAGAGAACCAAGCGTTATCTCGTTCCAAAATGCCAACCGCGAACCGGCCCTCACTCAATGTGCGGGTCAACTTCGTTGCCCACGGCTCCCTGGCGGTCCGCACCATGCAACCCGCCGTTGGTGTCTCGGAAGAATGAGCGGCGGCCGGTACGCCCGTAAGTTTCGGGCGTCGCCGCCACTTCATACTTCGCGGGAGCGCCGAGACTGTTGCTGCCGGAGATGACGCAGCGGAACTTATAGCCGCTTCGCGTACCCGAGGCCAGATCCGCCTCCAAAAGTCCGGCGGCATCGGGGCTGGCCGCCGCGCCACGCGCAGGAGGGCCAAGCTTGGCGAGCGACTCTGGCAGCCGCGAATAGGCGCGGCGATAGGATTCAATAGCATCCGCGATTTTTTTCAATCCTTCGATGGCCGCGCGCTCCGTGGATTCCATCTCCGCGGCGTCCCATTCAAAAGCCAGGGCCGGCAAATCCAGCAAAACCAGTCCGACGGAGAGCAGCTTCCAGTCGCTTTTTTCCCGCACCAGTCCCATCTGCACGCGAATCGCACTTGCGCCCGTGGTATCCGTTGCTTCCCGCACCTCCACCGGAAGGAAAGCAAGATTATCCGAAATTTCCGCGCCTCCGATTTGCAGCTCCGCGATTCCCGCGGGCGTTTCGCACTGGATGGTTGGGCGTCCGGAGGCCGTCGGGAGCAGGGAAGCCTTGCCAGGCTCATTCAAGAGCACGAAACGCTTCATGAGCTGGACGCGCGCGGAAGGCGTAAGGTGCGCAAAGGTGTCCGCGTTGCGCGCGGTGAGGAACTTGGAGAAAGCTTGCTCGCTCTGCGAACAAGCCGCGAACAAGGCGTCGCGCAAGGCCGCCGTTGGCGCATCGGGGGCGTTCGTGGGCGCAGTTGCGGGGTTGGCGCGCGCCGCGGAACCGCTCTCCTGCGCCGCCGACGTGCAGGCGAAAAGCAACAGCGGCAGAAAAGCGACTCTCAGCAAAGGCGTGCGTCGCACCACGTCAATCCTTCGCCGCGCCAAGGATGGCCGCCAGGTTTTGCGTGAACGCAGAGCGCGGCATCACTTCATCGCAACCCGCGGCGCGCGCCTGCGCGGCCAATTCCGTCTGCACGTGCGACAGGAAGGCCACCACCCGCACGCCGTTTTTTGCGGCTCGCACCCGCTCGATCGCGGCGATCGGCTGGTTTCGCGAGTTCAAGTCCACGATCAGCAGTTTGGGCGCGGGATCCAGCAAGGGCAGCAGCGCGTCGGCAGTGGCGGCTACTTTCACCTCGACACCGAGATGCTTCGCCGTCTCCGCCAGCTTCATCTGAAAAAACAAGTCATCCATCAGCGCTACGACTCTGCCCATTCGTTTGCGCCTCCTCATTCGGCGCTTGCATTATGCCTGAGCCCTGCTTTCGGCGCTGGGTTGCTGCGCTACAATGGCGCTGGCTGCGGGAACGCAGGTTGGCGCTCTGGATCGAATCCGCGCGCGCCATCGTGCTATCTGCAAAGACGCCGGTTCTGTTCGAAACGCTGCCTCGGGACTCACCGTGGGGTGCAAAAACGTGAATGAGAGTCATGAAGACGAGCGGCTCGCGGCTAGCGAACCTCGCGTAGTTACGTTGTACACGCGTCCGGGTTGTCATCTCTGCGAGGAAGCGAAAGCCTCGATCGAGGCGATGCTCGCCGAATTCGGCGCCACGCTGCGCGAGGTCAACATCGATGAGGATGCCGTGTTGCGGCAAAGATATGGCACGGACATCCCGGTCATTTTTATTGGCTCGCGCAAAGCGGCGAAGCATCGCGTGGACCCGGTGAAGTTCCGGCGGCAGCTACGGGACGCGATATGAATACGCTATCTAGTGCTCGCCACCGGAGTCATGAGCGCCGACAGTTTTGTCGGGAACGTCTCCGACGCGCCCCTTGACGCGGTCGTAGACGCTGACCTGGCTGACCGAGCCAAGCGCTTCGTTGTAAAAAGTAGGCACGCCCAGCGCGGTGCGCAACTCTTCGTTGAACTTGCGCAAATTCGCCAGGTGCGCAGCCAGCGCCGGCACTTTGTGGCCATCATCGGTCAGCAGAAATTTCTGATAACCTGCGTCCCACAAACGCGTAAATTTTCCCTTTAGCATGATCGTGGGCTGCACGGTCATCTGATACTGTCCGTCCGTTTCTTTGCGAAACTCCGCGCCGCACCCGTATTTTTCCACGCGCACCACCCCGCGCGTGCTGCCAACGCCGAATCCCAGCGCCGCCAGGCTCTCGATCGCTTTTTGCGAAAACTTCTCGTTGACATTCCACATGGCTATTCAGGGTAAAGGAATGCAGCAACGTCTGTAAAGCGCTGGTGGGTTGATGAATTCTTTGCACGCTCGGCATAAGGTTTTTGTCGGCGCGTTTCCATCCAATTCACGCAAATGAACGATGCACTAGACTTCATATTTATGGACTTCATCCTGGCCGCCCCTGGCAACCTTCTAAGTCCGCATAAACGCACAACATACCTCCTTCGCTGGCTGTGGCATCTAATAACAAGTAAAATAGCGGCCTTTCCTGATTCGATTTTGGATGGAGTCGCGTCTAAAGCTTGGGAAGAAACGTGCGAGCAGCAATGACCAAGGGCGAACGAAGGGCAGCTTCGGTGGAGCGCGGGGAAAAGTCTGCCAGGGCGCATCAGGCACCCGCGTCTTCAGGCCGTGCGGGGCAATCCGCACTCGAGCGCATTGGAAATACACCCTTGCTGCGGCTGGAACGCATCGGGCAAAAATTCCCCAACATCGAATTTCTCGCCAAGGCGGAATGGTTCAATCCCGGCGGCTCAGTGAAGGATCGCCCGGCGCTCAGCATGATTCAGGCTGGCTTGGCCGGCGGAGCGCTGCGGCCCGGCAAGACCATCATCGATGCGACCAGCGGGAATACCGGCATTTCCTACGCGATGATTGGCGCGGCCATGGGATATCCGGTTACCTTGTGTTTGCCGGGCACCGCTTCGCACGAGCGCAAGCGCATACTGGCTGCCTTTGGCGCGGAAATGATTATTACTCCGGGCGATGAAGGCACCGACGGCGCGATTCGCCGGGTACAAAAAATCGTTGCAGCCGAACCGGAAAAATATTTTTATCCCGATCAATACAGCAATCCGGCGAACTGGCAAGCGCATTATCGCGGCACGGCGAATGAAATTTGGGCGCAGACCGGCGGACGCATCACGCACTTTGTCGCCGGACTGGGCACGAGCGGCACATTTGTGGGAACAACGCGGCGTTTGCGCGAGTTGAATCCCGCAATTCGCTGCATCAGCTTGCAACCGGATGCGTCATTTCATGGCCTGGAAGGCTGGAAGCACATGGCGACCGCCATCCGCCCTTCCATCTACGACGACACGCTGGCCGATGAAGATCTACCCGTCCGCACCGAAGACGCGTATCGCCTGGTGAAACGCGTCGCGCGCGACGAAGGTTTGCTGGTGAGTCCGAGCGCGGCCGCGGCGCTGAGCGGCTGCTTTGCGGTGGCGAACAAAATTCCTCGCAAGCAACCCGCGGTAATAGTTACGATTTTCGCCGATTCCGCCGCGAAATATTTGAGCGAACGTTTTTGGGACGAGTTTTAGTCATGGCCATCGCAGCAACGCTGAAGATGAGCACCGAAATCGCTCAGAAAATTCGCCAGCATGGAGCGGACACGTATCCGCACGAATGCTGCGGGGCGCTGCTGGGACGCGACGACTCCGGCGCCGACGGGACTACCGCGGCGGGCGGTGTGGAAAAGCCGCTGCGCGAAATCCTGGCATTATTCCCGTTGGTAAACCGCCGTGAAGATTCCCCGCACAATCGCTTTTCCGTCACCGCCGAAGATGTACGCGACGCCGAGAAAGCAGCTCTGGGGAAAAAACTGGACCTGGTCGGCTGGTATCATTCGCATCCGGACCATCCGGCGCGTCCCAGCCAATACGACCAGGAGCACGCTTGGCCGTGGTATAGCTACGTGATTGTGAGCGTGGCCGCCGGCAAACCGGCGGAGATGACGTCCTGGCGGCTGAGCGACGACCGTTCGGAATATGCCAGCGAGGAAATTGCCATTCGCGATCACGCGGCCAGGTGACCGAGCTGGCGAGGAGAATTTGAGATGGGAGTGAAAGTGATTATTCCGACGCCGTTGCGACCCTATGCGGGGAAGCGCGATTCGACGGAGGTCAAAGCGGGCACTGTAGGCGAGGCGCTGGGGAGGTTGACCACCGAGTTCGGCGAGCTGCGCAAGCATTTGTTTACCGACGACGGAAAACTGCGCAGCTTCGTGAATGTTTACGTCAACGATGAGGACATTCGCTACCTGGCCAAGGAAAATACCCCGACCAAGGACGGCGACACGATCAGCATCGTGCCGTCGATTGCAGGAGGCTCCTGTTTTTTTCACGATTGTCGTTTCCACCGCTGCTCCTCAAACTTGTCATTCCGAGCGTAGCGAGGAACCTACTCTTTTGGATGGTGCCTCGATTTGCATCTCTCGGCACTCTTTTGCATCTGATTTGAACTAGACTGTTAATTCAGGGGAAGTTTTTATGGCAACTAAGGTTCAACCCATGACCGGCGCGCCGGGCGAAGCGAAACCCGCGGCCAGCCTCTCGAACGAAGAAATTCTGCGCTACAGCCGGCACCTGATCATGCCCGAGGTCGGCATGGAAGGTCAGCTCAAGCTGAAGAACGCCAAGGTGCTGCTGATTGGCACCGGTGGATTGGGCGCGCCGCTGGGTTTGTATCTTGCGGCTGCGGGCATTGGCCGGCTGGGCCTCGTGGACTTTGACGTCGTTGATTTCACCAATTTGCAGCGCCAGGTCACCTTCGGTTCGGGCGACGTCGGCAAGCCCAAGACGGAAGCCGCGCGTGCGCGCCTCTCCAGCCTCAACACCGACATTCAGATCGACACATTCGAGACCAAGCTCACCAGCGACAACGCACTCGAGTTGTTCAAGGATTTCGATGTCATCGTCGACGGCACGGACAATTTTCCCACCCGCTATCTGGTGAACGACGCATGCATTCTGCTGGGCAAGCCCAACGTCTACGGCTCCATTTTTCGTTTCGAGGGCCAGGTGACCGTCTTCGGCATGCCCGATGGCCCATGCTACCGCTGCTTGTATCCCGAGCCGCCTCCTCCGGGGCTGGTGCCCTCTTGCGCTGAGGGGGGCGTATTGGGCGTGCTGCCGGGAATTGTCGGCTCGATTCAGGCCATGGAGACTATCAAGCTGATTTTGGGCCGTGGCGATAGCTTGGCCGGACGCCTGCTGCTGTTCGACGCACTGGCCATGAAGTTCCGCGAGCTCAAGCTGCGCAAAAATCCCAACTGCCCCATGTGTGGCGAACATCGCACCATCAACAAACTCATCGATTACTACGAATTCTGCGGAGTGCGTGGCGAAGAAGCGCCCGCGCCAAATCTGCAGGTGCCGGAGATCACACCGCGTGAATTGAAGGCCCGGCTCGACCACGGAGACGACCTTTTCATTCTGGATGTGCGCGAGCCGCACGAATTCCAGATCTGCAATCTCAAAGGGCACTTGATTCCGCTTGGCGAACTCCCGCGCCGCGTGCACGAACTGGATTCTTCGCGCGAGATCGTGGCCCATTGCCGCAGCGGCAAACGCTCCGCGGAGGCCGTGGACTTTCTGCGCAAGGCCGGATTCCGCAAAATCCTCAATCTCAAGGGCGGCATCCTGGCGTGGTCGGACGAGGTCGATCCCTCGGTCCCAAAATACTGATAGGCATCACCGGCGTGAGAATCTCACTCTGCCGACTCGTGTGTCGATGCAGTATCATGAGACAAGATTCTCAGGAGAAAAAATGGCGGCAACCAAGATCACCGTGAACCATAATGGTTCGCTACGCATCGAAGGCGATTTCGAAGTGGTCGACCCGGAAGGCCGGCCGTTCGGTCTGGCAGGCCGCACGACCCTGGCACTTTGCCGCTGCGGGCACTCCGCGAATAAGCCCTTCTGCGACGGCTCCCACAAGACGTGTGGATTCGCGGACATGGTCGCTGCGCGCGAACTCCCTCCACCCAAGCCCAAGCTATAGCCTTGCGCTTCAGAATTGAGACAGTCTCAAGCGTGAGACAGGCGGCGTCTCCGCGCCAAGACGCTCTAAATTCCCTTCTAACTCTTTTGTTCTAAATAAAATATGCGTTCGAGACGTCTCTGGCTTGGTGTCTCGCCCTGTGACGGAATCCTCGCCGGTGTCCGGGGCCACATTATAAGTCCCTTACATTCAATAGTTTAGAAGGAGCCAGATTCTGCCCGAAACGGACTTGAACTTGCAATCTTTCGGCAGTTGTCGGTGTTTTGTCGGCATTTGGGGGATTTCGTGGGCGGTACAGGGACAATCAGCGGGTTTCTGCGATTCGGCCAGTCCGGAGCTTCCGAGGCCGCGGCCCGTCTCGCTGCGTACTGGCGCAAGGAGCACCGCCGGATTCTGCTCGCCTCGACCCTTGGATTAGGGGTTCTGTTCCTCGGCTCCATCTTCTATTTGCGTTTCGCGCAGATTTCCGGCAATCCGCAAACCTACCTCTATCTGGAAATCGGCGGCACGCTGATCAGCTTTTGCTACGCGGCGAACGCCTTGGTGCGCTTTCGCGGGACGCACGATCGCACCGCGCTGATTCTCTCCTTCGGTTTCGTGCTATCTGGAATCATTGAGACGGTCAGCTATTTCGGGTTGAACGATCAACTGCAGTCCGGGAACGTGCCCATGACCAGCATCCCCATGGGCTGGATGGTCAGCCGCACGCTGCTTGGCGTGATGCTGCTGGCCGCGATTCTGATCGAGCGATACATTCCCACGGCACGCCAGCCCAGCCGCGAAACCGCGGGCGCCCTGCTGGTGGTGGCCACCGCCGCGTATCTGACCAGCGCAGCGTTTCTTGCCGCTCCGGCGGCGCCTGTCTCGCACGCTTCGCACGTTTTCTCGCGCCCCTGGGACTTGCTCCCCGCGGGTCTTTTTCTGGCGGCTGCCATTTATTTTCGCAAGCGCCTGTTGTCCAACGCCAGCAAGGGCGCGCCCAGCCTGTACGACTACTCGCTTTTTGGTGTGGCGGCGTTGAACTTTGCTTGCCATATGGCGGCCACTTTCTCGCGCCAACTTTTCGACGGGCCGTTTTTTCTCGCCGAGCTCAGCAAGACCATCAGTTACGTGGTCATGCTTTCCGGCGCGCTGCTGGATCAAGCGCGCCTTTTTGACCAGGTCCGCTCGATGGCGGTCAGCGATTCGCTAACCGGGCTGGCGAATTACCGCCGCCTGCTAAGCGTGCTGGAAGCCGAACTGGATCGCTCGCGGCGCACGCAGCGGGCCTTCAGCGTCGTGCTGCTGGATATGGATGGTCTCAAGACGGTCAACGATCAATTTGGGCACCTGACCGGGAGCCGCGCGCTGGTGCGCCTCGGCAAAATCTTGCGAAGCCATTCACGCGCCATTGATACCGCCGCGCGCTATGGCGGTGACGAATTTGCTCTCGTGTTGCCGGAGGCCGGCCGCGATATTGCCGCCCGCGTTGTGGGACGCGTTCGCGAACGATTAGCTGCCGAGGCTGAACCGCCGGCACTCTCCGTGAGCGCCGGCGTAGCCGCGTTTCCGGAAGATGGCGACACTCCCGAAAAGCTTCTTGCTGCTGCGGACCGCGCTTTGTATCGCATGAAGAATCGCGGCTCCAGCGTGCAAAATCTCGCCCGCATCGCGGCGTGTTTGTGAGGGATGACCGACCCGCGATGCCGCTAAAGCCTACATACACATTTTTTCGCGCCGAGAAGCGCATCCCGATGGAGATACCCGTGATGCTCGACGGCCATCGGCAGACGCCCGGCACGGAATCGACATTTACGGAAAACGTCAGTGCGCGCGGCGCGCGCGTGGTCAGCGTCCGCAACTGGGAAAAAGGCGAGAAGTTGACGCTCGTCTCGCGCACCGGAAAGTTTCGCTCCTCGGCTCGAGTGGCCTACTGCCAGCCACTGCATGGCGAAGGCTATGCGGTTGGCGTGGAGTTCCTCGAGACCAAAGGGCGATGGGTTGTTTGAATCCCAGACATGCTTGGCCCAACGGCTGAGCGGAAGGAGAGAAACGTTAGGAACAGAAGTCAGATAACTAGCGCAAACAAGTTACAAAGGATCTGAAGCGCCGCACGGAAAGAAGGCCGTTCGGCGCTTCATCCTTTTTTGGCAGCCGATGTCCACGCCTGAACAAACCCGCAATTATGCTGGATTGCCGCGAAGACATTCTTCGTAGACGCGAATCATCCCCAGAACCATTTTATCGGTGGAAAAATTCTGTTCGACGCGCACCCGGCCCGCACGGCCCAGGCTCGCGGCAAATTCGCGGTCACGCAGGATTCTCAGGCACGCTGCGGAAATTTCCGCGGTGTCGGGTCCGGAAACAAGCAGGCCGCTCTTGCCGTCCTCGATGATTTCGCCCAGCGCGCCTTTATTGAACGCAATCGAGGGAATCTCGTAGGCCATCGCGGCCAGCAGGGAATTGTTGAGCGCCTCAAAGAAGGAAGGAAGCAGAAACACATCCAGTGCGGCGTAAACATTCTCGACGTCCTTGACGAACCCGGCAAAAATCACATCGTCTTTCAGGCGCAGCTCCCGTGCGAGCGATTCCAGCGGTCCGCGTCGCGGCCCGTCGCCAGCCAGAAGTAGCTTGGCGCCCGGAAATTCCTTCTTCACTTGCGCCAACGCTCGAATCAGCCATTCTTGCCCTTTGTCCGGAAGCAGCACGCCCACGCAACCTAACAGCAGCGTGGACTGCGAGATTCCCCATCGCGCCCGGGCACGTTGCCGTTGCTCGGCCGTAAATCGCGGCGGGATGTCCGCGCCTTCGTACACGACGCTGATCTTTTCACGAGGCGCGCCGGAAGTGGCCGCTTGCTCGGCAACCCACTTCGAATTGGCTACGATTCTCGCCGCGGCTCTGTATCGCGCCTGCGCCAACGGACTCTTGCCAATGGAATAGCCCACGCGGCGCGAGATCACGAATGGAACGCGTAATGACTTCCCCCACAGCGCGAGCCACGCGGCGGTCACCGCATGCGCCTCGTTGGCGTGAACCAGATCGAATCCTCCGCTGTGCAGCAGCACACGCACGTTCTGTGCGGCGGGCAACCGAAAAACGCCGCGCGATACAAAATGCACGCGCACCCCGGCCGACTCTGCGCGTTCCCCAAGCGCGGAGCCATTTGCCGTGACCAATTCCGCTCCATGCCCTCTTTCGCGCAACCCTTTCAGCAGCAACAATGCCTGGTTTTGCCCGCCGCGCCATTCGGTTTCCAGATCGACGACCAGCACCTTCACGATGCTGCCTCGTCGCCACCGCCGCGAGCGGTAGCTTGCACCAGCTTTCCCAGTTTGGCGTACTTGAGGCGCACCGCGCGCGCGGCCATTTTCGCGATCAGCGCGCCGCGGTACCCGTCCATGAAGCCGCCGCGCAGGGCGAAATTCTGGAACCAGCTCCACGGCGCGGCAAACCACATCGCGCCTTTCCACTGGCGTTTGCCTTCGTCGAACATCTGCTGTGCCGCCAAGGTTGTGTAGCGCTCGACATTAGCTTCGTGCTCCTCAAACGAGCGCACCGTGTAATGCAGCAAGTCGCCGCTCAGCCGCCCGACCTTGCCGCCATAGCGCAGGGATTCGTGCACGATGCCGGAAAACTCCGCTTCATCGCGGCGGTACAAGCGCCGCTGAAAATCCGGATACCAGCCGGAATGTTCAATCCACGCGCCCAGGTAAAAAGTTTTGCGAGAGGCTTCGTAAACGCAATACTCAGGCGTGTGTTTTTTCCAGGAGAGCAGCGACGTTTGCAGCGGGCTGCTCAGCTCTTCGTCCGCGTCCATGGAAAAAACCCAATCTCCGGAGGCGCATTCCGCGGCGTAGTTTTTCTGGTCGGAGTAGTTGGTCCAGGGTCGCTCGAACCACGCCGCGCCGTGTTCGCGCGCGATTTCCGCGGTGCGGTCCGTGCTTCCGCAATCCACCACCACGATTTCATCCGCGATTTCCTTCAGCGAAGCCAGCGCCCGCGGCAGATTTTCTTCTTCATTCAGCGTGATGATGCAGACGGAGAGGCGATTCATCGGAAGAGCGCAACAAAGTGAGAATGCGCCAGTATCTCACGAGTTGCGGCGGATGCTAAGCTCGGCTGACGTCCGCCGCGGAGGCGCTACTTGGCGACCAGCGTGAAGCGAATGACAGTGTTGCCGATGCGAAACTCGGAGCCATTTTGCAGCATGGCGGCGCGCACGCGTTCTTCCTCGAAGAAGGTGCCATTCGTGGAATCGAGGTCCTGTAACTTCGCGTAACTTTCTCGCACTTCCAGCAGGCAATGGTGGCGTGAAATCTCCTGGTCGTCCAGGACGATGCCGGCGTCCTCGCGGCCCAGGATTACGCGAGGCTTTTTCAATTGATGCACCGCACCCTTCGACGGCCCGGACACCACGGTGAGGATCGCGCTCTTCGCCGCGGGAAGTTTCAGCCCATCATCTTGCTGCAGCAAATTCAGGTTGGAGGCGCTGGCGTTGCTGCGCGCGAAAGAGGGCAGCGGAGAAACCACCATGGTTTGGTCGGGACGCAGCGTGATTTCGATGGTCGTCAATTGCCGGCATTTCGAGCAATGAAACTGGACCTGTTTGTGCGCGGCGACTTCCGCGTCCTTCAGGAGGTGCTCCATGCCGCAATGGCCGCAGGCTGCCTTCATGCTCCAAACGTATAACGTTACGCGACCCCTCACTAGCTGGGCAGCGGTACAGGCTTGCCGCAAGGGTTACTCCGCTCTGTCCCCGCGATGGTGATCGCCCCTGTCACATTTAACAGTTCCTCCATTCGAAGCGATCAGCTAAATCTGGGGAGCGCCCGACGGAATACCCACTTCGTTCGCATTTTTTCGATTTGCCCAAATCTAGGAGGAAACCGTAATTTGCTTCTACAAACTATCTAAAATAGCACTGTCCGCTTTTGCTCACATTGCATGTGTTCAATTTTGCTCATCTAGACGGGTTGGTCCTCTGAGTCTACGATTGGCGAATCGCTGCAAGTTTCCTGAGTTGATTGATGGAGCAGAACCGAATGGTGAGTAATCGTAGTCTCGGTGTCAGTCGCGCACTTCTCCGCAAAAAGTTCCGTACTGGGATGACTTTTCGGAACTACCGCGATAGAGAGGCCGCCTTTTCGCAAGGAGATCCAGCTGATTCTGTTTTCTACATCGAGAGCGGGACGGTGAAGCTCACGGCGATCACTGCGCGCAAAAAAGCTATAATCGCCATCCTGCCACGAGGTAATTTTTTTGGCGAAGGCTGTCTGGCAGGGCAATCTCTGCGGATTTGCACGGCGCGATCAATTGGACAATCCCAGGTCATTCGACTGCAAAAGGACAGGATGCTTCGCACGCTGAAGAGAGACCATCCGTTTGCAATGGTGTTCGTCGGATATTTACTTTCACGGGTCGTTCGAGTCGAGGAAGACCTGATAGATCAATTCTTCAATTTCAGCGAAAGGCGACTGGCCCGGGTTCTGTTGCTGTTTGCGAGAATAACCACGGAATCGAAGTCGGACTCCGCCCTGAAGGTGAGCCAATCAACCCTGGCGGAGATGGTTGGTACCACCCGCCCACGAGTAAGTAAATTCATGAACGAGTTCAAGAAGAAGGGATTGGTCAGCTACAACGGGGGCCTGCGGGTAAACAGCGCGCTGGTCACCGCGTTCCTGGAAAATCGCCCGCTGTCCGTCAAGAAAGGTAGACCCAGCAAAACGGCTCCGACCTTCGGCACCACGACCGTCGAACCGCGACGCAACGCAGGCAAGAAATGAAAACAAAACCAACACGTAGGCAACAGTCTTGCGTCGCCTGTCCTACGTGAAGTGTCACCGCCGGAAAGAGGTGCGTTTTGGTTGCGGGCGCTTTACGCAAGGAACCACACCCGAACCGCAATGTTGCGGCTGCTGAAGCTGTGAAAAAGAAGAGAACTAAGAAGGATAAAGCTCCGGTGAAACGAGCTAAAAATAAAGAGTCGGACGCCGCATTCTTGGCGCTGGTAGCCCAGCTGAAAAAGAAACTTGCAAAGCCGCAGCTTACCAAGTCAGTTAGAGAGAGGGCCGCACCCCGTAAGTGGATTTCGGCCTAGCGTTGCACCGACCCATTGAGACCACCGCGTTAATCAGGCAGTGAAAAATTATTAAGGACAGTTGACCCTTTGGTCAGGTCCAAATGACGGACGAACGTGTTACAGTTACTTCGTCCCCTGGCAACAGGTATCTCAATGAAAGTCCGATAAGGGCGCTGTTGCGTCACGCTTGCTAACGCCGCAATTTGGGAGGTCGCTAAAGAACGGAGACGGGCGTGGCAAGAGATTTAAGGAGGACTAACATGACCCAACCCCACAGAATTCTCTGGTTTGCAATCGTTGCTGCGGCCGTTTGTCTCCTCAGTATTCCGGCCAGCCTGCGCGCG
>Ga0210406_10005883_pt1 | contig 12780 bp, 14 predicted proteins | sample IncBWC30MmetaG_FD_155454 | JGI IMG/M metagenome (GOLD analysis project Ga0210406, IMG submission 155454) | Forest soil microbial communities from Barre Woods Harvard Forest LTER site, Petersham, Massachusetts, United States - Inc-BW-C-30-M | ecosystem: Environmental > Terrestrial > Soil >...
GAGGAATTTATGGCAGCCAAGACGCGCTTTAGGGGTTCTTTTACCGCCTTGGTCACCCCCTTCAAGAACGGCTTGCTGGACGAGGTGGCCTTCCGCGCGCTCGTGAACTGGCAGATCGCCGAGGGCACCCATGGGCTCGTCCCGGTCGGCACAACCGGCGAAAGTCCGACCCTCAGCCATGACGAGCACAAGCGCGTGGTCGAATGGTGCATCGAGGAAGCCAAGGGCCGCGTTCCCGTGGTCGCCGGCGCCGGTTCCAACTCCACCAAGGAAGCGATCGAACTGGCGCAGCACGCCGAGAAGGCGGGCGCAAGCGCCGTGCTTGTGGTGACGCCCTATTATAACAAGCCGACCCAGGAAGGCCTCTACCAGCACTTCAAGGCGATCAACGACTCGATCAACATCCCGATCATCATCTACAACATTCCGCCGCGCTCGGTGATCGACATGTCGGTCGACACCATGAAGCGGCTGTTCGAGCTGAAGAACATCGCGGGCGTCAAGGATGCGACCGCGAACATGGTGCGTGTCTCGCAGCAGCGCGCGGCGATGGGCGAGGACTTCAACCAACTCTCGGGCGAGGACGCAACCGTGATCGGCTACATGGCCCATGGCGGCCATGGCTGCATTTCCGTGACCTCCAACATTGCGCCGCGACTTTGCTCGGAGTTCCACGGCGCCTGGCAGAAAGGCGACGTCACGACGGCGCTGAAGATTCATGACAAGCTGATGCCGCTCCACGCCAATCTCTTCATCGAGTCGAATCCCGCGCCGGTGAAGTACGCGCTGTCGCTGCTCGGCAAGATTGACGAAAAACTGCGGTTGCCAATGGTGCCGGTGAGCGAATCGACCCGCGTCGCGGTTCGCGGCGCGATGGTGCATGCCGGCCTGATCAACTGAAATTTTGCCGCTTTGAAGCCTCATCGCTGGTCACGTTAAAGAGATCATTGCGTGACATTAGCTGGAGGTGAGTCATGTTGAAGGAATTTCGCGAATTCGCGATGAAGGGCAATGTCGTCGATCTCGCGGTCGGCGTCATCATCGGTGCTGCGTTTGGCGCCATCGTCAATTCGCTGGTCGGCGACATCATCATGCCGATCATCGGTGCGATCACCGGTGGTCTCGACTTCTCCAACTATTACACGCCGCTGTCGAAGGCGGTCACGGCCAGCAACCTTGCCGATGCGAAAAAGCAGGGCGCAGTCTTGGCTTGGGGGAGTTTCCTCACGCTGACCTTGAACTTCCTCATCATCGCCTTCGTGCTGTTTCTCGTGATTCGGGCCATGAACCAGTTGAAGCGCTACCAGGAAGCCGCCCCCGCCGCTCCGCCGAAGCCGTCACGCGAGGTGGAGCTTCTGACCGAAATTCGCGATCTCCTGAAGAAGGCTTGACGTGACGGAGAAAAAGGAACGCGCGATCAAGGTCGTCGCGGAAAATCGCAAGGCCCGTTTCAACTACGCGATCGAGGATACGATCGAGGCGGGCCTTGCGCTGACCGGCACCGAGGTCAAATCGATCCGCAGCGGCAAGACGACGATCGCGGAATCCTACGCCGATTCCAAGAACGGGGAGATCTGGCTGATCAATGCCAATATCCCGGAATATCTGCAGGCCAACCGCTTCAATCACGAGCCGAAACGGCCGCGCAAGCTTCTGTTGCACCGCAAGCAGATCAACAAATTGATGGGGGCCGTTGATCGCGAAGGCATGACGTTGATCCCGCTCAAGCTCTATTTCAACGAGCGTGGCCGCGCCAAGCTGCTGTTGGCCGTCGCCAAGGGCAAGAAGCTGCACGATAAGCGCGAGAGCGAGAAGAAGCGCGATTGGAGCCGCGAGAAGGGCCGCCTGATGCGGGCGAGGGGGTAGCTGTTTGCGTGCGTCTTCCCCAACTTAATGGCCGGACGCAATCACACGCTTGAGGGAGCTTGGATGAACCAGAAAAATCTCCACGACGTCGACTGGAGCAAAATTCCGGCGCCTGCCGACGACGGTGCGGCCGCACATCTGAAGGGCATGACGATTCCGCCGGTCAGCCTGGTCGCGACCGATGACACGTCGGTCACGTTGTCGGCATTGCCGGGGCGGACCGTCGTGTTCGCCTATCCCCGAACCGGCGAGCCCGGCAAGATCGCGCTGGTCGACGATTGGGATATGATCCCGGGCGCGCGCGGCTGCACGCCGCAGACCTGCGCCTTCCGCGATCTGTTCGCCGAGCTCAAGGCCGCGGGCGCAGCACAGGTGTTCGGCCTGTCGGCCCAGAGCAATGCGTACCAGACAGAGATGGCCTCGCGGCTGCATCTGCCGTTCCCGGTGCTGTCGGACGAGCAGCTTGCGCTGACACATGCGCTCGACCTGCCGACCATGGAGGTCGCGGGACTGACGCTGATCAAGCGGCTGGCGCTGATCATCGACGATGCGCGGATCACGCATGTGTTCTATCCGGTGTTTCCGCCCGACCGGAATGCGGGCGAGGTGCTCGCTTGGCTGAAGGACAATCCAGTTTAGAGCATGATCCGGAAAAGCATGCGCCGCAACAAGTGCGGGGTACGCTCTATCCCAGATCGGCTTTCACGCGCGCGAAGACCCGGTGGAACATGTCCGGCGTCAACACGCCGGTGTTCGTGTTGTAGCGCGAGCAGTGATAGCTGTCGTAAACCTTCACCGTGCCTGCGCGATGCACTGCGCCGTGGGCGAAGGGCGCGGCCGAGCCGCGCAGCTTCAGGGACTTCACGACCGAATCATGCGCCACGCGGCCGAGCGCGAGGATTGCGCGCAGCCGCGGCATGCTCTCGATCGTGGCGCCGAGAAACGCGCGGCAGGTGTTGATCTCGGTGGGCAGCGGCTTGTTCAGCGGCGGCACGCACCGCACGGCATTGCTGATTCGGCAATCGACCAGCCGCAAGCCGTCGTCCGGACGAGCCTCGTAGTGGCCTTCGGCAAAGCCGTATTCGATCATCGTCGCATACAGCAGGTCGCCGGCGTAATCGCCGGTGAACGGCCGTCCGGTGCGGTTGGCGCCCTGCAGCCCCGGCGCGAGCCCGACGATCAGGAGCCTGCCGTCGGGATCGCCGAACGACGGCACAGGCGCATTGAACCAGGCCGGCTGCCGCGCCCGCCCGGCCTCGCGGAAATCCGCAAGTCTCGGACAGAGCGGGCAATTGCGATCGGGCTCGGTTAGCGGCCGGGCCTCGCGTGCGACAGCCTGATCGCTCTCAATCCTCGAAATCGTCGTCATCGGCCCGTGGTGCCATCGTGGTCGCGCGCTGCAGGAATTGTGGCGCATGATGGCGCGGCTCGCGTGGCGCCGGGCGTTCGGACGGATCGCGACCGAGCTTGGATTGCAACTCCACCAGGTCCGTGAACACGTCGGCCCGCCGGCGCAACTCGTCGGCGATCATCGGCGGCTGACTCGCGATCGTAGAGATCACGGTCACCCGTACGCCGCGGCGCTGCACGGCCTCGACCAGCGCACAGAAATCGCCGTCGCCGGAGAACAGCACCATCTGGTCAATATGTTCGGCGAGCTCCATGGCATCGACGGCCAGTTCGATATCCATGTTGCCTTTGACCTTGCGGCGGCCGCTGGCGTCAATGAACTCCTTCGTCGCCTTGGTGACGACGGTGTAGCCATTGTAGTCGAGCCAGTCGATCAGGGGACGGATCGAGGAATATTCCTGATCTTCAATGATCGCCGTATAGTAAAACGCGCGCACCAGCGTCCCGCGGCTGTGAAATTCCTTTAGCAGGCGCTTGTAGTCGATGTCGAAACCGAGCGTCTTGGCGGTCGCGTAAAGGTTGGCGCCGTCGATGAAGAGCGCAATTTTATTGGAAGATGGTGACATTCAGCTTCTCGCAGTTTCTCGCAGTGTTCTCGCGTTCGTCGTTGGTAACTGTTTTTGGCGCGGCGGCAGCGGACGCGCATGTCCTGAAGTTCTGCCAGGTCCCCGCGGTAGGTTCAGTCTGATACACGGTACCGCAAATTTGGGGAGGTCGGGGCAACAAAGGTATATCTTTGGTGGCGCAATAAAGCGTTTTCTTGTCCAAAAGCCGCAACTTGTGGCTTTGCGCATCTTCGGTGGCCCGAACCAGTGCGGAGTAGCAGAGGTATTTGCCGCGCCCAAATCACAAATTGGTCTTGCGAAGAACCCGCCCCCCCTATAACTAGCCCGTAACAATTGCTGACCAATCCCCCTGTAACCCTAGCGAACGGAGCGGCATTCGATGGCGCGCGTCACCGTAGAGGACTGCATAGACAAGGTCGATAACCGGTTCGATCTTGTGCTTTTGGCTGCACATCGCGCCCGTATGATTTCGTCCGGTTCACAACTTACGATTGACCGTGACAACGACAAGAATCCGGTCGTGTCGCTCCGCGAGATCGCCGAGTCAACGGTTTCGCCGGGAGACCTGCGCGAGGAACTGGTGCATTCGCTGCAGAAGTACGTCGAGGTCGACGAACCCGAACCTGATACCGTCCCCCTGATCGGATCCGCTGGGGCGAGCGTCGATGCCGACGACACCGAGGTGGCGGTGGAACGGATGACCGAAGAAGAACTGCTGAAGGGCCTTGAAGGCCTCGCCCCGCCCGAGGAGCAGCCCGAAGAGGACGAGTGAGCACGTCCTTAACCAAACTTCCGATATTCCAAAGCTGTTCCGCTTGCCAAGGCCCGGACCACCCTCCGGGCCTTTGCTTTTGCCTGCCGTTTCATGGTTACCTTACGCCTTCTCGCGAGTGCGCAAGCCGGCAGTTCCGGCCGTCCAGGATTTGATCGGACGGCGGCCGGATTGGCGTTAAACTATGCGCGAAGCGGGCGAGCCGAAGCGAGACTCTCAAGGCGAGACTTTCGAGGCGAGGCCCTTAAGACGAAGGCAGTGATCGACATGGCGTATTGGCGCCAAAGCCCACCCCAGATGCAGGCGGCGGCCGAGCCGGCCGTGGCGTCGCCCGCTCCGGTCAAGACGGGCAAGCCGCGTTCGCGCATGATGCGGCAATATGATCTTGTCGAACGCGTTCGATCCTATAACCCGGAGACCAACGAGGATCTGCTCAATCGCGCCTATGTCTACGCAATGAGGGCGCATGGATCGCAGGTGCGCGCCTCGGGCGATCCGTATTTCTCCCACCCGCTCGAGGTCGCCGCGATCCTGACCGACCTCAAGCTCGACGACGCCACCATCGTCGCGGCCTTGCTGCACGACACCATCGAGGACACCGAAGCGACGCGGGCGGAAATCGACCAGATCTTCGGCCACGAGATCGGCGCGCTGGTGGACGGTCTCACCAAGTTGAAACGGCTCGAATTGGTTTCGCGCGAGGCCAAGCAGGCCGAGAACCTGCGGAAGCTCCTGCTTGCGATCTCCGACGATGTCCGTGTCCTCCTGGTCAAGCTTGCCGATCGCCTGCACAACATGCGCACGCTGGAATTCGTGCCGGCGGCATCGCGCCAGCGCATCGCGGAGGAGACACTCGACATCTATGCTCCGCTCGCCGGCCGCATGGGCATGCAGGAAATGCGGGAGGAACTGGAGGATCTGTCGTTCCGAACCCTCGATCCGGAAGCCTATTCCGTGGTCAAGCATCGGCTGGACGCGCTGGCCGAGCGCAACCGCAACCTCATCGGCGAAATTGAAAGCCAGCTCTCTACAAATCTTCGTAAGAACGGCTTGACCGCGGCTGTCTATGGCCGGCGCAAGCAGCCATTTTCCATCTGGACCAAGATGGAGCGCAAATCCATCGGCTTCGAGCAACTGTCCGATATCTTCGCCTTCCGCGTCGTGATGCCCGACATCGAATCCTGCTACCGCGCGCTCGGGGTCGTCCACACCACCTGGCCGGTGGTGCCCGGCCGGTTCAAGGACTACATCTCGACGCCGAAACAGAACGACTATCGCTCGATTCACACCACCGTGATCGGGCCCGGCAACCAGCGCGTCGAACTGCAGATCCGCACCCAGGAGATGCACCAGATCGCCGAGTTCGGCATCGCCGCCCACGCGTTCTACAAGGACAGCGTGGGCTCGCCGAACGACTTGTTGAAGCGCGAGTCCAACGCCTTTGACTGGCTGCGCCGAACGGTCAGGATGCTGTCGGACAGCGCCAATCCGGAGGAGTTTCTCGAACATACCAAGCTCGAGCTGTTCCACGATCAGGTGTTCTGCTTCACGCCCAAGGGTAAGCTGATCGCGCTGCCGCGCCACGCCAATGCGATCGATTTCGCCTATGCGGTGCATACCGATGTCGGGAACAGCGCGGTGGGCTGCAAGATCAACGGCAAGTTCGCGCCACTGTCGTCCGAATTGCAGAACGGCGACGAGGTGGAGGTCTTGACGTCCGAGGCACAATCGGCGCCGCCATCGGCCTGGGAGACGCTGGCGATCACCGGCAAGGCGCGTGCGGCGATCCGGCGCGCCACCCGTACGGCGGTGCGCGATCAATATGCGGGTCTGGGTCGGCGGATCGTCGAGCGCCTGTTCGAGCGCGCCAAGCTCGACTATGCCGATGACAAGCTGAAGGGCGCGCTGCCGCGGCTTGCGCGCGCTTCGATCGACGACGTGATGGCGGCCGTTGGACGCGGCGAGATGAAAGCCTCCGACGTCGCGCGCGCGATGTATCCTGACTACAAGGAGGAACGGGTCGCGCGCTATGGCGCGAAGAAGAGCCTTGCGGTCAAGCTCAAGCTGAAATCGGACCCTGAGCCCCCGCGCAGCCCGTCGGCCATCCCGATTCGTGGCATCAATTCCGGTTTGCCGATCAAGTTCGCGCCGAACGGCGGCGCCGTGCCGGGCGACCGCATCGTCGGCATCGTGTCGCCGGGCGAGGGGATCACGATCTATCCGATCCAGTCTCCGGCGCTGAAGGATTTCGAGGAGGAGCCGGAGCGCTGGCTCGACGTCCGCTGGGATGTGGACGAGACCACGCCGCAGCGCTTTCCGGCCCGCATCAAGATCGACAATGTCAACGAGCCCGGAAGTCTCGCCCAGGTGGCGACCGTGATCGCCGAGCACGATGGCAATATCGATAATATCAGTATGTCGCGCCGCTCGCCGGACTTTACCGAGCTGATCATCGACTTGGAGGTCTATGACCTCAAGCACCTCAGCGCGATCATCAACCAGTTGCGCGCCAAGACCGTGGTCGCCAAGGTCGAACGGGTGAACGGATAGGGCGGTATTCTCCGCATGGCGGGGAGACGCTTTGCGCCATCATGCTCAGACCGAGGCGCTGCGTCGCGATAACGGTCGATCCTGAATTCATCGCGCTGTAGGACGCGGGCCGCGGTGCGAAGCCGACGCATGTCGTGTATGTTCCGGCGTGCTCTTCCCGGAAGAGGCGGTCCCCTGCCGCCACGTGATGCGAGTGCTGAAAATGCCGAATCCCGCTCCGCTGCGCCTCGGAGTTAACGTCGACCATGTCGCCACCTTGCGCAATGCGCGGGCCGGTCACAGGCCGGATCCCGTCCGTGCCGCGCTGCTCGCGATCGAGGCTGGCGCCGACGGCATCACCGCACATCTGCGCGAGGACCGCCGGCACATCCGCGACGAGGACATGGCGCGCCTGAAGGCGGAAATCTCGAAGCCCCTGAACTTCGAGATGGCCGCCACGCCGGACATGCTGCGGATCGCGCTTGCGACCAAGCCTCACGCGGTGTGCCTGGTTCCCGAACGGCGCGAGGAACTGACGACCGAAGGCGGCCTCGACGTTGCCGGCCAGCACAATGCGCTTGCTCCGTTCATTGCGCGGCTCAACGACGCCGGCATCCGGGTTTCCCTGTTCATCTCCGCCGATCCGCGCCAGATCGAGACGGCCGCCAGGCTTCACGCGCCAGTGATCGAAATCCACACCGGCGCCTGGTGCGATGCGATTGTCGACGGCCAGACCGCGACAGCAGACGCCGAATGGCAGCGAATTGTCGCGGGTGCGGCGCTTGCGCGTTCGGCCGGCCTTGAAGTCCATGCCGGTCACGGCCTCGACTACCAGACCGCGGAACAGATCGCGACCCTGCCCGAGATCGCCGAACTCAACATCGGCTATTACATGATCGGAGAAGCGATTTTCGTGGGCCTCGGCGAGACGGTTCGGGCCATGCGGGCGGCGATGGACCGCGGCCGGAGCAGGGCATGATCATTGGCATAGGTTCCGATCTGATCGACATCCGCCGAGTAGCCAAGGTCATCGAGCGGCACGGCGACCGTTTCCTCGACCGCATCTTTACCGACGCCGAGCGCGCTCGGGCGGGACGGAGGGGAAAGAACGAAAAATTGGTGGTGGCGACCTATGCCAAGCGATTCGCGGCCAAGGAGGCCTGTTCCAAGGCGCTCGGGACGGGAATCCGTCGTGGCGTCTGGTGGCGCGATATGGGCGTAATCAATCTGCCGGGCGGCCGGCCGACAATGCAACTGACGGGCGGGGCGCTGGAACGCCTGAAAGCGCTGACGCCGGAAGGTCTTGAGCCGCGGATCGACCTCTCGATCACCGACGATTGGCCGCTGGCGCAAGCCTTCGTCATAATTTCGGCGATCAGTCGCGCCAAACCGTGAATTGATGACGCCTCAGCAAGTCAAACGAAAAATATGTTTTCCGTCAGCAGGTTATGAGGTTTTGATGTGGCCTTTTATTGCGCCAATGCGAACAAACGTCTAAACTCGCCCGGGACTTAAATCTAGCATGGGCAAATTCGGGTTTGCGCCGGGATTGGCTCTCACTATCAAAATCAGGACCGATTCCTTAGGCCGCGACGCGAAGCGCTGTTCGCGTGAGGGACGTGTCTGCCACCGCGCTGCGGCTGCGACGGGGGGATTAGGAAGACCATGAGCGTGACATCCGGGACGAAATTCGAGAGCGGCTCAGGCGAGACCATCCGCGTCGTCATCCATGCGCTGCTGATCGCGCTCGTGATTCGGACCTTCCTGTTTCAGCCCTTCAACATCCCGTCGGGCTCGATGAAGGCGACGCTGCTGGTCGGCGACTATTTGTTTGTGTCGAAATATTCCTACGGTTACAGCCATTACTCGATCCCGCTGTCGCCGCCGATCTTCTCCGGGCGCGTTTTCGGCTCGGAGCCCTCGCGCGGCGACGTCGTCGTGTTCCGACTGCCGAAGGATGACACGACCGACTACATCAAGCGCGTCATCGGTCTGCCGGGCGACCGCATCCAGATGCGGGACGGGCTGCTTTACATCAATGACAAGCCGGTTCAGCGCGAGCGCGTGAGCGATTTCATCGGCGAAGACCCCTGCGGATCGGAAGCGACGGCGCGGGTGAAGCGCTGGCGGGAGACGCTGCCGAACGGCGTCTCCTACGAAACGCTCGATTGCGTCGACAACGGCTTCTACGACAACACCAATATCTACACCGTGCCGCCCGGCCACTTCTTCATGATGGGCGACAACCGCGACAATTCGACGGACAGCCGCGTGCTGTCGCAGGTGGGCTATGTCCCAATCGAGAATATCGTCGGCCGCGCCCAGATGATCTTCTTCTCCATTGCCGAAGGCGAGCATGTCTGGATGTTCTGGCGCTGGCCGACGGCGGTACGCTGGAATCGCTTGTTCAAAATGGTCCGATGAACGACGACACCCCCGACATTCGGATCGCATCGATAGGAGGCGAGACAAGCCACGAGCCTCAACCGGGTCGCGAGGACAAGCCGGCGAAGAAGAAACGCAGCAAGGGCGGCGCCGAGACCTTTGAAAACAAGACGTTTGAAAACAAGACGTCTGGGAACAAGACGTTCGTGAACAAGACGTCTGCGAACAAGACGGCTGCGAACAAGACGGCCGGGAAAACGGCCGGCAAGTCCGCGACGTCGGGAATCGAGGCGCGTATCGGACATAAGTTCGCCGACGCCAATCTGTTGACCGCCGCCATAACCCACGTGTCCGCCCTCAAGTCGTCGCGTAAGCGCGGAGAAAGCTATCAGCGGCTGGAGTTTCTGGGCGACCATGTGCTCGGGCTGATCGTGTCGGACATGCTCTACCGAACGTTTCCGGGCGCGGACGAGGGGGAGCTGTCGAAGCGGCTTGCCGATCTCGTGCGGAAGGAGAGCTGCGCCGAAGTGGCGAAGTCGCTCGGGCTGAGCGACGACATCAAGCTCGGCGCGGTGGGCGCGGGCGCAGGCGCGCGCTTGCGCAAATCCGTGCTCGGTGACATCTGCGAGGCGGTGATCGGCGCGGTGTTTCTGGACGGCGGCTACGCGGCGGCAGCGGAGTTCGTCATGCGCAACTGGACCGAGCGGATGCAGAAGCCGCGCCGGCCGCTGCGCGATCCCAAGACGGTGCTGCAGGAATGGGCGCAGGGCAAGGGCCTGCCGACCCCGGTTTATCGCGAGGTCGAACGCACCGGCCCGCATCACGACCCGCAATTTCGCGTTGCGGTTGATCTGCCGGGGCTCGCGCCGGCCGAAGGCGTCGGCGGCAGCAAGCGTGCCGCGGAGAAGGTCGCGGCTTCCGTGATGATCGAACGCGAAGGCGTCGGCGGCGGCAGCAATGACGGATAGGCCTCGCGCCGATCACGAAGCTGGCGCGACCCGTTGCGGCTTTGTTGCGCTGATCGGCGCGCCCAATGTCGGCAAATCCACCCTGGTCAACGCGCTGGTCGGCTCCAAGGTCACCATCGTCTCGCGCAAGGTGCAGACGACGCGCGCGCTGATCCGCGGCATCGTGATCGAGGACAACGCGCAGATCATCCTGGTCGACACGCCCGGCATCTTTTTGCCGAAGCGGCGGCTCGATCGCGCCATGGTGTCCACCGCCTGGAGCGGCGCCCATGACGCCGACCTCGTCTGCGTGCTGCTCGACGCCAAGGCCGGGATCGACGAGGAGGCCGATGCCATCCTGGCAAAGGTCGCAAACGTCGACCATGAGAAGATTCTGATCCTGAACAAGATCGACCTGGTGCCGCGCGAAAAGCTGCTGGCGCTGACGAGAACAGCCAATGAGCGCCTGACCTTTGCACGGACATTCATGATTTCCGCGCTATCGGGCGACGGCGTCGGCGATCTGCGCCATGCGCTCGCCGACATGGTGCCGGCGGGGCCGTTTCTCTATCCCGAGGACCAGATGTCGGATGCGCCGATGCGGCAACTTGCAGCCGAAATCACCCGGGAAAAAATCTACCAGCAGCTCCACCAGGAGTTGCCGTACCAGTCCACCGTCGAAACCGATAGCTGGACCGAGCGCAAGGACAAGTCGATCCGCATCGAGCAGACCATCTTTGTCGAGCGGGAAAGCCAGCGCAAGATCGTGCTGGGCAAGGGTGGCGCCACCATCAAGTCGATTGGCGCGGAATCGCGCAAGGAGCTCGCCGAGATCACGGGCGTGCCGGTCCATCTGTTCCTGTTTGTGAAGGTGCGCGAGAACTGGGGCGACGATCCTGACCGTTACCGTGAAATGGGGCTGGATTTCCCGAAAGAATAGCGCAGTGGATTTGATCTCCGCTTCGGTATATCCGCAAGTGGCATCGAATGGTCGTCAAGTGGTCGTCAAGTTGTCATGGCGTGAGAACCGAGACTGGAATGAATTTGCCCCGAAATGTGCTGCGGTTCGAAGTCCTGCTCTATGTGTCGCTGATGCTCGACGCGCTGTCGGTCGCATTCCAGGACCGCACGTTGCGCCCGGACATGACGGATTCGACGATCATGATTGAGACGGTGCTGTCGGGCTTCGTCATCCTGCTTCTGCTTTATTTCGTCTGGCTCGCGGCGCGCTGCCGGAAGAACTGGCCTCGCTGGGTGCTGATCGCGGCGCTGGTGCTGTCCGTCATCTCGCTGTTTCAGGTCATTGGCGAGAGGGGCGTGGAACTCGACAGCGGCATCGAAATCGTGTCCTGCGTGGTCACTCTGGTCGGGCTGTATTTCTCCTATACCGGCGATGCGCAGGGCTGGTTCAATGCGTGACGGGGCGGGGGCTTTTTGGCTGTTCCCGACCTGATGTCACGGAGCCCTGACCGGCTCGCTTCGCCCGGCCGAGCCGGCATGTTAAGCTTCCGCCCATGGAATGGACCGACGACGGCATCGTGCTGGGTGTTCGGCGGCACGGCGAATCCTCCGCCATAGTCGAGCTGCTGACGCGCGAGCATGGCCGGCATCTGGGCCTGGTCCGCGGCGGCGGCAGTTCGCGGATGCGGCCCTTGCTGCAGCCGGGCAACGGCGTTCGCGCGATCTGGCGGGCGCGGCTCGACGAGCATCTCGGCACCTATGCGATCGAAGGCACGAGGCTGCGCGCGGCGACGCTGCTTTCGGTGTCGCACGCAGCCTATGGCGTGACCCATCTCGCCGCGCTGGCGCGGCTATTGCCGGAGCGCGATCCGCATGAAGAGATCTATGAGATGCTCGAGCGTACGCTGGACGATTTCGACGACGCAGGCGAAGCGGCCGTGCATGTGGTCAAGTTCGAGCTCGCGATGCTCGCGGAGCTTGGCTTCGGGCTCGATCTCGACAATTGCGCTGCGACCGGCGAGACGGCGGACCTCGTCTACGTGTCGCCGAAATCCGGCGGCGCGGTGTCGCGTGTAGCTGGCGAGCCCTGGCGCGACCGGCTGCTGCGGCTGCCGCCGTTCCTGCGCCGCAGCCAAGGACTGGAACAACAACGGGACCCGAGCAACGGCTGGTCGGATCAGGATCTGCAGGACGGCTTCCTGCTCACCGGCCGGTTTCTGTTGCGCCATGTCCTTGAGCCGCGCGGGCAGGGCCATTCCGACGCGCGCGACGGCTTTATCAATGTGGTGACAAAGCGGCGGCTGCGCGTGGCGCAGCCATGATTGTTCTGTTCGGCCCTTGTGGC
>Ga0210406_10005888_pt1 | contig 12772 bp, 11 predicted proteins | sample IncBWC30MmetaG_FD_155454 | JGI IMG/M metagenome (GOLD analysis project Ga0210406, IMG submission 155454) | Forest soil microbial communities from Barre Woods Harvard Forest LTER site, Petersham, Massachusetts, United States - Inc-BW-C-30-M | ecosystem: Environmental > Terrestrial > Soil >...
AGCATGCCGAGGAGGGAGAAGGCGAACCAGTTGTGCTCCCATTTCCAGTCGCGGGTGTAGCTCATGGGAAGGATAAAGGTGCCCTGGAGAATACCGGCGAAGAGGACGACGGCGAGGCCGAGTGCGATGGTCACGGGATTCTCCGGAGAGTGATGCTCGTTTTTCCGGGCGAGAAATCTTTTGTGCATGAGAGGAAAGAAAAAGCAGGTTCCTCACCCCGTTCAAAAGGCGAACGGGGTGAGGAATGACAAGTTGTTATAGATGTTCGTCGGAAGTTCAATGTAGGGCTTCCAGGATTTCGGGGAGGCGGTGATCCACTTGTGGGCGATAGGGGTAGGAGGCGAGGGTTTCGCGCTTTTCAGTGGAGAGAGAGGCGGCGGTGATGCCGAGGGCGATGGAGTGGGGGACGGATTCGCCTTCGCTGAGGCCGACGGCGAGGCCGGCGTTGAAGGCGTCGCCTGCGCCGACGGTGTCGATGGGATTTACTTTGAGGGCGGGGATTTTTTTCAGGCCGTGGCGGGAGGCCCAGAGGACACCTTGGGCGCCGCGGGTGAGCATGACGTGCTCGGGGCCGAGGGCGAGGAGGGCGGCGGCGAGTTCTTCGTCGGGAGCGGAGTCGGCGGCGGGGAGGCCGAGGCAGGTGCGGGCTTCGGTTTCGTTGGGAGTCAGCGCGAACACACAAGACAGGTCGGTGTTACGGAGATCGCAGGCTGGCGCGGGATTGAGGATGGCCTTTACACCGTGCTCTTTGGCGAGGCGTGCGCCGGCGAGGGCGGTGGCTAGGGGAATTTCCAGCGGAGAGACAACTACGGAGGATTCGCGGATGGCTTCGAGGTGCTCGTCGAGATCGGCGGGAGAGAGTTGGGTGTTGGCGCCGGGATCGATGGCGATGAGATTTGTGCCGACGGAGTTGAAGAGGATGATACCGACGCCGGTGGGGAGATTCGAGGAGTAGAGAACTTTTTCGCGGTGGACGCCTTCGCGGTCAAGCATGGCGATGAAGTCGGCGGCGAAGGAGTCGCGGCCGAGTTTGCCGAGGAAGAAAGTTTCGGCGCCGAGGCGGGCGGCGGAGACGGCGGCGTTGGAGCCTTTGCCGCCGAAGGTGGTGTGGAAGTCGCGGCCGACGACGGTTTCGCCTTCGATGGGGAGGCGGTCCATGTCCATGACTAGGGCGACGATGTAGCTGCCGATTATGGTTACGCGGCGGCGGGTTATGGGCACGGCGTGCATTAGAACACGAATTTGGGGGAAATTGTAGGAGGGGAAAACAGAAAGGCTTACCACAGAGGTGCGGAGGAGGAGCACAGAGGGCACAGAGGAAAGAAAGAGCACAGCCAGGAATGGCTGTGCCACTTGTAAGGCTTGGCCACCTGAAGGTGGCCGCTACTGGAGGTTGTGTTGGGCGGCGAAGGTGCGGATGGCGTTTGCGGGGACCTGGAGGAGGGGTTCGTAATTACCGTAGTCGCGGACGCGTTTGTAGGGTTTGTTGGCGATGGTGTTGTAGGACGCGATGTAGTTCCAGCGGCGATGATCGGAGCGGTTGGCGTCGGAGCGGTGAAGGAGATTGCAGTCGAAGAAAACGGCGTCGCCGGGATCGAGTTCGAGATAGACGAGGGGAAAGCGGGCGCGAGCGGCTTCGACGTGCTCGGGGTTGGCCATGGTCTGTTCGTTGATGCGGTCGTGATTGACGCGGCCCATGGCGTGAGATCCGGCTAGGACCTGAAGGCAGCCGTTTTCCTGAGTGGCGCGATCGACAGCGATGAGGCAGCTGAGCATGCTGGGGACGAGGCAGCCATAGTCGTACCAGTAGCCGTAATCCTGGTGCCATTCCCAGGCGCCGCCTTCGCGAGCGTTCTTCATGATCATTTTTGCGCTGTAGAGATAAACTTCGGCGCCGAGAAGGACTTCGACATTTTTCACGACACGCTCGTTGCGGGAGAACATGCCGTAGATGTCGTCCTGGGGGCGGTCCCACATGGCGAGGTTGACGGGGTTGCCGGCGCGGTCGGCTTTGTTGAGGATGGAGGCGCCGGCGAGATCGCGCTCGGCTTCGCGTTTCATGATGTCGATTTCGTCGGAGGAGAAGAGGGAGCGTTGGATCAGATAGCCTTGGGAATTGTAGGTGGAGAGATCGGTGGCGGTGATTTTCGGGTAGGTTTGGGGGGCGGTTGTGGTTTCGGGATTTGTGGGCATGGGTGAATCTCCCAAGGGAGATGTGATGGGCATAGTTTATGCCGAGTTTGGGTGACAAGCAAAAGGGGGAGCGAGGGCGCCCGCCCCGTAAAACCATTCGGGGTGCAAAATGCGCACCTCGGAAGGCGCCCGCTACAAAGGCAGGAGAAAGGCAAGAGGGATGGGCGAGCCCCTCCCCTACAAAGGTTTCTGGGCCACTTAAAAGTGGCCGCTACTCGCGGCCGGGGACGGGGAGCGGGATGCGCTCGAGGAAGCCGCGCTGGTGCCAGTAGGGGTAGGTGGGGACAAATTCGCTGGCGGCGTCCAGTTTGGCTACTTGTTCGGGCGTTAGTTTCCAGCCGACGGCGGCTAGATTCTGGCGCAACTGTTCTTCGTTGCGCGCACCCAGGATTACGCTGGAGACGGTGGGGCGGCGCAGTGCCCAGTTGAGTGCGATTTGGGGAACGCTCTTCCCTGTTTCTTTGGCGATGGCATCGATGGCGTCCACTACTTTGTAAAGGTAATCGTCTTGAACTTGCGGGCCGAGGTCGGCGGTTTTGTGGAGACGGCTTTGCGCGGGGAGCGGGTGGCCGCGACGGATTTTTCCGGTGAGGCGGCCCCAGCCGAGAGGACTCCAGACGAGGGCGCCGACTCTCTGATCGAGGGCGAGGGGCATGAGTTCGAGTTCATATTCGCGGCCGACGAGGGAGTAGTAGACCTGATGGGCGACATAGCGAGCCCAGCCGTAGCGCTCGGAGATGGAAAGAGCTTTCATCAAATGCCAGCCGGAGAAATTGGAGCAAGCAATGTAGCGGACTTTGCCGCTGCGAACGAGAGTGTCGAGCGCTTCGAGGGTTTCTTCAATGGGGGTCAGTTGGTCGAAGCCGTGCATGTGGTAGATGTCGATGTAGTCGGTGTTGAGGCGGCGGAGGCTGGCTTCGGCGGCGCGGACGATGTGATAGCGGGAGGAGCCGACGTCGTTTGGACCCTTGCCGAGACGAAAAGTGGTTTTCGTGGAGATGAGAAGATCCTGACGCTTGCCTTCGACGGCTTTGCCGAGGATTTCCTCGGAGAGGCCGTTGGAATAAATATCGGCGGTATCGAAGAGGTTGATGCCAGCTTCGAGGCTGATATCAATGAGGCGCTTCGCTTCGTCGACTCCAGTTTCGCCCCAAGCTTTAAAGAATTCCGTGCCGCCGCCGAAAGTGCCGGTGCCGAGACTCAGCTCGGAAACTTTGAGACCCGAAAAACCTAACTGCCGGTATTCCATGGTTGTCCGTCTTCCTTTCTCAATTTTGTCACGAATCGTTGATTCCTTGGGAAGCTCCGAGGTGCTACGGCCGGCACCAAGCGCTTTGCCGAAAAGTACGCTGGATTCCATGAGGCGGCGAGAGTGTAAAGTCGATCGAGCACGGCGCGAATTATCCTCATAACAAAATACTCCTGGCAGGCCGCGAGCTTGCGGCCTGGATACGAACACTTGGTGGCGCAGCCGAGCGGCGACTAGCCAGCAAAGGCGGAAAAGGCGGCCTGATACGTGGAATTGCTCGCCGCCTGCGAGCGGGAAAACAATGCAGCCGGGGTTCTGCCGGCTCTGGCACCGAGGCGTTTGGCAATTTTTTCGCGCAACAGGCGGCGGGCGCGGAAGGTTCTGGCTTTCACGGCGCCTACCTTCACGCCAAGAGCATTCGCGGTCTTGGTGTTGGAAATTTCCCCGATCTCGCAGAGCTTCACGACGGTTCTCAAAATCGGCTTGAGTTCATCAATCGCGCCGGAGAGGACGTCGTGCAACTCCCGCTGGCCGTATTGCTCTTCGGGCGTGGCGGCCCGGTCCTTGATATCGAGCACCACGCTTTCGTCGTCGAACGTCTGATGACCTTCTATGGAGATGTGCCCGGGCCGGCGCTTGCGAAGCAGCATCAAGGATTCGTTGATGGCGATGCGGGTGAGCCAGGTGGAAAATCGGGATTGACCCTGAAAACTTGCGAGGTGAATGAAGGCCTGCTGAAAGGCCTGCTGCACGGCGTCTTCAGCGTCCTGCGGGTTCTGGAGCCTGCTGAGGGCGACATGGAACATTCTCTGTTGGTATCTCCGGAAAAGAGTTTCGAATGCAGTGGAGGAACCCCGGAGCGCTTCGGCGACGAGGGTTTCGTCCTGCACCTTCTGGCTTCCGGGATCCGAGGCATTCTGGAGGTTCAGCTTCGGTGTTGTGCTTTTGGCTTCGACTCGCATTCTCGCGTCTCCTTGGGAAAGTGGCCCTGCTGTTCCTGCAACGAAATTAAAATGTGTCTCATGTACGCCCGGGTGGCGCGCAGCACGGCTCCCTCTCTAGCCATCTGAAGGAGCACGCATTCGCCTTTGCCGTCCACGGAAACGACGTCTTCGAGGTCGACCGCGCATTTGCGGCCTTCCCTGGTGCTCTTCGTGGAGAGCCATTTTTCCTGCAGGTCCAGCGCCCACACGCCGCAAAGGCGCCCCTGCAGAACCCATTTCTGTTCGAACGGCGTGTCGGTAATCATGGTCCTAAGCACTGGAGTCTCCTGCGATCCTTGTGCTTACTGCCCGGAAGCGGAATCAGTTTTGGAGCTGGAGTTCTGGGCAAACAGGGGAGACACAGAGAAGGTAGAGGCGAGGGCAACGAAAGCAGCAATTAATGATTTGTTTGGCATTGAATTAACCCTTTTGGCTTTCAACTTTCCTTGAAATTAAAACAGCGACTCAGCCGCTGGCGACTCTTGCAAGCCGAATGAAAAAACGCCACAGGAACTGGAACGTACCGAGCGCCTCATCGTTCGAAGTGGAAGAATGCAACGACCGGGCCAAACGAGGAGGGCGGCGAAAAAGCGTGGAAGTGATTGAAAGAAAGGAGCTTCAGGGAACCAGCGGGAGATGAGAAACGCGGAGTGTCACGGTGTTATAGAGGTTTGACAGTGTCAAGAGTTGAGGGCCTGACACCCGACGAGCTCAGGCCAAGGCGCTTCATTTGGGCAATCAAGGTGGTGCGCTTCAAACCCAAGCGCGCCGCGGCGCCTTCAACGCCACCGACACGTCCGCGGGATTCCTTGAGCGCCTCTTCGATCTGCTCGCGCGTGAGCGCCGGCACGGTGGAGCGGACCCGCTTGGGCGACGGAGGAGGGGCATCCGGGCCGGCAGGAATCACGCCGGGAGTGGTCCGAAGTTCGGCGGGAGAAACACGGAGAACGCCGTGCGTGGAGAGGATGACGGCGCGCTCGATGACGTTCTGGAGTTCGCGGACATTGCCGGGCCAGTCGTAACCCGTGAGGGCGCTCATGGTGTCCACGGGAATGTTCTTAATGAGTTTACCCATGCGACGGCTGTAGACCTCGGCGAAGTGACGGACAAGGAGAGGAACATCTTCCGGGCGTTCGCGGAGAGCGGGGACGCGAATGGGAAAAACATTCAAGCGGTAATAGAGGTCGGAGCGGAATTTGTGCTCCTGAACTAATTCGGAAAGTTCGCGATTGGTTGCGGCGATCAGGCGCGCATCCGTTTTGAGCGTGCGTGAGCTGCCGAGGCGCTCGAATTCGCGCTCCTGGAGGACACGGAGGAGTTTGGGCTGGAGTTCGAGAGGAATCTCGCCAATTTCGTCGAGGAAGACGGTTCCCTTATGAGCGAGCTCAAAGCGACCGATGCGCTGGGCGATGGCGCCGGTAAAGGCCCCGCGTTCGTGGCCGAAGAACTCGCTCTCCAGAAGGCCGGTAGGGATGGCGGCGCAATTCACCTTGACGAAAGCGTTGGAGTTGCGCGAGCTGAGATTGTGGATGGCGCGAGCGATCAATTCCTTGCCGGTTCCGGTTTCGCCATAAATAAGGACGGTGGATTCGGTCGGACCGACGGTCTCGAGTTCCTTGAGGACCTTCTGGAGCGCGCTGCTTTTGCCGACGATCTCCTCGAACATGGAGGTTTCGTCGATTTCCTGGCGGAGAGCGACGTTTTCCTGGAAGAGCTGCTCTTTTAGATTGTTGATTTCGAGAAAGGCATCTTCAAGGGCCTTTCGCGAAAGACGGCGCTCCGTGACGTCCACATGCGTACCGATGAATTCGGCAACCTGGCCGTCGAGTTTACGAACGGGATGTCCGATGACGTGAACGTAGCGAATCGAGCCATCGTCCAGAATGATGCGGTAATTCAAGTCGAAATCGGCGGGATCGAGATTAGCGTTTTGAATGGTTTCCTGAGCGGCCGGACGGTCGTCGGGATGAATGCGGCCGAGAATCATGTCCAGGGTGACCTTGGTGTTCGGATCGAAACCAAAGATGCGGCAGCTCTCCTGGCTGAAGTAAACATCGCCGGAGGCGACGCAACGGGCCCAACTGCCGGTGTGACTGAGGCGTTGGCCTTCGGAGAGGTAGGCTTCGCTGCGCCGGAGCGCTTCCTCGGCGCGTTTGCGTTCGGTAATGTCGCGGTAGATGCTGAAAACCTCGGGGGTGTTTCCCTCGACCATAACTGGGGCGGCCACGAAGGAGACGCTGAGGCGAGAGCCATCCTTCCTTTTGCGCGTGAACTCGGCGTCGACGCGGGAACCGCGCATGAGGGCTTCGCGCATTTTATCCGACTCTTCCCGGGCGTCCTCCGGAACAATCAAGTCGCTGACGGACCGGCCAATCGCTTCTTCGGGAGTGAAACCGTAGAGATTGGTGAATTCGCGATTGACGCGCAAGATGCGGTTTTCGAAATCGCGAAGAACAATGGCTTCGGGAGCGAGTTCGAAAAGTTTTTCGAAGTGGGCTTTCTGCCTGCGGAGTTCCTCTTCGGCTCGTTTGCGGGGAGTGATATCCATCGTAGTGCCGGTGAAGGCGATGACATTCCCGGCGTCATCGATGACCGGGCGGCCGATGCCGGAGACATATTTGATAGTGCCGTCGGGAAGAAGGAGACGGAACTCCTGTTCGAAATCGTGTTTGCCGCGAATCGCCTGGTCGACCAGTTTTTCGAGGGACTGGCGGTCATCGGGATGAACTCTGCTCCAAAAGAGGGCCGTGCTGGCCTTTTCCGTGTCGGGATCGGCTCCGAGAATGAGGAAATGTTCGCGCGACCATTTGAGCTCATCGCTGGGAAGATTCCACATCCAGCTTCCGGTGTGGCTGAGCTTCTGGCCCTCTTCGAGGAAGAGTTCACTGGTGCGCTGCTCATCGTTGCGGAGGGCATTCTCGACCGCCATGGCAACCTGGTCGGCGACGAGGGAGAGATAGCGCACTTCGTCGGAGGCATAGGCACCGGAAGTTCGGATGCCGAACCCAAGACTCCCGAGTCGGCGATACGCGGTGGTGAGGGGAAGAATGCAGGCGGACTGGAGAGAAAAATCCTCGTAGAGTTTCATCATGCGAGGGAAGCGGGACTCGGCATCCCTGGAAGCGATGACCACGGGCTGCTGGTGATGGTAAACCCACCAGGTGATGGTTTCCTCAGCGGGAAAATCCGGAGGAATCACAAATTCGGAGCCCCGCATGGTTTCCAGGAGAGCGGTCTGCACCTTATTTTTATCAGGGTCGTAGAGAAATATGGCGATGAAATCGAAGGCCACGACCTGACGAAGCTCTTTGGCGAGAACGCGGAAGAGTTCTTTCGGATCGCGATAGACGCCGATGGCCTGAGAGACGCGGAACAGGGCTTCCTGGCGCGCCAGCAGGGACCGCTCGATCCCAGGTTGTTGTGCTTCGGACACCCCTTCTTCTACCTCGTAGTTCTTCACCTTGAAACAGCCTCGACTATTGGCGTCAATTTTGCTGTGGCGAACGGGCCGCCGAGACGGCAAGAATTCCGGGGCACGATGAGTGACGCGGTGGAGCGTGTCCGTTTGCGCGCACGAAGACCACTAATTGGATGCAGGAGCGAGGGAATTGGCTAGGTTGTATATCGAAGCTGGAAGGCTGACGAACGCCCGCCTCAGAAGGCGGCCGCTACAAAGGCAGGAGTAAACCAAAAGGGCGGGGCCCTTCAGTCGGACTCAGGGCAAGCAAGCCCCGCCACTACAAAGGATGGGGAGAAGAGAAAAGCAAGAGGACAGGCTGAAGCCTGTGCTACTTGCCGGGGGTTAGAGAAAGTTGAGGAGGGCGGCGGTGGTTTCTTTTGGCCGCTCTTCGAGGACCCAGTGGCCAGTGTCTTTCAGGACGAGCATGGTGGCGTTGGCGGCGACGAGTTTCATTTGCTGGCCGAGAAGAGTGCCATTGGCTTTTTCGCCGCCGATGGCGAGAACCGGCATCGTTAGTTTCGATTGGGCGAGCACGGCAAAATCTTTGGCAGCTTGCGGGAAAGACACGAAGTAGGCCCAACCGGCGCGCATGCGTCCGGGGCGGGCGTAGGCGGCGGCGTAGGCAACGCGATCGGCTTCGGGGATGGAATGGGTTTTGTCGGCGGCGAAGTCGTTCCAGAAGTGTTCGTAGTAGACGCGTTCCCTTCCCTGAACCAGGGCTTCCGGAGTGGTACCGTTGAAGCGGAAATGCCAGATGCCTGGATTGTTGTAGACGTCCTCCCAACCCGCGACGCCTGGGAGGAAGGCGTCCATTACGACGAGCTTTTCGACTTCGGATGGGAATTGGGCGGCGTAGGCGTAGGCGACCATCAGGCCGATGTCGTGACCGACGACGCGGGCTTTTTCGATGCCCAGAGATTTGACGAGAGCGTGGACGCGGGTAGCGGCGGATTTCATGTCCAGACCGTTTTCAGGAATTCCGGAGTCGCCGATGCCGGGAAGGTCGGGGGCGATGACGGTGAATTTTTCGGCGAGAAGAGGAATGATAGGCCGCCACATGAGCGAGGTTTGCGTGTAGCCGTGAAGGAGAATGACGGCGGGGCCGCGGCCTGCAGAGAGATAGTGAAACTGGAGGCCGTCGACAGTGGCCATTTTGGAGGCGATTTGCGTAGGGGGCGTTGCGTTTGCGGGGATGGAAAGAAAGAAGAAAAGGAAAGCGGTTAAGACACAACAGTTTTTGAGAGGCAGGTTCATTAGGGTCCTTTGGGTTGCGGGAGTTGATGAAAGAGGATAACTCGATTTGGGAATTTGGCGGAGGGGATTTGATGGAGGAGGGGGAGAAGAGAACCCAAGAGCACAGCCAGGAATGGCTGTGCCACCAGGTGCGTGGATTCGAGAGTTTTGCGGCTAGGTTTAGACCGTAAAAGCAGCAGCTTTGCTGCCGCACTCAAAAGTAAGAGGCGGGCGTTTCGTACGTCACTTCCCTTTTGAATTATTGGAAAGCTCGAGGGGGCGGAGGAGTGGGAGGGAGTCGCGATAGGTGCGATAGGCGAGCCAGGCGAGCGTTGCGCACATGCCGAGCCAACCGAGCATGCGAACGAACTGGCCGATTTTGAGATCTGACATGAGCAGGCCCCATTGGCCGAAGAGGAGTGTCCAGTCGCCGATGTCGCCGTTGACGAGGGGAAGGGCGTCGGCGCGGGCGTCCTTCATGTACGTTCCGATATAGAGAAAGTTTTCGAAAAACCAAAAGGCGGAAAAGACAAAGCCGTAGGTCTGGCCGTTGAAATAGAAGTACAAGCCGCAGAGGAGCGGGACGAGAAGTTCGCCGAGCGTGCCGCCCAGAAGCATGAGAGTGTGGCCTCCCCATGAGAAGAAGAGATGGCCCGCTTCGTGGATCATGAGATTCACGAGATCGGGGAAGAGAAAGCCGGAGGTGTCGCGAAAGGCGTGGAGGAGGAAGAGAGAATAGGCGAGGAGCCAGGAGATGCCGGCGTAGCGGGAGACAGGGTCCCAGGGTTGTGTTTCGGGGAGAGAGAGCGGCATGGGAATAGAGTAGCAATGGAAAAAGTGGAATGAGGGAGCACGCGGGGTGATGTTGCGCATTGGGAACCCGGCCGATTCAAGTGGGTGGAGGCCGCCCTCAAAATCATTTGTTTGGCGACATAGGAATGATCCAGGAGCACAACCCGGAATGGCTGTTCCACAAAGGCAAGAGCAACCCAAGAGGGAGGGGCCCTTCGGTCGGACTCAGGGCAAGCAAGCCCCTCCCCTACAAACGCGTGGGGGTGGAATCGGTGCGGGGGGAGGGTGGGTCGCGCGAGATATCGCCGGTGATGAGGCGGGCGCTGCGGTTGAAGGAGAGGTAGAGAAAGCCCCATTGGATAAAGACGATGATGCGGCTCTGGAATTCGACGATGTAGATCAAGTGGATGAAGAGCCAGATGAACCAGGCGACGATACCAGAAACGTGGATGCCGAAAATATTGGCGACGGCGGCGGCGCGACCGATGACGGCCATGTCGCCTTTGTTGAAATATTTGAATGGCGGCAACGTGCGGCCGGCGAGGCGCGCTTTGATGAGTTTGCCCGCGTAGCGGCCGCCCTGGATGGCGACCTGTGCGACACCGGGTAGAGGATTTCCCGTGGCGTCGTTGGCGAGGGCCAAATCACCGAGGACGAAAATTTCGGGGTGATTCGGAACGGTGAGGTCGGGATTCACCTTGAGTCTGCCGGCGCGGTCGGTTTCAGCTTGGAGGCGTTCGGCAACCTTGCGGGCGAAGGGAGTAGCCGTGACGCCGCCAGCCCAGAAGACCGTGCGCGCGGGAACGATGCCGGAGGCATCGCCGCGTTGATAGCTGACGCCGTCCGCATCAATGTTGGTTACCATAGCGTCAAGCATGATTTCCACGCCGAGATTCTTGACCAGTTTTTCGGCCTTGGCGGAGAGATCCTCGGGATAGGGAGAGAGAACGCGAGGTCCGCCTTCCATAAGAATGATGCGGGCTTCCTGGGGGCGGATGCGGCGGAAGTCGTGCTTGAGAGTGTGGTGAGCGATTTCGGCCAGAGCGCCGGCAAGCTCAAGGCCGGTGGCCCCGGCGCCGACGATGACAAAGTTGAGCCAGGCGCGTTCTTCCTCGACGGTTTCCGCGCGTTCGGCGCGTTCGAAGGCGTAGAGAAGCTTGTGACGCATCTTGGTGGCTTCTTCGACGGATTTGAGGCTGGGGGCATTTTCGCGCCACTGGTCGTTGCCGTAGTAGGAGGTCTGGGAGCCGGTGGCGATGATGAGGGTGTCGTAGGGGAAAGCGTCGCCGTCGACGAGAATGACTTTTTTCGCATGGGGATCGATGTCGACAGCCTCGCCGAGGAGAACCTCCACATTCTTCTGGCGACTTAAAACCGCGCGGATAGGGGCGGCGATTTCGGCCGGAGAAAGAGAGCCGGTTGCGACCTGATAAAGGAGGGGTTGGAAGAGGTGGAAATTGCGCTTGTCGAGAAGGGTGATTTCGACGTCGACGTTCTTGAGAATTTGTGCAGCAACAAGGCCCGCGAAACCTCCGCCCAGGATGAGGACGCGGTGTGGATCGGACATGGAGGCGTTTCCTCCTTCGATTTGGGGTGAAACTTAGATGTTCGGCATGTTCGGTTGTTACCATTGTTAGTAGAACATAATTCGGGGTGCGGAGGATGAAGAGGGGAAATTAGCGCAGAGGACGCAGAGAACGCAGAGGTCGCAGAGAAGAGAAAGAAAGAGAGAAAGAAAGAAAGAAAGAAAAGGCGCCCGCCCCGCAAGACCATCCGGGGTGCAAGATGCGCACTTCGGAAGGCGGCCGCTACAAAGGCCGGAGCAAAGCAAGAGGGCGGGGTAAACCCGCCCCTAGAAAGGCGGGGAGAAGATGGGGAGAGAGGAAGAGTTGAGGCAGGAGAGGCAGGCTTTGCGGTTGTTGTGTTCGAACTTGATTCGGGCGGCGACGCGGGTGGAGTTGTGCAACCTGCTGGACAGTTCCCTCTTCCAAGATACGTTGCACCGGGTGGCGTTTGAGGAGATTCGAGCGGCGGGAGCGGTGCCGGCAAAGAGGCTGCGGGATGAGTTGCCCGGCAGAATCACGAACCGCGGATTTCCCGATTTTGAATTGCTGGAATTTTTGGGAAAGGAGTTGGCGTCGGAGGGAGAGATCGAAGAGCTGTTCATGAGCGTGTTGCGCCTGATTCAGATTCGGCACGAGAGCGATGGGAACGAGTTGAAAAATTGATGGCGGCGGAGCGCGCAGGGCGGAATTGGTACCTGGTGGAGTCGCTGGGATTCGGCGCGCTGGTGGCGATGTACATGTGGCGGTGGCAGGCGGCGTCGACGCGGTCATGGTGGGCCCTGGCGGCATGGCTGGTGATCAGCGTGGCGCTGCGGCGAGACACCCCGCAAACTTTGGGCTGGCGCGGGGACAATTTGTGGACTGCCACGCGCCGGGCAATTCCCTTTTTCGTGGCCGCTTCATTGGCGATTTGCGCCGCCGGACTTTTTTTGGGGATGCTGCAGCGAGTTCCGGCGCACCTGATCGAGCCGAGGAGGTTTTTGGGCTATTTGGGTTTCTGCTTGCTGCAACAGGTGGCGCTGAATTCCTATCTGACGAACCGGTTGCTGAGTTTTTTTGATAAGCCGTTTCCAGCGGCGACGCTGGCGGGGGTGCTGTTCGCAGCGCTGCATTGGCCGAATCCGGTGCTTATGCCGTTAACCCTGGTGGGAGGAATGGCGATGTCGTGGCTATTCGCCCGGGAGCGGAACATCCTGCCACTGGCGCTGGGGCAGGCGATCCTGGGTGCGCTGATTTGGTGGGCGTTTCCGATGGCATGGCATCACTCGATGAGGGTAGGGCCAGGATACTGGACGTT